>ENA-UOJB01000767-UOJB01000767.1-human-gut-metagenome-genome-assembly--contig:-C48-NODE-767-length-31711-cov-38.638236_pt1 | contig 31711 bp, 26 predicted proteins | sample MGYA00242338_ERZ723885 | MGnify/ENA metagenome assembly ERZ723885
ACTCGAAATCATGATGCCCCTTGAGGGACGAGGGTTCGAATCCCTCCGTCTCCGCCATAAATTCCAAGGACATTAAGTTCTTGGAATTTTTATTTATCATGCAACAGAGAAAATTGCACCTTTGCGAAATCCAAAAGTGCAATTTTACCATTTAACTATTTATTGATAAAGATATTTAAGATTAAACTATCACTGCAGATAACGCAGAAGCAATCTGTTCTCGCAGCTTTTGTGTTTTTCTTGATACAAACCCATCTTCAGAAACTATTTCATCCAACCATTGTTGTGCATTTTCCAAATATTCATCACAATCATAATCCGAATGTAGTATTATAGCAAATTCGGCAAATTTTTGTGCATGATACGTTTTTCGTTTATCGTCAATATAACATTGTTTCAATATCTCCATTGCTTTTTTCATATAGGAAACGCTTTCTGCGGAGATGGTGGATTTGTTTGCTTCAAACATAATTATTGCTTGAGAATTTCTAAAGCTAAAATTATTGGGCATTATACTTAACGCCTTATCTATGCTTTGAAAAGCGTTTTTATAATCGCCGAACAAACTTTGACATAATGCCTTTTGTTGAAGTGTATAAGGATTTTGATCCTTAGAGTACAAAATGTTGTACAATCGTACTGCTTCGTCTATAGAAAAAATACGCCTAAACAATTCTGAATCAAATGCTTTCCTTCTAAAGATATCATATCTAAATATATTGTAATAAGATGCATCTTCAACTACAAAGCGAACAATTTGAGCAAAATAATCACGATAGTCCTCGATTAGTATCTTCAATATGTTCATAGAGAACAGTGACGATCGAATAACAAAGAAATCCCCCTCTGTTTCTATCGTTAAATTAAATTCTCTCAAATAGTTTTTTGTTTTGTTGATCATATTCAACCCACCAGGATATATATCTATCTTCAACAAACGAGAGACTAAACTATATGAAAGTGCAGAATTTTTTTCGGTTAGATATGCAGCCAAAGCGATAACAGAAAATACATTTTTATCAGCTTCAAAAATCTCTGAAAGCATTCGGGAAACGGTTTTCCTAGTATATACTCCAACTATATTTTTAGCTACAAATTCTAGCATTGAGTACTTTTCGACATCATCTTCTTTAAATGAAAATGTCGGACGTTTTATACCGGATGGAATCTTGTTGTACAAACCAAGTGCCTCACTATTAGACAACTCTGTACATTCAAGAATTTTGCATGTAACCTCACCAAAAATTATATGTTTTACTGTCTCAAGTTGATAATCATCTGATGTTCCAATCAAATATATATTATCTTGCTTCGCTAAAAATACAAATGCATTAATATCACTGCAACAGTTTTTGAAGAATACCCACGCTTTACAATTTCCTATTTGCTTCAATACAAATTTTGCTTCTTCTTTGGTAACACCATCTAGAAAAAATTTGTTGATTGAATTGATTTTTGAGGCTAATTGCATCAAAGTGGTCGTTTTACCAGAGAAACGAGAACCAGTTATAATTACATTTTTGTACTTCAACGCTAAATCTTCTGCTATTGATATTATAGGCCTTTCAAATGCAATATTTGATAAAATCGGATACCAATGAGTGTGACCTTGTTGAAAAAACTCCTGTGTTGGGACAGCGCTTATTTGAGAAATAGTAGGAATTCGTTATGTAGACAGTGCGTTTCCGTCTACCCTTATGTCTGATTTCCCTTTATCGTAATTAATGTGATCCCTAATCCATATTAATAATTCTTCTGTATTTGCCTCAATTACATGACAGCCCTTACTTTCAAATAACTTAATATTTGCTTTATCTTCAGGTAGCAGTTGCACCCATATATCCGATGCACCCATACTTATTAGCCTATTTACAACCCCAAGTACACCTTTATCATTAAATCCATATCCGATAAATAACAGTGGCCTTTTTGCCAATAAACCAAACATTTGATTGAACAAATCTCTATTATTGTCATCTACTATTGCCAAATCAAATTTTTTGAAGTATAGCGGAGAATTGAGATCTAAAACATCTCCGTGTAAGGGAATATATGTTATCTCATTCTTAGATATCGTAGGTGCGCCATATTCCCTGATGTTTCGTAGATAATATCGCTGACTATTATCCATAACAAGACGTACTATATTGTCGATATTCGTGGTTACATATGTATTTATGTTAATTAAATTCAGAACATCATATAGCTTGTTATAGTCACTAACCTTAAACCTATTTCGTAAATAGTTCTGATATTCTATCTCTGGGCAAAATTCTGAAACATAATCTAATTCGTAACTTTCGGATATATCTTTTAAATTGAAATGAGTTATTATTTCTCTACAAAATTCTTTGCCACTTGGTAAGGTTATGCCAGAATCAGACGGCAATAGCGAAAATCCCGCCCCAGTAAACAGATTAATACCAGTTTTTAATCTTTCAAGAAAAACATTCCCGTTTTTAACTTCCATAATATCCTCCTTGTATCTAGATATACTTTATATTACCACATATTGATATTTTCTCAATTGCTTATGTGATAGTATTTACAGCAATTATCTTTTTACTTGAAATTTCGCAAACATCCAATAATATCACTTGCCTTTCTTTGCTAATTACATTGTTCGTTTATATTTTAGCATTAGAATAATTTTCTCGAAGTAAAAAGTCGATTTTCAAAATGAACTGGTTAAGTCCAACTGCGCCAAAAATCATGTGCTGTTTTGATAATGCAAAAACTATTTCAGCCGAAAATAGCAGGTGTTTTTTCCTTTGCCTTCTTTTTTCAGTTCGCCGTCTGCCACCAGCTTGCGCAAAGCGCCCTCGATGGAGCTGTCGCTGAGGGTCGGGCATAAATCACGAATGTCCTGTTTGTTGAACCGCCCGACTTTATTTTCACTTGCTCGGCGCACCATTTCAAGCGCGGGCAGCTTGGTTTTCACAAGTGCTACACGCTCGTCCAGGTCCTTATATGCCGCCAAAATCGTCCCGAGAAGATATTTGATAAAGGGCAGAACATTTTCCGTCCCCTCATGCCAGCCGTTTTGGGACTGCGCCAACGCATCATAGTATAAATCTTTATTTTTGGCGATTTTGGCTTCAAGCGAAATATACTTACCCACGAAAAAACCGTTTTGATATAAAAGCAGCGTGGTAAGCAGGCGGCTCATTCTGCCGTTGCCGTCATTGAACGGATGAATACACAGAAAATCATGGATAAAAACCGGAATTGCAATCAGCGGCTCCAGTTCCATATTTCCTATGACGCGGTTGTATTCTTCGCAGATTTTGTCAAGCGCCGCCGGCGTTTCAAAGGGAGAAAGCGGCGTAAACAAAATTTCCGTATGCCCGTCCGGATAGGTGGCGCTGATATAGTTCTGCACGGTTTTGGTGCGACCCGCAACGGGATTGTTCATGTGGCTGTACAGGATTTTGTGAAACTGCAAAATATAGTTTTGTGTAATGGAAATTGCATCAAAATCATTATGAATGATGTTCAGCACATCACGATATCCGGCAATCTCCTGCTCGTCACGGTTTTTCGGCGCGGTCTTTTCCTCAACAAGCTGCCGTATCCGTGTGTTCGTGGTAACGATGCCCTCAATGGCGTTTGATGCCTCGGTGCTTTGTATTTTGGCAATCTCAACGAGCTTCTCAAGTTCCTGCGGGCGCTGTTTCAAATACAGTTCCTGCTTGCCGGCTTCCTTGTATATGGCTGCAATCAGTCCTAAGATATCCGAATCCCACTTTTGCTCTTTGATTGCGGAATAGTTAAAGGCTCTCATTCCCTTACCTCCGTTCTGTTTCCCTTAAATAATAGCACAAAATAAGGGAACAGTCAATGGGCTGTGCGAATTTTCCCATATTATTATATCGGAAATAAGGGAATTATATTCTGCTGTTCGGTCGGTTTGCTCCGTCAGAAACAAAAAAATGCTGCCCCACCGTTTATCCGTGTGGATTAGGGATAGAGTAAAGCTCTACACACTGACCAAAAGAGACCGTTTTGAACGAAAAAAATCAAAACCACGCGTTGAACGCGTGGTATGCACTTGCCCTTCAAGGGCATAATACCGGCTTGTGCCTGAAAGCACACTGAAAAGTCTGGCAACCGCATCTCATTTACAGCAGCCACTCAAGTGGCTGTTTCTTTTTGCTTACTGGTTCTTGCTACCCGTAAACGGGTCAATATACTCTTTCAGTGTTATTTGATCGTTTGCTATATCTTCTGTAAGTTGGTTTCTTATGTATTCTTCTATTGCCTTTTTGTTCTTTCATACAGTATCTACGTAATATCCTCTGCACCAGAAATGTCGATTTCCATACTTATATTTCAAATTTGCATGTCTATCAAATATCATCAACGAACTCTTTCCTTTCAGATACCCCATAAACTGTGCCACGCTTATGTTCGGCGGTATTTCCACCAACATGTGTATGTGGTCTGGGCATGCTTCTGCTTCAATTATATTCACTTTTTTCTCTTCACATAATGTTCGCAGTATTTTTCCTATATCTGCTTTCAACTGCCCGTACACTACCTGTCTTCGGTATTTCGGTGCAAATACTATATGATACTTGCAATTCCACTTTGAATGTGATAAACTATAATTGTCATTCATTTGACAGTCCTCCTTTTGATATTCTGTGGTTGCCAAACCCACTTTTTATTATATCACTGGAGGGCTTTTTACTAAAGTTTTTTATTCCACCGCTTCAAGCGGTGGTTTATTTTTGCTAAAGCTACAATGAAAAAACCTCCGAAAAAAACCCAGAGGTTCAAGGTTCAAAATATATTTATTGATTTTTTCACATAAGTGTGATATACTAAATAAGTTAATTGAGATAAGGAGTCTGATGATATGGCTGTGAGTTATAAACCTCTAATGCATATGATGATCGAGCGGGATATTTCCAATGCAGAGCTGATGCGCCGTGCCAGCATATCCGCAAACATAATTACAAAAATCAAAAACGGGCAGTACATCGCCTTGGATAAGGTAGAGAGCATTTGCCACGCTATGGGCTGCTCCCCCAACGATATGATGGAGTTTATACCCGATAACCCGGAAGGAGAGAAAAAGGATGATTAACATACGGAAACTGGAAGCGGAGCTGTGGGAATCCGCCGATCTCCTTCGTGCAGGGTCAAAGCTGACGTCGAATCAATACTGTATGCCCGTGCTAGGGCTTATTTTCCTGCGCTATGCGTACAGCCGCTTTAAAAAGGTAGAGGCCGAGATACTGAAGGACCGTCCCTCTCGAGGTGGACGCGTAATGCCCGTGGAGGCGAGCGACTTTTCCGCAAAGAGCGCACTGTTCCTGCCGAAAGAGGCGCAGTACGAGTATCTCGTCAATCTGCCGGAGAATATCGCAGCGGCAGGACTTATCAATAAAGCCGGACATCCGATGAACAGCCTCGGTGAAGTTGTCAACAACGCCATGCAACTGATAGAGGATCAGAGCGAACAGCTCACAGGCGTTTTGCCGAAAAGCTATACCGACTTTACTGACGAGTTGCTGGCAGAGCTGCTTCGCATTTTCAATAACAGTGCCCTTGACGATGTCGGCGGCGATATCGTTGGACGCATCTATGAATACTTCCTCAATAAATTTGCTAAAAACATCGCCTCTGATGACGGTGTGTTCTTCACGCCGAAATCCCTTGTAAAAATGATCGTAAACATCATTGAACCGAAACAGGGTGTTCTTCTTGATTGCGCATGCGGTAGCGGCGGTATGTTTGTACAGAGCGGAGATTTTGTGAATGCCGCCGGTATGAACGCCAACAGCACCATGACCTTCTACGGACAGGAGAAGGTGGAATATAATGCACAGCTCTGCCTTATGAATATGGCGGTGCACGGTCTGACGGGTGTTATCAAATCCGGAGACGAGGCAAATACCTTCTATCATGACGCACATAACCTGAACGGTTGCTGTGACTACATCATGGCGAATCCGCCGTTTAACGTGGATAAGGTCAAAGCCGAATCATGCGAGAACGCCGGACGTCTTCCGTTCGGTTTGCCGAGTGTAAACAAAAACAAAGAGGTCGGCAACGCCAATTACCTCTGGATCTCCTATTTCTATTCCTATCTGAACGAGCATGGCCGCGCAGGTTTCGTAATGGCTTCCTCCGCTACGGACAGTCAGGGAAAGGATAAAGATATTCGTGAAAAGCTCATCAAGACCGGTCACGTTGATGTGATGATCTCCGTCGGTAATAATTTCTTCTATACGAAATCGCTGCCTTGCTCACTGTGGTTCTTCAATAAAGCGAAGGGCGAAGCAATCCGAGATAAGGTTCTGTTCATTGATGCCCGTAATTACTATACTGTTGTGGACCGAACGATGAATGAGTGGAGCGAATGGCAGCTTAAAAACCTGAACGCCATCGTATGGCTTTATCGCGGTGAGACCGACAAGTATACGGCTCTGCTGCAGGAATACCACCACTATCTGCACGATGAAGCCGAGGCCGCTGAAAATGACGATTTGAAAGAGGCTGTATATCAGGATTCCTTTGTCGATATCGTTTCTGCGCTGAAGGAAAAGCTCTCCGCGCTCCGCAAGACGGCAAAAGCCGAAGTGGAAGCTGCCGGGAAACGCGACAAAAAGAGCGTGCAGCAACAGAATGATGACAGAATCGCCTATATCGAGAATATGCTGACCGTTGCCAAGGAAGCGAACTGGCTCTATGAAAAGTTCGGTGACGGTGTTTATGCAGACGTTCTCGGTTTGTGTAAACTTGCCACGCTTACCGAAATCGAAGAAAAGGGCTGGTCGCTCACACCCGGAGCGTATGTAGGTGTCGCTCCCGTGGAGGATGACGGTGTTGATTTTGTCGAGCGAATGGCGGAGATTCACCGTGAGCTTTTGTACCTTCAGGCTGAATCCAACGATTTGATGGATACCATCTCACAGAATATGAAGGAGATGGGGATATGAGTTGGGATAAGGTAAAACTTGCAGATTGCTGCTTATCGATTTCGGATGGAGACCATCAACCGCCTCCCAAAGCTGTCTCTGGAGTACCGTTTGTAACCATTGCCAATATAAACAAATCAAATCAATTCGATTTTAGCGACACTATGTTTGTACCGAAGGACTACTACGACCTTTTGGATTCAAAGCGTAAGGCCCAAGTCGGAGACGTACTGTATTCTGTGGTCGGCTCTTTTGGCATACCTGTCCTAATAAAAGAAGAGAGGCCATTTGTCTTTCAAAGACATATAGCTATTCTTAGACCAAACGAAAGAATAAACTCGGCCTTTCTATACTATACAATGCTAAGCAGAGATTTCTATGCTAAAGCTGATGCTGCTGCGATAGGGGCAGCGCAGAGGACAGTCAGTTTAACTTCGCTCCGTGGCCTGGAAATTGAACTTCCACCATTAAAAGTCCAAGAAGCGATTGCCTCAAAACTTTCCGTATATGACAACCTCATCGAAAACAATCAGAAGCAAATCAAGCTACTTGAAGAGGCTGCTCGGCGGCTGTACAAGGAGTGGTTTGTCAATTTCCGCTTTCCCAGATATGAGGATACGCCTATCGTTGACGGTGTGCCGGAGGGGTGGGAAAGGCTTCCTGTTGGCGAACTAATTGAAAAGATACCAAGAACCACACAAATCATGGCTTCTGAATATGGGAAGGAAGGACCTATCCCGATTATCGATCAAAGTAGAGAGTTCATCGCAGGATACACAGATAATCATGCTTCTCTGGTTAATGTAGGCAAGCCGGTGATTGTTTTTGGCGATCATACAAGGATTCTTAAGTATATTCAGTTCCCGTTTGCAAAAGGTGCTGACGGAACTCAATTGATTGTTAGCAATACAGATAGAATGCCTCAAAGTCTCTTTTATTGCAGTCTTGTTGGAGTTGATTTGTCAAATTATCATTACGCTCGTCATTTTAAGTATTTGAAGGCAGAAGAATTACTTGTGCCTACTCAAGTAATAGCTGAAGCATTTGATCGCTTTGTATCTCCGATGTTTTCCAAGATTCAACGGCTCAGAGATATTAATAAAGCTGCAACTAATGCCCGTGATCGTCTGCTGCCCAAGCTGATGAGCGGCGAAATCGAGGTGTGATATGAGGAAGTCTTTTGCACAAGTATTAAGAGAAGGCAAGGTAGATATCAGGCAAGAGTATCGTAAGCTGTATTCGATATTACATCAAGAAGCCTTTGATCATAGAACGAAATCTCTATATGAAGTTTTTGGGGAGAACTTTGCTCATTTTTATTTTCGTGGGACATGCCTTAGCATAGAAGAATTCGATCAAAAATATGGCTTCAATTTTGAAGCAGATCCGGATGATTTTGATATTGATTATCTGGTTTCATTTTGTGAATATCTGCAAAATATGCTCTTCGGCCTACAAGCGGCGGACTTCTCAGGAGGATATGGCGGCTTTGCATCTATGGAAGTGAACATTCCATTTATCCTCGAACAAATTCGACTTGTGATCGAAGCCATAGGATATACATCTGCAAGTGATGATGGAAAAACGATCTTCGTTGAAAAATCTCCTGTAGCTATTGCTGTATCAGAAAGCGACCTAATTCCTGCAGAGCTATCATACAAGGTGCTGGAATATGATCATTATGCCCTTAAAGGTGACATTGAAAAGAAAAAACATATTATTTTGCAACTTGCCCAGATACTTGAGGCAAAATCTAAAGAATTGCAGAAAATCTCATCTTCTTTGAAAGATGATCTGTTTTTCCTCTTTAATAATTTGAATTTGCGACATAACAATGTTGATCCCTCAAATAAAGGAAAATATAAACGAATCGTATCCGAACTTGACAGGGGGCAATTAGAACATTGGTATGACGAAACTTATCAAATGTGTCTTCTTGCATTTATGGAATTAGAGCAGGCAGAACGCAAAAAAGCATTTGATGAATTTAAAAAGCAAATTGTTGAAGGATAGGAGATGGCGGCATGAGCTACGATTACTCAGAAAATATACTCGTGCAGGAAAGCGCCGGAAACCTTCTCCGGGACGAGCTCCAATGGGATGTGAAATTCGCATATAACACGGAGGTGCTGGGCGACTATGGCACCTTCGGCAGGAAATCGTACAAAGAGATTCTGCTTGTGCGATATTTCCGTGTTGCCCTGAAAAAGCTCAATCCTTGGATCACCGAGACGCAGATTCTTGAAGCACAGGCTGTTTTGGAAAAACGCCTGTCCACAGCCTCGCTCCTTCAGGTTAACGAAGAAAAGTATTTCCTAATCCGCGACGGCATTCCCGTGACAGTAAAGCGTCCGGACGGCAAAACGGAAACAAAGAAAGCTGCCGTGATCGATTTTCTCCACCCGGAGAACAACTATTTCCTTGCGGTCAAAGAACTGAAAATACACGGCGACCTTTATCGCCGCAGAACGGACATCGTGGGCTTTGTAAACGGCTTGCCGCTCCTCTTTGTGGAATTGAAGAAAAACACCGTAGACGTTCAGAACGCCTACGATGACAACTATACCGATTATCAGGATACGATACCGCACCTGTTCTATTACAATGCTTTCCTTATGCTTTCCAACGGCACAGAGGCCAAGGTCGGTACGTTGGGCAGCAAGTACGAATTCTTCCATGAATGGAAGCGTCTTGATGAAAAAGAGCAAGGCAGCGTGGCTTTGGAAACTATGTTGCGCGGCATCTGCAAAAAAGAGAATTTCCTTGATCTGCTGGAGAACTTCATTCTTTACGACCACTCCGGCGGTAGCACGGTGAAAATCCTTGCCCGTAACCACCAGTATCTCGGTGTCAACGAAGCAGTCAAGGCATACGAGGCACGGAAGCTCAACGACGGCAAGCTGGGCGTGTTCTGGCATACACAAGGTTCCGGCAAGAGCTATTCCATGGTTTTTCTCGCCCAGAAGATCCGCCGCAAGTTTGCAGGGTCTCCCACAATCGTTGTTCTGACCGACCGAGATGAACTGAACAAGCAGATCAGCGACACTTTTGAAAACTGCGGTCTGCTCGGTAAAACGAAAGCCTCACAGTTTATCGCCACAAGCGGCGGTGACCTCGTCACGAAGCTGAAAGGCAATCCGAGCTTCATATTCACGCTCATACAGAAATTCAACAGGTCGGACGAACAGCCGATTTACCCGGATCACGATATTATCATTATGTCGGATGAAGCGCACCGCAGTCAGTACGGTATCTTTGCCGACAACATGATGAAGCTGCTTCCGACAGCGGCCCGTATTGGCTTTACCGGCACTCCGCTCCTGTCCAGCGACAATATCACAGCCCGTACTTTTGGCGGCTACATTTCCGTGTATGATTTCAAACGCGCCGTGGAGGACGGTGCTACCGTTCCGCTCTATTATGAGAATCGCGGCGAAAAGATACTCGATCTCCATAATCCGGAAATCACCGACCGCATTCTCGACGCCATCGAAAATGCCGACATCGACGTCGATCAGCAGGATAAGCTCGAAGCGGAGTTTGCAAAGGAAATCCATCTGATGACGGCGGAGCCTCGCCTGAAATCTATCGCAAAGGATTTTGTCGGTCACTATTCCGACCTGTGGACCAGCGGCAAGGCGATGTTCGTGTGCCTCAATAAGGTCACGTGCGTCCGTATGTATAATTTCGTTCAGGAATACTGGAAGGAAGAAATCAAAGCTCTGAAAGCGAAAATCAAAACGGCCACGCAGCAGGAGGCGCAGGAACTGGAGCGCAAGCTGAAATGGATGCAGGAAACGGAAATGGCCGTTGTGATCAGTCAGGAGCAGAATGAGATTCAGACCTTCAAAAAATGGGATCTGGATATCAAATATCACCGTGCGAAAATGGAAAAGCGTGAGCTGGACAAGGAATTCAAGGATGCGTCCAATCCGCTCCGGGTGGTATTCGTCTGCGCCATGTGGCTCACCGGCTTTGACGTGAAGTGCCTGTCCTGCCTGTATCTCGACAAGCCCTTGAAGGCGCATACGCTCATGCAGACCATCGCCCGTGCCAACCGTGTGAACGAAGGCAAGAGTAACGGTTTAATTATCGATTATATCGGCATCGTGAAAGCCCTCCGCAAGGCTCTGGCCGACTATACCGCAAACATAAACACGCCCGGAGGCGATCCGACCGTTGATAAGGACGAGCTGATAGCCCGTATTCTCGATACGATTGAAAAAGCGAAAGCCTTCCTCCGGGAGCGTGATTTTGAGCTTGCCGATCTGGTGGCAGCCGTTGATTTTGCGAAGCTGGCTCTGCTTCAGACCGCCGCCAACGCAGTATGCGGCACTATTGAAGATAAGAAGTCCTTCTCCACATACGCCTCGGAATTGATCCGCTTGATGAAATACACGGATCGTGACGATATTACCGGGCAGACCCGGAAGGAGTATGAAGCCATCGCCGCGATTTACGGGGAGCTTCAGAAAAAGCGCCGTCACGTTGATACAACAGATCTGATGGTGGAAATTAATTCTATCATCAGCGAATATGTGGAGATCGATGATGCACCGATGATGGTCAAAGAAGAGCCATGTCGGTTTGACATCAGCGCAATCGATTTTGATTTGCTTCGCCGGGAATTTGCAAAGGTAAAGAAAAAGAACCTCGTGATGAAGGATTTGGAGGAAATCATCAAGCAGAAGCTCGACCGGCTGCTTTTCAACAATCCGGATCGTATAGATTATTACGAACGGTATCAGCAGATTATCACAGACTACAACAGTGAGCAGGATCGCGCCACCATTGAGAAAACCTTTATGGATTTGATGGATCTGGCCAATAGTCTCGATCAGGAAGAACAGCGGTATGTCCGCGAAGGCTTTGAGAGCGACGAGGAGCTTTCGCTGTACGATATGCTTTTCCGGGACGATCTCTCCAAGACGGACATCAAGAAAATTAAGGAAGTGGCCGCAAGCCTTCTGAAAAAGATAAAGGCTAAAATTGCGGAGCTTGATCACTGGACAGATAAGCAGGAAACAAAAGCCGCTGTAGATAATCTGATTCGTGATACGCTGTGGGCCGAGCTGCCGGAGTGCTATGACGAGATCAGCATTTCCGAATACCGTCAGCGTATTTACGAATATGTTTACACGCGCTACAGAGTAGCTGCGTGATTGCAAGAAGAATAAAATAATAAAGGAGTATTATTATGCCTAACTGGGGACAAGTACTTAACGAGATTCAGGGTATGCGAGTTGAAAATCCATTGGATACGATTCGCAGGAAATACTTAGCTACTATGCACGATTATACTGGAAGAAATATAATTGCATATTATTCGGGATTTTTGCAGAAACCTAAAGGTGATGTCGCAATCGATGATAATGATAAAAATGCATTGATGCAAGCGGTTTACGGTCTGGATAAATCAAAGGGATTGGATATCATTTTACATACACCAGGAGGAAACACGGCTGCCACAGAATCAATTGTTAATTATTTACGGTCGCTGTTTGGAAATGATATTCGAGCGTTTATCCCCCAAATTGCCATGTCAGCAGGTACAATGATTGCTCTTTCGTGCAAAGAGATCGTGATGGGAAAGCAATCGAACATTGGACAAATTGATCCACAATTCGGCGGTATGTCTTGTGCTGGGGTTATTGAGGAATTTCAAAACGCTATAAATGGAATTAAAGCCGATCCTGCTTCTGCCCCTCTATGGCAAGTGATTATTTCCAAATATCATCCCACCTTCTTAGGCGATTGCCAAAAGGCAATTGATTGGTCTGATAAAATGGTTACAGAATGGTTATGCACCAATATGCTCACTGACCACGAAGCGCCTGAAGAAGATGCCAAGAAAATAGTTGAAACTCTTGGAAGCCATAAAGAAACCTTTACTCACGCAAAGCATATTCATATAGATGAATGTCAGAAGCTGGGAATAAAGGTCATCCCATTGGAGACACTTGATCAGAGAGCTATCGGTGAGTGCAAGGATCTTCAGGACTGTGTTTTGACAATTCACCACACATATATGCATACTTTTTCCAGTTCAAGCGCTGTAAAAATAGTTGAAAACCATCTTGGAAGTGCTATGATAATGAACATTCCAATGAATATGCCAGCCGCAGTACCCGTAAATGTATAATGGGAGGAAACAATATGGAAAACGAAAAATACTACCAAGCATTTAGAGATTTGGGCATTAAGGTAGAGCCTTTGCCATCAAACTATAATCCTGAAGAATATGGCCGTCGGTTGCTATCAATGTCACAGTCTGAAAATGGCGTTTCTTATGCTGCTTCCACTTCCACGGACTACGTGGTGATACAGCAAAACAACGCAAAAAAAGTGGATGAGAAATAATAAAACAGCCTATACCAGAATAATTCCGGTGTAGGCTGTTTTTGTTCCGCTTGAAGACGAAAGGACAATGGTTTTTGAATTATCCCTTATACCCCACGTCTCCGGTGAGGCATATATTATGTACTCTCTTTCATCATTTTTCTTTTCTGCCGCCGCTGTTCGTTCTCACGCTCACGGCGCCGGTTGTATTTGAATTCCCGAATGAGTTCCTTATATTTTTCCGTGCGCGGGTGCGCCAGCCTTTGCGGTGATGCCATAAAGTTCACGAATTCCGCTTTGGCGCAGTACTGTATAGAGCCGAGTTTAATGCCGGTTAAGGTTTCTTCCCGTATCCATTCGTGAATGCGCTGCGAGCTGTGTCCGACAAGTTCCGCCGCCGTCTGCGTGGGCAGAGCCTCCGGCAGCTCTGCCCACTGTGAACTCAGCCACCGCCGAAAGGCTTCGCAGTTTTCCGGGGTGGCTTCAAACATCGGGAGCGGATGCCATTCGGTGCGGTTGGAGAACATGCCGCTCAGCTCCGATAAAAATCCCGGCTCGGTATCCATACGGGCTTTGAACCGCACCGCATCCTCTGTCTGCACCCGGTATTTATGGGTTGTATGTCCCGTGTTTTCGTGCGGGATATAGTTGTTGTCCATCAGATATTTCATTTTCCGCGTGGAGATGTGCAGGTACTGGCGAAGCTCGCTCCCGCTCATAAATTCATTTTGGGTCATATATAAAATCATCCTTTCCGTTAGCATTAATGCGCCCGCCGTGGGCGCATCATTCTTTTGCTTTATTAAAGATACTGCTGATTACATCGGCGCTTTCCTGTTTCTTGGACTTATCCAGATGGACATAGATATTTGCCGTTGTGGACAGGTCGGAGTGCCCGAGGAAGGTCGATACATTCAGTAGCGGCACATCCTGATTGATGAGGATGCTGGCAAAGGTGTGGCACAGGTCGTGGAAGCGAATCTTGCGCAGACCGTATTGCCTGATAAGGTCGGCGAAACGCTGCGTGACCCGATTCGGGCGTATCAGCCCGCCGAGCTGATCGACGCAGATATAATCATCGTATTTGCGGTTGTAGCTGCCCTTGAACATTCGCTGGTACAGGTCCTGCTTTTCCCGTTCCTCGCACAGCATTTCATACACCGGGTCCGGCAGCGGCAGCGTGCGGCGGCTGGATTTGTTTTTCATTTTCTCCACAGGTTCGATGATGACCTTGCCGTTTTCCTTGTACTCAATGATTTTGGTGTCGAGCAGTATGGTTTTCTTTTCCCAGTCTACCCGTGACCACCGTGCGCCCAATGCTTCGCTGCGGCGCAGCCCCAAGCCGCCCGCCAGCATGACCGCCGGATAGATAATATCCCCGCGGATAAGCCCCAGTATGGCGATCAGCTCCTCCTCGGAATAGTTTTCTCCGGTGAACTTGTTTTTCTTCGGGCGGTCGATGCGGTCAAAGGGATTGGAGTCAATCAGTCCGTCCTTGAAAGCCCGCTTGAAGGCGCTGTGCAGGACGGTGTGGTAGTGGATAACGGTGTTGGCGACAACGCCTGATTCGAACATCCACTCGTAGAAATCCTCAATGTCCTTTGCGGTGATGCTGCCGACCGTCAGTTCCTTTCGGGCAGTAAAATACCGCCAAATTCTACCGTTTATCATTCCGCGGTAGCTTTCGGCGGTACTCTTTTGAATGTTTTTCTCGATCTTTTTATAGTAGGCGCACATATAATCGTAGATCGGGATATCCGAGGCAGGCTTTTTGTTTTGCGCGATCTGCTCGGCATAAGACTGTTCAAAGGCTTGCACTACCTCTCGGTAGGCTTTGTTCACCTTTGATTTGTTGGCGCTCTCCGGCAGTCCCAGCGCGCGCCATACGGGTTTTGTCTTGCCATTCTCTCTGACCTGTATCACGGCATAGAGACGGCCTTTCTTAGCCTGTACGCTGGCTGCAAGTGTGGTTGCGGCATTCATTTGCGTTCACTCCTTTTTTGTTTTTGCCGACACGAACAATATCACAACTCACCGCACAAGTCCAGACTTTTTCGGAAGTTTTCTCAAGAAAACAGACCTTTGGGTTCGAACCCGATCGCTCTCTTTGCCGCAGATAGTCAATAAGCTGCGATTTGGCAATGCGGTTTTCTCTGCCGACCTTCACTGCCGGAAGGGACTTTTCTTTTATCAGCTTGTATACCGTCTTGGTGCTGACCCGCAGGATCTCCGCGACCTCGGCGGCGGTCAGCGCCGCCGGATAGCAGCGAAATTCTTTTTCGTGTTCTTTTTTCGTCATAGGCAATTCCTTTCTCCTACATCTTCATGGTAGGTACGTCGTTTTCCTCTGCGGACATATCTTCCTCGCTGTCGGCTGCGGCGGTGAGAATACCGACCGCAAGCCCGATAACGGCACCGAGGTTAGAGGCGTTTTCCTGCGCCTCAATGCGCTTTCGGCGTTCCTCCGGGTCTTCGGCAGTGCCTTCAATTATACTGCCAGCTTCCAGAATACCGCGCAGGCCAGCAGCGACAGCGCTACCGCCGATACCGCCGTGGCTATCATAATTTTTAATATTTTTCGGTGCAGTTTCTCTATCGTGCTGTCCAGCGTCTCGGTACTCTTTGAAAGGGTTTCGGAGCAATTCAAAATAAACTGCTCTTGATTCTTCCCAGCCTGTTCGACGAGGCTTTGCATCTGCGCCGCCGTTTTGCGGTTCTCCGTCACCACTTCCCGCACCGTCTTTTCCATATACTCCGCCTCGATATTCTGTATCCGGATGCAGTGGTCGCTCAGCTCCTCCGCCGTCGCCAGCCGCTCGATCATCCGATACAGTTTCGGCTGAAATTCCACCGTGTCCGCCAGCAGCTTGCTCTCCCGCTTGCGCTACTCTATCGGGATCGCATACACCTGCGGCTGATACGGGATCTGTTCCAGCTCGGACAGCGTCCGTGTGTTTTTCTTCCTCAGCATATCCATTGCCGAGTTCTGCTGTGTGCTCTTTTCTGATTGTGAATTCATATTCCAATACCTCTTTCAAATATTTTTCATCGTGCAGGCGTATATCTCTTGCACTTCATTCCGTTCGGGCAAGTGAAGGTGATATATTTTCGCTCGTCCGTCCATGTGACACCATAGCCGAGCTGCAGCATTTCCCGGTTCTCCATGCTGTCGCCGAGCATTTTCCAAACAAATTCCTCTTTGGAAAACCGCAATTCAAGCTGGCGGTCCTCCACATCACGACCGGTGCAGTAGAGGGTAGCACTGTCGGCATTGCGGCGGCTCTTGTCCAGCACGAAAGCGGTATCCACTGCACCTACGATTCTGGTGGTGCCGGTCAGTTTGTTGAACGGATCGCTGTCGCCCTGTTTGCGCAGGTGATGCACCAGCAAAAGACAGATACCAAGTTCGTCCGCTAACTGTTTTAATATCCGTATTTCCTCATAGTCGTTTGCGTAAGAGGTGTCGATGCTGTTGTTGCGCACAATCTGAAAGGTATCCACGGCAACAAAAACCGTGTCGGGATGCTCTTTCACAAAATACCGTATCTGTTCGCACAGACCGTCGGACAGCGTTCCGGCAGAGGTAGCAAAAAACGCATTGGGCGGCACTTCGTCGGTGATGCAAAGCAGACGGTTCTGCACGCGGCGCAGGGTGTCCTCCAAGCAAAGATACAGCGTGGTTCTTCCGGCTGTTTTCAACTCCCACATCGGTTCGCCCTTTGCAATACGCACCCACCACGATTTACCGATCTTTGACGCGCCGCCGAGGATACATAAGCCCTGCGGCAGCAGCGTGTCGACACAAAACTTTGTCGGCGGAAGTTTCATGTCCACTAAGGTTTCGCCGTCGATAACGGCGAGTTTTGTTTTTTCGTCAGCCATACTGAAATCTCCTTGTAAAAAAGTAAGAGCAAAAGCAGCGGCGGCGGAACCGATGCTTTTGCTCTCCTATCTATCTAATGGCTGAAAACAGAAAAATCACATAAAATGCCGTGATTGCAAAAATTCGTTTCTGAATTTTTTGTAATTTCCGATGACAGCGAAACGGTTTTATGATATACTGATTACAGAAACGAGGTGTGCCGCATGAATCTGATTGAAACAAAACCTGTGGGCGATGCGAATTTTTATAAGTTCTCTGTTGACTTTACAGGTGACGATTTTATTTTAGGCGGCAAAACTCTGCCGCTCGGAATCATTACCCACGATATATTAAACATCCCCGCCGACAAGTTGCTCTACGTTTTTAAGACGGGCGATAAACTCAATGATTTGTATAACCGACTGAATGCGGAAAATTACAGCGATGAGCTGTTTACAAGCATTCGGAAGACCGTAGAAAAAATACTTGATATTATCGGGAAAATAAAACCGTTTTCGTATTTTAATATCAGCGAAGAGTACGAACATATTGATTTGCTTCTCGGTGATGATAAAATCAAAGAGTGGCAGAGCAGCTTTTCTTCCCTGCCGATACCGAATATCAATTTTGTTCCCGAAGGCACGGCTATGCATGACCACATTATCGTTCTTACCGAATTCATAAAATCCTACATTTATCTTTGCGCCGACACCTTCAATTTTTATAAGGTTGCGATGATGTATTTTGTAAACCTCACCGAGAACGGATTTCGGGACAAAGTGCTCCTTGCCGGTTTTACAAGAGAATTCTTCGGAAAAGAAGAGGTGGCAGAATGGATTGATGAACTGAACGCTACTGAAATCACGCACAATTTTACGCTTGAACCGGGAGTTTGGATGGCACCGGTTGTCCTTGAAAACAAGGACGGCTCGGCTGTGCTCGGCCGCCGCATCCATTTTGACCGTATGCTCAATTTTTATGTGACCGATCTGTTCGAGGGGCTTGCCGCCGGACATTACTCCTGGCAATGCGGAATCTGTCACCGATTTTTCTTTATGGAAACCGCACATAAGCAACTGTATTGCAGCACCGTCAATCCTGAGTACGGCGTTCCCTGCGCCTATGTTGCAAAAAACAAGCTGAATATGCCGAAGCAAAAGAAAAAGGACGGTTTCGGCTATGCGATTTGGAAAAAGAGATACGATTCTCTGCGCAACGAAAAGCACAAAACCAATAAAAATCTGCCGTCCGCCAAATATGATATTGATGTGTGCGATAAGGCAATCGAACTTGCCAAACGGCATTATGAAGAGGCACAGATCGATTTTGATTACGCGCAAAATCAGTATGAGCAGGATATGGTTTTGCTGAACCTGATCAACGAGGCAAAAGCGGCACTGGGTAAAAAATAATTTCATTTTTCTTTGGGAAGGGGGTGCGCGTATGGACGCCGAATACAAAAAGGCTGCCGAAAAACTGCTTTGCGGCATTACGGATAAGCGGCTGCACGAGCCGGCGGTACGGAACGATATTCTTTCTTCTGTCCGTTCGGGCAAGCTGCGGCTTTGGGAAATTAACGATGAATTTCTGCGTATCAAATATTTCTGCAAAGAAAAAAACGAACGCGCATCTGCCTTTACCGAAAGCGATAAAAGCGGCGTGCGGTTCGATGATCTGAACGCATATTTTGTTGAGGCAACCAAGAGCCGTGATAAAGGATATTTTGAGGCATTTATCCGCGCTTACGAGCCGGTGCTACAAAGCCGCGCCGAACGGTTCGTTGCACATTATAATCTGTCTGCGGATGACACCGAGGACATCAAGCAAATCTTTTTGGAAACATTGTGGTTTGCTTTTCTCGGCTATGATGCCGCCGATCCCATTCCGCTTTTGCAGTATATGAAAAAAGCGGCGGTCATGTGGCAGCTGGATTATATCCGCACAACAAAAAACGCCTGCACCGTGCCGACGCAAAACGGGTATGCCGAGCTGCGCAAAGTTATGCGCATTTATAACAGCGTTCCCGAGCTTTCCGCCGACGAGCGTATTGCGCTTGCCGTAAAAGAGACGGGCTTTGCCGAGAAAAAAGTTACCGAGCTTGTCGCTGTCGGCAAGGCTTGCGAATATCCCGTTGGCATTGTCCCGACAGACGAAAACGAAAATGCGGCGGACGGCACTGTTTCGGACGAGCTGATTGAAGACCCGTCTGTACCCCTGTTTGAGGAAGTATTGCGGAGTATTTACCGCACCCATTTCCGCACCGCCGCCGATAAAATCACCCCTAAGGATAAGCAAATTTTATCCCTTTCTCTCGGCGTGTGTTTTGACTGTTTCGGCATTTTCAAGCCCAACACTTATGCGGAGATCGCATTGAAACAAGGCGCGTCGGGCGAAAAGAGTATTGAGAAAAAACGCAAGGCGGCAATTGAAAAGTTTGCCAAAGTGTTGTGCGATATGGGCTTTTGCGACGGCGTTTTCTTAAAACAAACGGCTATAACGGTTATAAAAGAAAAAGACAAGAAAACAGTGCAGTCAGCCAGATACGCTTATACGCCTTACGGTGACGGAAAAGCCGGCGAGATTCTGTATACCGCCGCCGGAAAGCATCGCTTTCAGATCGTCCGCCTTGCGGAATTTGATATGACCGGCGCTTACGCAGAACAGGCCGCAAAAATCATCGACAGCATGAACGGAAATTTCATCAAGGAGCGGTTCTACGCCATTCCGCTCGAAAGCCTGCTCCGCGTCAATAGCCATAACGCAAACCCAAGGATGCCGTTCTATCATCCGCTCAGCACAGACGAATAGAAATAGTTTCAAAGCCTTCTCTCGATTTTTCGAAAGAGGGCTTTTTTCTGCCGTTTAATTTATGACTTTTTCTTGTAAACCCCGAATAAACCCCTATTAAGCCTTGTGAAATCTCAAAAAATGTGGTATAATATATATTGTAGTATTGTATTTTCGTGAAAACGGAGGATTCCGCTATGGATAACAATCTTGAGCGCTGGTATTCGATGAAAGAAATAATGGAATATTTGGGTGTCAGCCGTGATACCGTTCTTGACTGGATCGAGCGCAGAGAAATGCCCGCCGCCAAGATCGGCAGGCTGTGGAAATTCAAAATAAGCGAAGTGGACGCCTGGATGAAATCCGGCGTTGCGGCGGATAAGTAATATTCGGAGGTGCAATATGGCACTTGAAAATAAATTGGGGATGACAAACTCTGCCGACCTTGCCCGCGAGGAAGAACGCATCAGCAAGAAAAATGCGCTTGAGCTTTTTGATAGCGGGTTGCTTGATCAATTGGAAGCGGGAAAATTCTCCGCCCTTAAAGCAATTCATAAGTATCTCTTTGATGAAATCTTCGATTTTGCCGGAGAACTCAGAACCGTGAATATTTCAAAGGGCAACTTCCGTTTTGCGCCGCTGATGTACCTCGAAGCGGCACTTGCCAACATTGATAAAATGCCGCAGTCCACTTTTGATGAAATCGTCGAGAAGTATGTGGAAATGAATATTGCCCACCCGTTCCGAGAAGGAAACGGGCGCAGCACACGCATTTGGCTCGACCTCATTTTCAAAACCGAGCTTCACAAGGTTGTTGATTGGAGCAAGATTGATAAAGAAGATTATTTGCTTGCAATGGAGCGCAGCCCGATAAAAGATATTGAAATCAAACACCTTCTGAAAAACGCACTCACCGATGATGTGGATAGCTGTGAGGTCTATATGAAGGGCATCGACCACAGCTATTATTACGAGGGTTACACAACCTTCAAGACGGAAGATTTAAGCAAGGAATGAGGTGCAAATATGCCAGATAAGAATTGGCAATTTGAACTTGAAGAATATATAAAGCAAGGCGAACCCGACAGAGCCGAAAAAAGCGAAGCGTGGCAGACTGCCATCGGCTTGCAGGCGGTTGACGGACTTAACACATCCGAATATTTGCTGGATACCGCAAAGGAGCACATTGAAGGCAAAATCACCATTGATGAAGCACAGAAGCGGATTCACAGTTATTATGAGCAGCGCACCACCCGAACCGAGACGGAAAACGAAACCAAAGAAGCGGATATCGTTTCGGCAAGAATAACGAAGCTGCTGGGAGAAAAAGCGTTTCAGTTTTCTCCTGCCGAGTGGATTACCATTCACCGCAGATTGTTCGAGGGTGTGTTCGACCACGCCGGTCAAATCAGGCAATATAACATCACAAAGAAAGAGTGGGTTCTGAACAGCGACACCGTAATCTATGCGGATTGGAACAGCATTAAAGAAACGCTGGACTATGATTTTGCCGCCGAAAAGCAGTTTTCTTATGAGGGACTGTCGGTTGAAGCAGCAGTAACGCACCTTGCAAAGTTCGCATCGGATATTTGGCAGATTCACCCCTTCGGCGAGGGAAACACCCGCGCCACTGCCGTTTTTATGATCAAGTATATGAAAACCTTCGGATTCCGCGTCAATAACGATGCGTTCCGCGAAAACTCCTGGTATTTCCGCAACGCACTGGTCCGGGCAAACTATAATAATTTGCAAAAGGGCGTTCATTCCACCACAAAATTTTTGGAATTGTTTTTCTCAAATCTCCTGCTTGGCACAAATCATGAACTGAAAAACCGCTATATGCACATTGATTTTGCGGATAAAAATATTTCCCAAAGTATCAATTTCAAAGTTTCAAAGTATCAATTTGATACTTTGGACTGTACCTTAGAAGAATTGGCGGTTTTAGAATTGGTCGCAAAGAACCCAGCGATAAAACAGCAAGAGATTGCAAAACAAACCGGAAAATCCATTGCTACGATCAAGCGAATTATGAAATCGCTGCAAGATAAAAATTATATCCGCCGTGAAAGTGGTAAGCGATACGGCAAGTGGGAAGTGTTGGTTTAGGGCATAAGAATTGAAATCCATAAAATTGGTCTTGGAAAGAAGAAAGGCCAATCTCCGCAGACTCCGAGATATTCATCTTATGAACTTATTTCAAAGGCAAAAAACTTGGATGATCTATGGGAATAAACTTTAAGCAATGAATGGTGATAAAATGAGTTCTATATTAGAAATTGGAAAAAATAAAACCAAGTGCCAAAAATTCACACCATCGGCATTGGTAGATACAATGTTGAATCTTGTGAATTATAACGCTGACCTTATGGGAAAAACTATATTAGAGAACTCATTTGGTTCAGGCAACATTATAAAAGCAATTGTTGTTAGATATATAGAAAGCGCTATTGCAGCTGGTATAGATCCGCTATCCATTTCAGCAGGATTGGCTCAAGATATATATGGAATAGAATTGGACAAAATTCTTTATGATAATTGTATTGCAGAATTAAACACTATACTCAAATCCTATGGTATTCCCGCTGTAAAGTGGAATCTTTTCAACGATAACGCTTTGTCCATGAAACTCAACGTTTCTTTCGATTATATTATCGGGAATCCTCCATATATTTCTTACAAGGAAATGGATGAAAATAGCAGGAAGACACTAAAAAAGGACTTCGAATCCTGTGCAATAGGAAAATTTGACTACTGCTATGCTTTCATTGAATCGGGCATTATACATCTGAATGAAACCGGAAAACTTGTTCAATTAATTCCCAATAACATTTATAAGAATGTTTTTGCGAAAAAATTAAGGGAACTTCTCGTAGACCATGTTTCTACTGTGCTAGATTATCCTGATCAAAAATTGTTCGATAAAGCCTTGACCTCAGTAAGCATCTTTTTGTATGATAAAGAAAACTTAAGTGAAAACATACACTATGAAAACATTACTGAAGGCACAAAAAGGAGTCTTTGTCGTCACTCTCTTGGTGATAAATGGATGTTTACTGTTCCTGATAAAAGCACTCGGAAAATGCTTAGATTTGGTGATATTTTTCACGCCTCAATAACTATCGCCACTCTTTATAATAAAGCATTTATAGTGGATGATGCGTGCGTTTGTGAAGAAAACTTGGAACAAGATATCTTGAGGGATGCGGTTAGTCCTAAAACATTAAGATATAAGAAAAAGAAAAAAATAATTTTTCCATATTTCTATGATGATAATGGACTTTGCCGATACTCTGAAGAAAATTTTGAAAAACTTTTTCCGAATACGGCAAAGCATTTAGAACAATTCTCTAAAGAACTTGACGCAAGAAATAGTGATGAAAAAGCAAGTTGGTTTGAGTACGGTAGATCACAAGCCTTAGTACACTTAAATAAGGAAAAGCTGCTCATTTCTACAATAATCACAAATGCAGTCGAAGTTTATGAAGTTGATGCCAATACGATTCCTTTTTCAGGAATATATATTACTGTGAAGAATCCGGAGTATAGTTTGAATGATGCTATTGAAATACTTAAAAGTGAACAATTCTTACAGTATGTGCAAAATATAGGTATAAACATTAGTGGTAAATCTTTACGAGTAACTTGCAAAGATATCAATAACTATCTTTTTATAGGAGGGTAATGAAATGGAAAAACTACAATACGTAATTGAAGACAAAACCATTGCCGAATTATTGGGCGTACAAAACTTTTCTACTGATGAATCTGCAATTTTAGAATTGGTCAAGAATGCGTATGATGCCCGTGCATCCTTTGTAAAATTAATATTTGAAGAAGATTTGCTTACAGTCATCGATGATGGAATGGGAATGAACATTGATGATATTAAGTTAAAGTGGATGCACGTGGGAAAAAGCACGAAGGACTATAAAACGGTACTTGAAAATAATCAGGTACGTGTTTTGGCTGGCTCTAAAGGTGTGGGACGTTTTGCTTTGGCAAGACTAGGCCAAGCTGCCTCTGTAATTTCCAAAAAAGATGGGTCCCCCGGTGTTGTTTGGGAAACAGATTGGAGTTCTTCTTCGGTTTCTATTGACGAGGAACTCAACGATAATGGTACAAAAATATTAATCAAGGACTTGCGAACGAAATGGAACAAGAAAAAGGTAGAAAACCTTGTTTTATTTCTATCTAAAACCTATAACGATAATGTTATGAGGATTCTTGTATCCCATCCAGATATCAATACAGAAGTTGCATCATATATCACGGAGTTGATTCCCGGCATTAATTGTTTGGCAAAAATCAACTTGAGTTATGATTGCACTACGCACTCTTTAACTACCGAGGTTGTTTCGGATGAGTTTTTAGATGCAGCCGAAAAGTATTGTAAAGACATTGATTTGAAATATTATTTTCAGACAATTGATGTTTTGGATGAACTTAAAGCGAATGATCAATGGGAATTATCTGAAAATGAACTCAAAAACAATTTGCTACAACTAGGCGGTTTTTCTGCGGAATTTTCTTTCACAATCAGTCCTACCAAAGCTGATGTTGAAAAGTTCTTATACAAACATTACACTTTACCAAGAGAGTCATTAAAGGGTGTCATTCTTTATCGAAACGCTTTTAGTATATCCTCTTATGAAGGGAAAAAAGACTGGCTTGGTTTTGGAAAACGCTCCAGAAAATCTCCCGCTGCTGCAACACACCCAACGGGTTCTTGGCGTGTAAGAGAGAACCAAATGGCAGGAAAAGTGGAAATTGATAAACAGCGTAATAGCGTACTACAAGATCTTTCAAACAGACAAGGGTTAGACGAAAATATTTTTTATGAATTGTTTGTCGAAATTGTGCTTTCCGGCATAAAAGGTTTTGAAAGATATCGTCAAAATATCATTCGTCACATAAATGTCAAGAACACTCCAGTTGAAGAAAAGCAAGCTCCTGTTAGTGAAAAAATCGTATCTAATCCCAGTTCAGTGGCTAATCTATCCAAAGAAGAAACCATGCTTTTAGCGGCTGAAATTAAGGCGTATCAAAAAGCGCATACAGAAGCACAACGTGAGCGTGATGATGTAGAAACAAGATACAAATATGATGTTCGCATCCTAAATGTGTTAGCAACTGTTGGATTGAAAGCATCATCCATTGCACACGAAATGAGAAATGATAGAAATTCGATTGCTGACAATATTGATAATATAGTTGCTGCTTTGAAAAAATTTGATATGTGGGATGAACTAACTTCACCAGAGTGTACCGAAAAGTCTTATCAAAATGTACCTTATCTTTTAGAAACCAATAAACAAGTAAGCTCAAAATTGTTGGCTTTTATGAATACGATGCTTTCGGAAATAGAAAAGAAACAATTTGAACCATCGTGCAAAGCGTTAATGATATCATTCAGCGAATTAAGAAAAACTGGGAAGATGATTATGCTTGGATCAGTATCACAATAAATATGGATGATGATATTTGCTTTATGATATCGGAAGATTATTTGCAAGTGGTTTTTGATAATCTAATTCTAAATAGCATACAGCAAAATGAAAGTCTTAATCATTTGGATATAACAATTGGTGCAACCCTCTCTGGGAGTGTACTGTTGTTGTCTTATGCTGATAGTGGAAAAGGGTTGGATAAAAAGTATTTGAAAAACCCCGAAAAGATATTAGAAGTTCATGAGACTACACGCAAAAAAGGACACGGTCTTGGCATGTGGATAGTAAATAATACTGTTACAATGTCTAGAGGTGAAATTACTAAAATAGATGGTAATGACGGTTTTTATATCGAATTCACCATAGGAGGATCAAGATAATGGAGAAGTATTCTTTAGTATATATCGATGATAATCCTGAAACAGCTTTGTCTAGATATTTAGATGAAGAATTTAAAAGTGATAATTATGAAATTGTTTATTCAGAAATAATATTTAATCCTGAAGACGGATATGAAAGTTTACTTTCTGATCAAACGGTTAGTAGCGCAAATATTATTCTAATCGACTCGTGGCTTTTTGAAAACCGTACTGCCGCTAACGTGAAATTTACCGGCGAAGAGTTTAAACTGATACTCAAAAAACTATTCCCCTTCATCGAAGTAATTGTTATCACACAGAATGGAACAGATTCAGAAATTCGAAAAATCGCAAAATACGATAAATCGTTCGGCGAATCTGCTTCAGAATACTATGCTTCCAAACTTCCAAAAATCATCAATCAAGCGGTGGATGATATTCAACAATATCGGCTACTGGCTAATTTAGTTAAGAAAAATAATATATGGGAAGATGTGTTGAAAGATAAAGTTATTGCTACGCTAAAAGGTAGCAATACATACGATAAACTTACGAAAGATGATATTGACAGTTTAATTTCTGCTTTCAAAGAAATACAGGAGAATTTAAATGGCTGACGACTATAGAAATTCAAAATATTGTCCGGAATTAACAGAACTGACAAAAAAGAAAAACGATGTAAAAGATTTGGTTTCTGCAAAACATCCTAGAGCTCGGGATATACATACATATATTTCAAATAACGATGAACCATTTAAACAGCAGTTTATAGAAGCGTATAATGGAAAATGTGCTTATTGTGGTGTGTCTACTGAAATTATTCCGTGGAAAATGTTCGAGATTGACCATTTAATTCCAAAAGAAGCGGATCGCTTTGGAAAAAGCAAAGCTAATGCAGGGTACATAGAAAACTTGGTCCTATCCTGCTATGATTGCAATAGATCAAAAAGCGATTTGGAATTTCACGATCAAGAACTTCATAAAATTCATCCTGACAAGACAGAGATAATCGAAGCTTTTATCAGAGATGATAATTACTATATAAGAATCAGTGAAAAAAAGAATGGAGACAAAACCATTAAAGAATTCTATGAAAAGGTTGACTTGGGTAATCAACTACACCGTTTAGATTATTTGCTATTGAATATGCGTGGATTATGCAAAAAAATAACGGACAAGCATCCTGCATACGGAAAGTTAATGGAAGCAATTGATCTGTTACAACACAAAAGAAATGTAATGAGATAATAACAATGGGCATGAGAAATTAACTATCGCGTCTGTTGTCTTCTATGAAAGCATCGGTGCTACGAGGACTATCTTTCCATTCCTTCGCAGAGGCACAGTACATTACAAAAAACTTCACGCACGGTTCATTCAAAGCCGTGCGTGAGGTTTTCAGTTTTCATACGGTATTCTGAAATAATCCAGGTATTTCTTGAATGTATCCTGTGCCGACTGGCAGGTATCGGTCAGGTATCCTTTTCCCCGATTCCACTCCTGCAATCCACGGTAATAGAACATTTTTATGCCGTCCTCAATAATAAACGGAACGATATTGTGTTTCAGGCATTCCTTGAACATAATCAGCCGACCGACACGTCCGTTGCCGTCCTGGAATGGATGGATGCGCTCAAATCGCACATGGAACGCAAGGATATCTTCAAGCGTCACCGTTTCTTTGCCGTTATACTCATCGAGTAGCCTTTTCATTTCCGCCGATGTTTCCTCGGGCAGGGTCGTTTCCCGCCCGCCGACCTCATTCGGCAGCTTCTTGTAATCGCCGACGGCAAACCAATCTTTCCTTGCGTCGCTTGTTCCGGTTTTCAGGATAAAATGCAGGTGTTTGATAAATCTCTCGCCGAGCTGCGATTTTGCACTTTCGATGACTTCATCAATACAGCGGAAGTGATTGGCGGTTTCGATGATATCGTCCACCCGCACGCCTTCCTCGGTGATGCCGATGGTATTGGTTTCAAAAATAAAACGCGTCTGATCATGGGTCAGACGGCTGCCCTCCATGTGATTGGAATTATAGGTCAGTTCCACCTGCACCTTATGATAAATTCCACCGTGGGTCTGACTGCGCTTTTCCTCTTTGATAATGTCAGCCAAAGTCTGCAGCGCGGGTTTGCTTTTATTGCTCCGTTCGGGCTTCTCGGCGTTTTCGGGAATGTTCCAGGTCTTGCCCGTCAGAAAAGCGCCCGGGACACGGCCTGCCGCGCAGTAGTTGCGGACGCTGCGCTCGGAGGTGTTCCAAAGCGCCGCTATCTCTTTTACGGATAAATATTTCATCATTTTGCCCTCCGAAGTTACTGGTATCAGTATACCACATTATCGGCAAAAAATCAATCGGTCAAAATATATTTTTACTTGTATTTTTGCCGATAACGGCAGTTTTGATCTCACCCCGGCATTTGCCTACACGACTTTGGGTGCGGTTCGGCATAACCGGTGCTTTTCACGCACTGCCAAAAGCGTGATTTTGGGGCGAAAAATCGCTCGGTTCTATCAAAAATTCTAATAGGCTTTTCCGAAAATCCGTTAGAACTCGGTGAAATCGGAGGAGACTTTCGGACTCGGATTTTCACTGCGTTTTCGATGCGAACGGGTGCGGAAAGCCTTGAAAACACGGCATTTTCGGGGTTCTCGCATCTGCCGTTATCTTCCGTCAAATTCCGCCATGTTCGGTTTTTACCACTTGACTCGAAATCAGTTTGCGGGCAACCGCACGTGAGTTCGAATCTCACCGTCTGCGCCAACAAAACCCTTGAAGGCTGAGGCTTTCAAGGGTTTTATTTATGAGCCATTTATGGATAGCGAAAAGGCTCCGACAGTTCAAGTCGGAGCCTTCAGGTTGTAGAAAAAGTCTGTTTTTTAGAAATGTAGCTTATTCTCAAACCCTAACCCCAAACCCCTTCCCCTCGGGAAGGGGCTGAATGTGGGGCTGCCGCCCTCACCCCGCTTGGGGCTACGCCCCAAACCCCATTTTTAAAAATTATGTAGGTTTATCGACAATCTAAGGCTCCGACAGTGCAAGTCGGAGCCTTTGCTGATATTTATTCTGCAGGCAGTGCCGCCGTCAGATGTTATTCTATAAGGCCGCTCTCTTTTAAGAGCAGTTCGACATCGGTGCCCTTAGCTTTTTTCATTACGACTTTGAGCAGCATCTTTTCCTTGAATGAGAGCTTTATATCCGTTATCGGCTTCTTGTCTATAACATAGTAGCAAGCACGCAGAAGCTCACGGACATCATATTTGCTTCCCCATACTTCAGGAACGCCACGGTCTATGTCAAGCAAGGTGTAGACAGATTCCATACCGGTACGCATAGAATACTCGGTAGTGAAGATGGTGTCACGGGGCGTTTCGGCAAACTGACCGATGAAAGCGAAGTTTACTGCGCCGTCCGGAACTACCTTAGGTCTGTCGGATTCCTTTCTCGGCTGGAAGAATGCGTTTATATAAGGCATATAGCACGTTGTGGTGTTGCAGGAGTTTTTGGCAAGCGCATTGATTTTTTCTGTCGGTACACCGATGTGGTAGAGCCACTCACGGCAGATCTCCTCGCCTGTGCAATCACGCATTGCTTTCTTTACATAGTTGCCTTCCTTGTTTGTGTTAAGGGAATACAGCCATACAAGAACCATATTCTTATCCTGCGACTTGAACTGTGGCTGGCGGTTTATCGTCCACGAAAGATACCAGTTTTCCGTGCTGTCCTTTACGGTGACAATGCCGCCTGTTGTTACCTTGCCCATGCGTGGGTCACGCTTGCAGATATTCATAATATATCTGATTATCTCATCGTCCGAGGTCGCTACTGTAGCGCTCATCCAGTTCGTAGCGTCAACATCGCTGCAGAACTTGTCGGGGTTGCCGTATTCGCCGTTCTTCGCCTGTGCCGCAATAGCCTTCCACATATCCCACGATTCACCGAATCCGTTCTTTACACCGGATAAATCGGGGGCGTGGGTCTGATCGCCGTAGCAGGATGTGTCGGTACAGCAACCGTTTGTGATGAACACAAGGTCATCCTCGATAAGATCTATCGTTTGCTGCTTTCCGTCCTTTATATAGACTATCTGCTTTGCAATCTTCCTGCCGCCGTCATCCTTGATGATGACATTCTTCACGTCCATTCCGTACTCGATGCGAACGCCGTGAGCCTCAAGATATTTTACAAGCGGAAGTATCATACTCTCATACTGATTGTACTTTGTGAAGCGCAGTGCGCTGAAGTCCGGAAGTCCGTCTATGTGATGAACGTAACGGCAAAGATAACGCTTCATTTCAAGAGCGCTCGACCAGCGCTGGAAAGCGAACATCGTCTGCCAATACAGCCAGAAATTCGTACTCCAGAAGCTGTCGGGGAGAACCTCCGAAATCTTCTTGTCCTCAAGATCCTTTTCGGGCGTCAAGAAGAGCTTTGAGAGTGCCATTGCCGATTCCTTGTCAAGCTCGAACTTCTTGTCTGTGTGTGCGTCCTTGCCGCAGTTTACCGTTGCACGACAGAGAGAATAGTTGGGGTCGTGCTTGTTGAGCCAATAGTATTCGTCAAGCACCGATACACCGGGCGTTTCGATAGAGGGAACGTCACGGAACATATCCCACATTACCTCGAAATGATTATCCATTTCACGACCGCCACGCATATAGAAACCCTTTGTAATATCCTTGCGTCCGTCACAGCTTCCGCCTGCAAGCTCCAGTTTCTCAAGAAGGTGGATATGCTCGCCCTTCATCTGTCCGTCTCTTACAAGATAGAAGGCTGCCGTAAGTCCGGCAAGTCCCGTGCCAATGATATAAGCTGATTTTTTGTCGACATCCTTCGGTTTTTCGGGATGTGCGAATGCTTCATAAGTTCCTGCTGAGTAATACATAAAAACCTCCTGAAAATTTATTTTCTGTCCTTATTATATCCACATTTCCGATTTCTTTCAATAAACAAAAAAAGCGCCGTGCTAAAATCTTTAGCACAGCACTGTAAATTGTATAAATTTTTATCAAAACGGGCATTTTGATAAAACCGGCTCACAGCTTGAAACGATTCAACGCATCGGAAACGGAATCTTTTATAAGCAATGCGAGCTTATCTATTATCAGCCTCGGGTCTTCCTTCATATCGCCTTTTATCCAGTCAAGCATTATCCCTATGAACACATACGAATATATCCGTGCGATAAATTCCTTGTCCTCATCACGCACGGTTATTCCTGTTGACTGCTCATCTATTACTCCCATTATCAGCCCGTCTGTGAGCGGTTTCAGATATTTTTCCACCTGCTCACGATCGACACAGCGGTAGACATTCATAACAAACGGTTTATTTGCAAGCACAGCCTCAAATATATTCAGAAAACCCTCCTGCCAGGTATCGTGAGTCTTCTTTTCTTCAAGTGCTTTTCTTGCGTCTTCAAGGCACGACCATTCCACAAGGTCGTAAATATCCTTAAAATGATAATAGAAGGTCATCCGGTTTATGCCGCAATCCTCGGTAATATCGTTTATAGTTATCTTTGTAAGCGGTTTTTTCAGAAGAAGATTTTTAAGAGACTGCTCGAGTGCCCTTTTAGTTACCTCAGACATTTTACCCTCCCGAGTATTACTTTCTGACGCATTATACCGACAGTGAAATCTGTTCGTATCACGCAATTATGTATGATTATATTTTAGCACATTTTCATAAAATTTCAAGTAAAAGCTGGGTTTCTGTTTTTAATACGTTGTTATTTATACTGCGTCTTGCGGTGCGGATACCGTTTTGTACGGATTGCACCGGGTAAACCGAAACGGACAGCCGTGAAGCTGTCCGTACAGGCTGTCGAAAAACCTATATAATTTTTAAAAATGGGGTGTCGAGTGTTGCTTGCTCTGCTGGTTTTGCATCGTGCAAAACTTTTGGCAAGCAACCAAAGCATCCTTGCTTTGGGGCGTAGCCCCCGTACAGGTCGTCAGCCATTTGTGCCACTGCATCGTGCAGTG
>ENA-UOJB01000768-UOJB01000768.1-human-gut-metagenome-genome-assembly--contig:-C48-NODE-768-length-31678-cov-6.950890_pt1 | contig 31678 bp, 20 predicted proteins | sample MGYA00242338_ERZ723885 | MGnify/ENA metagenome assembly ERZ723885
CTATAAAAACTACTACTCTATAATACAAGGAAACCGTCAGGGTTTCCTTTCGCGTTCCATCACCCGCCGCAGCGGCAGAATTGCAAAATAATGATACAAAAATTGATTTTGCAATTCTGAAAGCAGCTTGTCAAAAAAGTCCAAAGGGACTTTTTTGACAAGCTGAGGCCCCGCTGCGGGTGCAGCGGGGCCATTGGGGATATTGCTTATTCTGCCGTGACGATCTGGCCGTTGACGAGCGCGAAGCGCACGCCCTCAGTCAGGCTGGTCAGGTTGTTCAGGTCGTTCTCCGTGAGCGTGTAGTCCGCACCGGCTGCCACGACCGTACCGGCCGCAGGCGCACTGCGGAAGGCGATCTTCATCGCGCCGGGCAGGGCCGAGGCGATGTTCAGACAGGCCGTCTTGCTCGGCGTATTCCAGAAGAACGGAGCATTGGTCATGTTCGTTCCGGCCTTCAGCTTCAGCGTGATGTCCGCCGCGTTCGTGCCGCTGCAGGCAAAGCCGTTGCCGTTTTCAGCCGAGGCGCAGGTGTTGCCGTAGAATTCGCCGCCCGTGACAGTGACCTTGCAGCCGTTCGTGGCCAGCAGAACGGTGCCGATGCTCATTGTGCCGGTCTCCGCCGTCAGCGCATTGTTGCGGTAGATACCGCCGTTCACCGTGAGCTTGCTCTGGCCGAGGATGCTGAGGCAGGAATAGAGGTTGTTGCGGAACGTTCCGCCGTTGACGATGACCTCGGAAGACTTGTCGTCCGTGTTCTGCACCGAGCCTGTTGCAAAGACGGCGGAGCCCTTCCTGATGTTCTCAAAGACTGCGCCATCCTCGATGGTAACGATCGAGCCATAGGCATAGATGGCATCATCGTCGAAATCGCGGAACACGGTGCCGGACTTGACGACGATCTCCGCCTTCTGGCCGTCGCTCCAGTCGCCGCGGATCGCCGTAGCGTACTTGCCCTTGAGCTGATAATAGCGGTTGCCGTCGAACGTGATGTCCTCAAGCGTCAGCGTGCAGTTCAGGACCTCGACAAGATAGCCAGAGGTATTCGTGTTGTTCTCCTGCATGACATAGGCATTCGGGATGCCCTTCAGGGACCACGTCTCGTCGCTGCGGACCACGAGGCACTTGGGGGAAGAGCCCGCCGAAGCCGACGGGATACTGATAATGTTGTCCCCCGTGGCGGACTGCCGCTCGATAAGCAGCTCCTTCGCGCGTGCGAACGTCAGAACGGCGGTCTCGGCCGTCTTGCCGTCGTTCGCATCGCTGCCGGTGGCCGCGAGATAGACGACCGTGCCGACATTACGGGAGGAATTGAGGTAAATGACGTTGTTCTCCGTATCGACGTCGAGCTTGAAGTGAGAATCAAGCGCATCGGACAGGGCGATGTTCGCGATGTCGGCCTCGGTCACGGTGTAGCCCTTACCACCGACGATCTGATTCATGTAGACCTGTGCCTCAAGCTGCAGCTGCAGCGGCTTCTGCAGCGCGGAGGTCACGAGGACCGGCAGGCGGCTGGTGCTGTCCATCAGAAGGATCCTGCTTTCGACCATGTTCTGGTTGGCCAGGATCAGGCTGACATGGGCATAGAGCTGATACTCCGCGCCCGCCGTGGCGGTGTTGCCGGAGATCTTGCCGTTTTCCAGCGTGCAGCTGCTGGGCTTCGTTGCCGAGCCGCCCTGCAGCAGGATGGCTCCTGCGCTAGCGCCGGCATTGCCGGTGATCTCGCCGCCCTTGAATTCGGCATTGACATACTGGCCGACAATGATCGCACCCGCACCCTTCAGGCTGCCCTCGGCAGCGGCATTGTTGGCGTAGATCTTACCGCCGTTCATCGTGAACGTCGTAAAGCCCTTCGTGGAACTGCCGGACAAGCTGATGGCGCCGGCCGGAATGCTCGAGCTGCTGACATTTGCCTTGACAACAGCAGACACGGTATTGTGGTGGATCTCGCCGCCGTTCAGGACGATCGTATTGCCGCTGTTCGAGGAGCTCAGGCCGATCGTCGCGGTCTTGCAGGTATTGTTGTGGATGCTTGCGCCCTCGTTCATGGTGAAGTGGGCGCTGTTGAGGTAGAGGATGTTGCTGCTGGTCGTAACGGTGTTGCAGATCTCAGTGCCCTTGTCCAGCGTCAGATAGCCGGACGTGCAGTTGCCGACGATGTAGCTGGAGAACGGCGTGCCGTCCTCGGCGGCCCAGCGCTGTGCCGCGCCGTCGATGCAGATGTCGCGGAGCGTCAGGTTGCCGGTGGCGCTGACCCAGAACATGTAGCTGCTCTTGTAGCCCTCGGCACGCGTGACCACGGCGTCCGGATATTCGCTCAGATCCCAGACCTGCGTGTCCGCGACGGTGACCATGCTCGTGATGTAAATGACCTTGTAGGCGGATTCCGCCAGCAGCTCCTTGGCACGGGCAAAGGTCTTAACACCCTCTGCCGCCGTCATGCCGGATTTGCTGTCGTCGCCGTTCCTGCCGTCGAGGTAGACATAGTTGAGCTTCGCCTCGGCCCAGGCAGCATAGACCGTAACGTCGGCCTTGATGCTCTGATTACGGTCGAAGAGCTGCGTGCAGGCCTCGTCCGTATACCAGCCGTTGAAGACGTAGTTGTTCTTCGTCGGGTTCTTCGGGTTCGTGACATACTTGCCGTGGTCGACCTGCGTAGAATAGTAGACCTCGCCGTCGACGATATAGGTCACGGTATAGACATTGGTCTCCCACTTGCCGTAGAGCGACAGGTTCGTTGTGACGGGCGTGGAGAAGTCATAGACCTGCGTGTAGGCGGCGTCCGTGTACCAGTTCGACACATGGGAGCCGACGCGGCGGGTCTCCGGCACGGGGACGGGCTGGCCCCACGTCACGCTCACGGGTGTGTCGACGTACATGGCGTTGACGTTCGGGCTGATGATGAAATTGACCTGCATCGTGCGGTAGCGGGTCGTGAAATCGACCGTAACATCCTCATCAAAGTCCGAGAGGATGAATACGTTCTCCGCGCGGACGAGCGTGCCCGCGGAAGCGGAGGCGGTGTCGAGCTCAAAGCCGTTCTCCGCCACGCCGTAGAGGCCGAACTCCACATAGGGCTCGTTCGTGTTGACCTCAATGCTCGTGACCTTCTGGCCGTGGTACTTGGCATAGCCGTTCTCGCCGCGGAACGTGACGGTCACGGTCTTGCCCGGCTCCGTCGGCTCGGACGGCTCGGTGGGCTCCTGCGTGGGCTCTTCCGTCGGCTCCTCGGTCGGCTCTTCGGTGGGTTCCTCCGTCGGCTCCTCAGAGGGCTCCGTCGGCTCGACCGGCGTATAATCCGTGACCTTCATGAGTGTGCTGAGGATCTTTGCGGCCTCGGCGCGCGTGATGGACTTCTGCGGCAGGAACGTACCGTCCGGGTAACCGGCCAGAATTCCGGCCGCAGTCGCCACGGCGACGGCCTCCTTCGCATAGTCCTGGATGCTCGCGGCATCCGCATAGGTCAGCTCGCCGCCCTCGGGGAGCGTGAGCGCCTTCCAGCCCGCAAAGCGGACCAGCAGGGTCATGGCGTCCTCACGGGAAACGGCCTTGTCGGGGGCAAACGTGCCGTCCGGATAGCCGAGCACGATGCCGTTTTCCGCCGCCCAGCTCACGGCAGCGGAATACCACTGACCGGCCGGGACATCGGAGAAGCTGGTCTGCTCCGTGAGCGTGTCGCCGCTCAGGCGGGCAAGGACCGTGACGAACATGGCGCGCGTCATGGCATCCTCCGGCGCGAAGTTCTTATCGTCCACGCCGTTCATGATGCCCTTTTCCGTGACGTCTTCAATATAGGGATGCGCCCAATGGGTGTCGAGCACATCGGCATAGCTGCTTCCCGCCGCAAAGACGCTCGGGCAAAGCCCAAGCACGAGCGCGACCGCCAGAAGCAGGGATAACATCCGCTTTTTCATGCAGATTTCCTTCCTTTCAGAATCGTTCGGGGGCGCTCCCGCCGCCGGAAGACGGCGGGAGCCTGCGGTCTCGGGATCAGTTCAGCTTCAGGTAGTTGACGAGCACCAGAGCGACCTGCGCGCGCGTTGCGCCGTCGGCCGGGTTCAGCGTCGTGGGCGTCATGCCGACGATGATGCCGGACTGCACCGTCCAGCTCATGGCCTCCAGTGCCCAATCGGCGACCTCACCGCGGTCCTGATAGCCCGCAAGGACATCGTCCTTCGCGGTATACTTGCCGCCCTGCAGCTTCCAGTAGCGATAGAGCATCGTGGCCATTTCCTGACGGGTGATCGGGGCCTCCGGGCGGAACGTGCCGTCGGGATAGCCGTTGACCACGCCCTGCTCGGCCGCCCAGTTGACGGCGTCGGTGTACCACTGGCCCTCGGCAATGTCCGTGAAGGACGCCGTGCCCTTCGCGGCAGGCTCGCCCGCCTCACGATAGAGAACGGTCGCAAGCGTCGCACGGTCCAGCGTGGCGTTCGGCGCGAAATAGTCTCTGCCGACGCCGTTCATCAGGCCTGCGTCCCAGGCGGCGTAAACGGCATCGTAATACCAGGCGTTCTCGTCCAGGACATCGTTAAAGCGATAGTCGAAGGGCAGCATGGACTTACTCTGCCAGCCGGTCTCCGTATCGATCACGTTCCAAGAATAGGTCTTGCCGTGCTGGCCGCGGAACGTGAGGCGCAGGACCGGCGTTCCATCCTTCTGCGCGGTGTAGGCCGCCCAGGCGAAGTGCACCGTGCCGGGCTTCGAGGCGTCGAGGTCGGTGATGCCGGCCCCGGCATCCAGCGTGCTGCGGGCGGAAACGAGCGTCAGTTCCTCGGGGTACGTCAGCTCCAGCCGGCCGTTCTTCATACCTTCCCAGGTAAGCAGGTCGACCGTCAGGCTGTTCGTTGTGCTGCTGTTCGCTATACTGATGACATAGCCCGCGCCCTCAGGCTCGGCGGCCAGAGCCGTCGCACCGGCGCCCAGCAGCATTACGGCTGCAAGAAGCAGCGCAAAGAGTTTTTTCATCATAACAGGAAGTCTCCTTTCCGTTCCGCGCTCACTGCAGAGCCGGGAGAGGCTGGGCCGTCAGCGTCTCCGCTGCGGCGGGCTCCAGAGCCTGCATACCGGTCTGGCGCTCCGCCCACGGGGCAAGCGCCGCTGCGTCGTCCGCAGCCGCATTCTGCATTGCGGAGTACAGGGCGACGGGCGCCGCGCTGATCTGCCCGATCGAAATGGGCCAGAAGATGTCGGCCGTCAGGTCCACATAGCTGAGCTTGGAGGCCGACGTGGTCAGCACACTGATGTACAGGCGGTTATCCGCATAGTACAGCGCAGAACCGGCGGCGTAGTTCGCCATCACGTCCGGCACGTTGCCGAGCAGCGAGCGGGAGTACAGGCCATAGGTCTTGCGGCCGTAGGCATTCGTGTAGTAAGCCATGGAGAAGAGATAGACGCTGCCGTCGCTGCACAGCATGGCGAAATCATCGCAGGTACCGTACTCGTCGGTTTCCTCCGGGCCGACATAGGTCATGCCGACGATGTAGACACCTCTGCCGATCACGGAGGCAAAGCTGCCGAGGCTCGTCATCGTGCCTGTCGCGGTGTCGACACGCAGGAGATTGTAGCCGTAACCGGCCAGCAGGGTGCCGCCGTTCAGGTGCGGCAGATAGGCCATAGCCGTGTAGGCTGCTTTGCTCTGCGAACCGATCTTCGTAGCGGTGTAGTCCGTCTCATCGACGCTGTAGAGCGTGGAAACAAGGTTCTTTGCATCATCCAGCTCGTTGCTTGCGAGCAGGAGCTTGCCCTCCGGGCCTCTCGTGACGGAAAGGACAGATGCGGGCAGGGGATTGTTTTCGTTCAGGGCCTTGATGCTGCTCTTGTCCTCGGTGTTCAGCTCGAGGAAGAGGGTCGTGTCATCCGTGCCGGGAACGGCCGCACGGAGCGTGGCGTTGGCAGCAGGCTGCTCAACATTGCCGCCGAAGCTCGTCTGATAGGCGGTGACATTGCAGGCGTAGTCATAGACCGCGACGAGCAGGTCGTTGGTGTAGATGCCGTCGAGCGGGAATTCCAGCGTCGTCTCTGTGCCGGGCTCCGTCTGGTTGACGGCCTGACGCGCGAGGATCTGCTTGCCGTTGCGGCTGAGCAGGAGGACGGCCGCGACATAGCGGTTATCCTGCACCGTGACGCTCAGGGAGCGCTTGCCGGTGGCAGCGCTGCTGTGCAGCACGATGTCGTTGGCCTGCGGGGCGGTGTTGTCCAGCACGAAGCGGGTCGTCCAGAAGGCGCTCTCCGGCAGGTTCTCTTCGCCGCCGATGACCGTCTCCGTCTCGCGATCCCAGTAGTATTCCGGAACGGCACGGACGACGACCTCGATGGGCGTTCCCTCAGGCAGGAGCGTCTTGTTGTCCGCCGCGGTGCCGCGCCAGCTCAGGTTGACCTGCGTGCCGGTAGCGGACCACGCGGCGGAGGAGGCAGAGTAATATGCGCCGGTCGCCGTGCCGTAGTCGACGGGCTTATAGACCTCGCCGGTCTCGGCATTGCGGATCGTGACCTTCAGATCGGCCGCGTTGCGGATCATGGTCGGAACGGCCGCATAGATCGTATTGCCGCTCTCATTGGCGAAGGACGCGCGGTCCGCAATGGCCTCGTCATCCTCGGCATAGAGGTTGCCGCCGAAGTAGTAACTGGACGTGGAGCCTGCCATGCGCTGCACGAGGAAGTTCGTGCGCTGGGCAACGTAGCCCGTTGCGCCCTCGGTGCACATATCCTCGAGATATACGGACTTGTCATACATGCTCGGCTCGGCCCAGCTGCCATAGAAGCCCAGCATCGGGACGGAGAGCTGGCGGCCGTCGCCGTCGCGGGAATCGGCATAGAGGAAGCCCTCGATATAGGAGCCGTTCGGATAATGCCCGTTCAGCCACGCCTTGTCGCCGTCGGTCAGGCGGACGGTGAAGCTGACGTTCATGCTGCCGTTTGCGGGGACCTCGTAGGTCACGGCGTAGACGTCCACGACACTCTTGTCGCCCTTGACCGCCGCAAGATAGAGCTGCGCATCGGCCGTGGTGATGGTGCCGTCGGCATCGAGGTCGTACTTCTGCACGGTCTCGGCGTCGAGCGCGTCATGCGTACCGTTTGCGGCCTGCAGCAGGACGAGCGCATCCTGCTCGTCGACCTTGTCGTCGCCGTTAAGGTCATAGACATAGACGCTCTTGCCGTCGGCCGAGAACGTCACGTTCGCATCCAGCGCATAGGCGCTGTCGCTCATGTAATCCTCGCCCTCGATCTCCTCGACGGCCATGGTCGTGACCTTGCCGCTGAGTGCATAGTGCAGCGGAGAATCGGACAGGTTCTGGACGGAGAAGCTGCCGGTGTAGACGCCGGTGCGCTCCGCATCGTCGCCGAAGGTCAGCTTGACCTTACCGTCGTTGCCTTCCTTCTCACCGACAAGCAGATAGGCCGGAGATGTCACGGCCTCCTGCAGCTGCATCAGGCCGGAGCCCTGCTGGCGCGGGGAATAGGTCACGCCGGTGTCCGGGTCGGTCAGCGGCTCGGACGTGCTCATCATGAGCGCCATGGCCAGCGCACGGACCGTGAGGCCCTCCTGCTTGCTGAGCTTGTGTTCCTTGATGTACTGCGCCATGATCGCTGCGCCGCCCGCTGCAGACGGAGCCGCCATGGACGTGCCGCTCATCACGCCGTAGCTGCTGTGGTTCAGCGTGGAATAGATGTTTCCGCCGGGCGTCATAAGCTCGGGCTTCAGGTCGAGATTTTCCGTCGTGCCCCAGGAGGAGAACGAGCTGGGCTTGTAGCCGTCGGCCACGCCGTGCAGCGTCTCGGCCTTGGCGGAGACGGTCATCTTGCCGCCCCAGAGGCCGGTCGTCTCATCCTGCGTCGAAGCCGCGAGGATCTCCTTGGCCTTGGCCTGCTCGATCATAACGGCAGGATTCGGGAAGTTATAGTCCGACAGGTTCATGTTGATGGAGCCGGGCGCGTTGTTGTAGATGACGGCCGCCGCGGCACCTGCCTGAATGGCCGCGTTGGCCTTGTCCGAAAACGAAGAATTGCCGCGGGAGATCAGGACGACCTTGCCCTTCACGTCGACGTTTGCATAGTTCTCGGGCAGGCCGTAGATGCCCTCGCCCTTGACGGGATCGCCGAGGAAGACATAATCATACGTCGTGCCGCTCTGGTCCTCGCTCGTGTCGAGCGTGGAGAAATTCTTTGCGCCGTAGGTCTCACCGGTGTCGCCGGGAATCGCAGCAACGCCGTTGAACTTGCCCATCACGCCGCTCATGCTCGTGTTCGTCACGGAGGCGATCGTGAAGGAGTTCGTATAGGAGCCGGGGCTGCCGCCGGTGTGCATGCGCACATCCGTCGTATAGGTCATGCCGGTTCCGGTCAGAACGTTCTCGCCCCATGCGCCGTTGTTGCCGGCAGAGATCGTTACGACGGTATCCGTGTTCCGGAAGCTGTCGAGGATCTGCTGATCACTCTTCGAGGCGTAGCTGCGGCCTGCGCTGCCGGAGCCGAGGGACAGGTTGACGCTGTCGCAGTTCAGCCAGATGGCGTCTTCGATGGCGGCCATATAGTCGGCAGAATAGGCGCCGCCGCCCACGCCGAAGACCTTCATCACAATGAGCTGGGCATCCGGGGCAACGCCGGTCACGCCGAGCTCCTGCTTATCATAGTACAGGTCGCCGTCAGCGTCATAGTGCGGGACATAGCGGTTCGCCGCCGCGATACCGGCGACATGCGTGCCGTGGTCGCCGTTGCTGTCGCCCTCGGCATCGTGGGAGACATCCAGACCGTCGTCCACATAGTTATAGGCAAAGGGGACCTTGGCATTGCGGTACAGGTCGTCCGCCTTGGGCGGGTTCTCGTCCGCGGAAATGCTCAGGTTGGGCAGCGCTTTTTTGATCTCTTCCTTCGTCAGAAGGTTGTAATCGGAGATCTTCTTGCCGAAGCTCGCCGCGCTGATGCCCAGGCTGTAGTAATAGCCGCCCTCCGAGAACGAGGGATGCGACAGATCAAGGCCCGTGTCGATGATGGCAATGCGGCTGCCCGCGCCGGTGTAGCCGTCCGCCCATGCGCTGTAGGAGCCGACCATCTCGCCTGCAGTCGCCGTGTCCGGCTGGACCGTCGCATCGAGCTCGTAGCGCTCCTCCAGGTAGACATCCGCCACGCCGTCCACGGCAAGAATCTGCTCGATCCTGCCATAGGGCACCACCGTTGCAACGCCGTTGACGGCAACGGTGAACTGATAACGGATCTCCAGCTCCTCCCCGCCGAGCGCCTCGCGCTCGATGCGGTCGACCAGAGACAGCTGCTGCTTCTTCAGGCTGCTGCTGTAGCTGACAGCCGCCTCATCCTCCAGCAGGTCTTTGGTAGAGAAGCCTTTCTTCGCCAGGGAGTTCTGCTCGAACAGGATGATCACATGGACCTCCTCGTCCGCGGCAGGAACGTCCTGCTCCGCGTCCTGCTCTGCTTCCGGCAGCACGGCCGCGCCCGCATCGATCACGGAAGGATCGACCTCGGTATACGACACGTTTGCCGCGCTTGCGCCCGCGCCGAAGGACGGCAGGAGAGCAAGCAGCATGCAGGCAGCCAGGACAAATGCGAGGGATCGCTTCGCCTTGCCTTTTAACATCGCTTTTACCTCTTTCCTTTAATTTTCATTCTTTTACAGGAAAGGACGAATCCCGTTATCCTTTACCATGCAAAAGTTTAAGATAATTATGCCATAATCCTCCGTCGAATTCAAGGCTTTTTTCGGAAAAATATCCATTTTTTATCGTCATTTGGAGCAAAAGAAGAGGCCGCCCCGCCAAAGCGGAGCAGCCTCTCATCTTTAAGGTTCTGTAAAATCTTTGTGAAATATCAGAAGAATTATTCTGCGACAGCATCCTTCAGAGCCTTACCGGCCTTGAACACAGGAACACGCGTTGCCGGGATCTCGATGGTCTCCTTCGTCTTGGGGTTGCGGCCCGTGCGCGCCTCGCGCTGCTTCGTCTCAAAGGAGCCAAAGCCGACGAGCTGCACCTTGTCGCCCTTGACGACGGCTTCCGTGATGGTCTCAACGACGGCGCCGAGCGCCTTCTCTGCGTCCTTGCGGGACAGGCCGGCCTTGTTGGCGACTTCCGCAATGAGTTCAGTCTTGTTCATAATGGGTATCCTCTTTTCTCAGTATATCATTCTCCGGGGAGATCCCCGAGCGCATGCTTATAAAATCTACCACATGCCTGGCAAATACGCAAGGTTTTTTCTGGAAAAAATCAGAGAACGCGCAGAATTTTTGCAATTTTCTCGCCCTTCGGCAGCAGCAGGCAGTCCTCATAGGTCAAAACCTTGAGCACAATGATGAGCACGACGTACACGAGGACAGCCACGACGATGGAGCCGAGGCAGGCGACGGCACGGCCCATGCCGATGCGGCCGATGCCCCAGTAGGCCAGCCACGTCGTGCCGCCCATGAGAACGGCGGCGATGGTCGTCTTCCACAGGTTCGGCAGGAGCTTCGGCGCATTGCGGCGCAGCACGCGGCGCATGGCGATGAGGTTCAGCACGGTGATGACGGCATAGCAGGCGATGGTGCCGACGGGAGCGCCCGTGATGGCGATATCCGGGTTGCCGACGAGAATGTAGTTGACGATGACCTTGACGATGCCGCCGATGAGCGTGTTGATGACGGGGATGACGGCGTGGTTGTGCGCCTGCATGATGGCGTCCGTCATGAGCACGATGCTGTTGAACACCACGGCGACGCCGAGGATGGCCATGAGCTTCGTGGCGAGCGTGAGGTTCGCGCCGGTGTAGCCGCCAAGCAGGGCGACGATGGGCTCTGCCAGCACGATGAGGCCGACGGCGCAGGGCATGGCGATGAGGCCCATGAGTCGCAGCGACGAATTCTGCACGGAGCGCACGCCGCGGCGGTCCTGCAGCGTCAGGCTGTTCGTAATGGCCGGGATGATGGCGATGGTGATGCAGGGAATGAAGGCGCAGGGGAAGTTGAAGATAGTCTGGCAGTAGTTATAAACACCCTTGACGACGTCCGCGCGCTCCTGCGTGTAGCCCGCGGCATTGATGAGGCGGTTCATGACCGTCGCCGCATCGAACAGGTTGATGATCTGCAGACCGGCTGCGCCGAGCGTGATGGGCACGGCAATGGCCAGCAGGCGCTTGAGCGTCTCGCCTGCGGGTCTTGCCTGCCCCTCCGCGCGGCTGAGCTCGCGTGTGCGGCGGCGCGTCTTGCAGAAGAGGTAGAGGGCCGAGAGCACCGTGCCGATCGTCACGCCCGCGATGGAGCCGGCAGCGGCGAGCGGGCCGTCGCCGAGGCGATTCATGACGAGCCAGGCAAGGCCGAGGCCGAGGAAGAGCTTGCACAGGGCCTCGATGATCTGGCTGACGGCCGTGGGGGCCATGTTCCCCTGCCCCTGGAAGAAGCCGCGGCAGGCGGAGATGTAGCACACGAAGAGCACGGCCGGGCCGAGCGCAAAGATGGACCACATGGCATTCGGGTTCTCCATCATGTTGGCCAGCTGCTTCGGGATGATCAGCATCAGCGCCGAGCCGATGATGCCGATGGACAGGAAGGCCATGAGGGAGACGCGGTAGATCTGCCGCACCTGTTTGCCGTTGTTCAGCGCGCGGGCCTCGGAGATCATGCGGCTCATGGCGACGGGCAGGCCCGTCGTGGAGATCATGAGCAGCACGGTGTAGATGTCATAGGCCGTGGTGAAATAGCCGTAGTTTGCCTCGCCGATGAGGCGGTTGAGCGGGATTTTGAAGAACATGCCGATGACCTTGACGATCATCGTCGCCAGCGACAGCACCGCCGCACCGGCCAGGAAATTCTGCTTCTTCGTTGTCTTTTCTTCCAACATTCATCCGTCCTTTCCGTTGGGATCAGCTGCGGGCTTCTTCGAAAATGCGCGGCATGACGTAGCCGGACAGCTCGCGCACGACGCTGTCGAGGTCGATCGTCGGATACTTGCCCGCAGCATAGAGCACCTGCCCGCGCACCATGGTCATCACGACGTCGTGGCCGGAGGCGGCATAGACGAGATGCGACATCACATTGTGGCACGGCATGAGATGCGGCGACGTGAAGTCGAGCAGCACGAGGTCGGCGTCCATGCCGAGCTTCAGCATGCCGCACTCGGCCTCGCGGCCCTGCGCACGCGCGCCGCAGACCGTCGCCATCATCAGCACGGCCTCGACCGGCAGCGCCTTCGGGTCGCCGGATGTCACCTTGGCCATGAGGGCCGCAGCCTTCATCTCCTCGAACAGGTCGAGGTTGTTGTTCGACGCGGACGAGTCCGTGCCGAGGGCGACGTTCATGCCCGCCTTGACCATCTCCGTCACGGGGGCGCAGCCGGAGGCGAGCTTCAGGTTCGAAACGGGGCAGTGCACGGCCGTCACGCCGCGCTTGGCCAGCAGGCGCATGTCCTCCGGCGTGACCCAGACGCAGTGGGCCGCAATGGCGCGCGTGTCAAAGACATGGTGGCAGTCGAGCACCTGCGCGGGCGTCAGGCCGTTTCGCTCGAGGCACTGCTCATGCTCGGCCTTCGTCTCGGACAGGTGGACATGCATACCGGCCTTCTCGTTGATGGCAAATTCGCTCAGCGCGTCCCAAAGGCGGTAGTCCGAGGTATATTCGCCGTGCACGGAGGCCTCGACGCGGATGCGGCCGTTGTCATAGCCGTCCCACTTTTCCTTCAGGGCGACAAGCTCGCGGCAGGCGGGGTGCGTTTCAAAATCGAAGTCCTCGCCGAACAGTGTCGCGCCGCGGGCAATGTTGGCCTTGATGCCGGACTCGGCCACGGCCTCGGCGATCTCGTCGCAGAAATTATACATATCCGAGATGGACGTCGTGCCGAAGCGGACGCACTCGGCAATGGACAGCAGGGCTGCCGCCTTGGCGCTGCGGCCGTCGAGCCGGTCCTCATGCGGGAAAATATAGTCGTTGAGCCAGCTCGAGAGCTCGACGTCGTCGGCATAGCCGCGCAGCACGGACATCGGCAGATGCGTGTGGCAGTTGATGAGGCCGGGCATGAGCACCATGCCCTCACCGGGAACAAGGCGCTTTGTCTTCTCCTTGGGGGCCTCGCGCGCGAGATAGCTGATCTTGCCGTCCGTCACGCCGAGGTAGGCATCAAAGTAGACGTGCATGGCCTCGTCCATGGTCACGATCGTCACATTGGAAAATAAAGTGTCCATAAATTTCCTTTCCGTGCCTCACAGCAGGCGGAACGCCGCGTCCTTCTGAGCCAGAACGTCGTCGATGCGCTCGAGATACTGCTGCGGGAATTTGGGATTGTGGAAGCGCTCCAGACGGCCGTCGGGCAGGTTGATCTTCGTCATGGCCCCGCCGCCGAGCGACACGATGGAATGCATCTCCTCCATCATATAGATGTTGTAAAGTCCGGCCGTTCCCGCGCGGCACCAGCCGATGTTCTCAAAGCTGCCGGACATGTATTTCTGCCGGTAGAGATAGTAGGGCGTGTAGCCCGCCGCACGGAGCGAGGTCTCCGCTCCGGCCAGCATCTGCGCCACATCGTCCGCCGAGGGAAGCTCCATCCGCTCGGCATAGAGGTCCGCGCCCTTTTTGAGGGCCAGCGTGTGGACGGTCACATTCTCCGGGTCCAGCGCCAGCACCTGCCGCAGCGAATCGGCAAACGACTTTGGGTCATCGCCGGGCAGGCCCGCGATAAGGTCCATATTCACAGCGTCATAGCCCGCTGCGCGCGCCGCCTCATAGGCGGCCACGGTCTGCGCCGCAGTGTGGCGGCGGCCGACCCGCGCAAGGACGGCGTCGTTCATGGTCTGGGGGTTGATGCTCATGCGGCCGCAGCCCATGGACGCGATCGTTTCGAGCTTTTCGGCATCGAGCGTGTCCGGGCGGCCGCCTTCCACCGTATATTCTACCAGCTCTGTCAAGTCAATATGTGTCCGCAGCGCCTCCATGAGCCTGCGCAGCTGGGCCGCCGAGAGCGTCGTGGGCGTGCCGCCGCCGATATACAGCGTGCGGACCGTCCGGCCGGAGGCACGCAGCAGGTCGCCCGTGTGGGCGATCTCACGCACCAGCGCGTCAAGATACGGCTCCAGCAGGCCGGAAAAGCGTTCGATGGACGAGCTGACGAAGCTGCAGTAGGCGCAGCGCGTCGGGCAGAAGGGAATGCCGACATAGACGGAAACATCCTGCGGCCGCAGCAGCTGCGCTGCCTGTACCGTGGCCTCCGAGGCCTCGACGCACAGGCGGCTGCGCTCCGGCGAGACATGGTAGCGCGTGCGCAGGAGCTTTTCCGCCTCGGCGGGCGTCCTGCCCTCCAGCAGAGCGCGCGTCGTGAGCTTCGTCGGGCGGACGCCGGACAGGCTGCCCCAGGCGGGCGGCTCACGCAGGCACATAGCCGCCTCATAATAGGTATTTTGCAGCAGACGGCGGCGCGCAGGCACGTCGGCCTCCGCCGCGCGCAGGCGGCGGCAGGCGCGGCCCGTTTTGCCGTGCAGCGTGATCTCGGCCGTGGCCGTGAGCCAGACCGCGCCGGTGTGCAGGGACGAAACCGCCCCATCGCCGGAAAACGGCTCCGTCACCGGCTCCATCGGCTCCTCCGGGAAGAGGGCGAGCTGGAGCTGCTCGACGGCATAGCGGTCGTCATGGCCGCGCAGGAGCAGCTTCATGCCATCGCCTCCCGCAGATAAGGATTGTCCGCGCGCTCGGCGTCCAGCGTCGTGGCAGGGCCGTGGCCGGGCAGGACGGCATAGTTGCCGGGCAGCTCCGCCAGCCGCTTCAAGCTCGTGCCCATCTGCGCCGGAACGCCGCCTGCCAGATCGACACGGCCGCAGGAGCCTGCAAAGAGTGTGTCGCCGGAGAACAGGACGTTCTCGCACAGGAGGCACACGGAGCCGGGCGTGTGGCCCGGCGTCTCCAGCACGGCAAAGCGGAGACCGCCGACCTCGACGGTGTCGCCGTCGGCATAGGTATCCGTGTAATACAGCGGTCCGGCCGTCAGGCGCTCGGGCAGGGCCGTGTCCGCCTCGCACAGCCAGACGGGGCAGCGCGCCGCCTCCGCCACGCCGCGCACGCCGCCGACATGGTCAAAATGGCCATGTGTCAGCAGCACGGCGCGGATGGTCAGGCCATAGCGCTGCGCGGCCTCCAGCACGCGCTCAGGCGTATAGCCGGGATCGATGACGGCGCAGACGCCGTCGTCATCCGCAGCGAGATAGCAATTGGTCTGGTAGCTGCCCAGCATCAGGGAATAGACCTTCATGGGATCCTCCTTTTCAGTCATCGGGCGAACGCATAGGGGACCCCCAGCGCGCCGGAATAGGTATAGACCGAGACGCTGCTTCCGGCCTCGGTAGTGTTATCGTACGCTTCATCGACGTTCCGCTCCGGCGTACCGCCGTCCGGCTCAGCCTTGTGCTTTGCATGCAGGCGGAGGAACAGCACGACGCAGCCGTTGGCTGCAAGGCCATTCCAGGGCTCCGGCAGGAAGGACGACAGCACAGCGGCAAAGCCGCAGAGGGCCGCGGCTAGCAGCAGGATGCCGCCGATGAGAACGCGTTTTCCGAATTTGGTTCGAAACAAATTCTTCATCCGGGCGCTCTTTTCTGTGTTGTGCTTACAGGGGCAACGATAAAGCGTACAAACCAATTGCATCTGTAGCGGCGTTCCCTGCGCAGGCCCACCGGGCGAGAGAAAATGTAGCGGCGCTCAGTGAGCGCCATAGGCAGTTGCGATTCCTTTGGCAGGGATTCCATGGCTTGAGATACCCAGATTTGTCATTGCGAGGTCCCGAAGGGGCCGTGGCAATCTCGGGAAGGCAGCTGCGATTTCGCCGATAGCTTCCCCGCGATCCGACCGGGTACTGCGAGATTGCCACGGGCGCAAAGCGCCCTCGCAATGACAATTCGGAGGCCATCACCATTTTAACGACAGCCTGTACCGGTCGGCAATGCAGCGCCGGGAGGGGCATGCCCCTCCCCTACAAGGCGGGTACGGTCGACGATGCTGCCCTATAACTTGCCAGCCTGCAAGGCGCTCGCTGAGCGCCGCTACAGACGCAATCGGTGCATACTGTTTTATCGGCAGCCTGTGCATATCGGCGGTTCTCCGGAACGGCCGGGATCAGCCTCTTCTCGGCTGGAGCAGCTCGTCCGTATCGAGCAGGATGGTGACGGGGCCGTCGTTTTCCGAGGCGACAAGCATATCGGCGCCGAACCGGCCGTGCTGCGGCGCAAAGCCGCGGCTGCGGCACTCCTGCAGGAACTGCTCATACAGCGGGACAGCCTGCTCCGGCAGAGCCGCGCCCGTGAAGCTCGGCCGCTTGCCCTTGCGGCAGTCGGCATAGAGCGTGAACTGGCTGACGACGAGCACCTGCCCGCCGATATCGGCGAGAGAGCGGTTCATTTTCCCCGCCTCATCGCAGAAAATGCGCAGGCCGAGTGCCTTGTCGGCCAGCTTTTCGCACAGCTCCGGCGTATCGTCCGGGCCGACGCCGAGCAGGATGAGCAGGCCGTGGCCGATCTCGCCAACGACGCTGCCCGCAATGGATACGGAGGCGCTTTTTACGCGCGTGATCACAGCTCTCATCAGTTTTGCCCTCTTCTCACATCGATCACGCCGTCAATGGCGCGGATCTTCGTCCGGATGGTCTCCAGCTCCTGCACGTTGCGCACCTCGAAGGTCGCGACGGTGCGCGCCTTTCCGGTGGGCATATCTCGGCCGGAGAGCTCCGTGACCTTCAGCTTGGCCGCGCTCAGCGCCGTGGCGATATCGAGCCAGATGCCGCTGCGGTCCGTGGAATCGATCTCAAACGTGGTGGAGAACGGCTTATCCTCCGTGCTCCACGCGACCTTGACCCAGCGCCCTGCCTGCTTCGGATCGGATGCACCGGCTGCGTTGCGGCAGTCGCGGCGGTGGATGGACACGCCGTAGCCCTTTGTAATAAAGCCGACGATGTCGTCGCCCGGCACCGGCGTGCAGCAGCGCGAGAATTTGATCATGCAGGAATCGATATCCTCGACGATAACGCCGGAATCCTTGTGGCGGCCGCCCTTTCCGGGCTCCGCCTGCTTCTGCACCTCGCGGACCGGGGGCGCAGGCGTCTGGCGCGTGGCGCGGATCAGCTCGTCGCGGATGCGGCCAAACGCCTTTGCCGCCGTCAGGCCGCCATAGCCGATGGCAGCATACATATCGTCCAGGCATTCGAATGCCAGCTTTTTCAAAAGGCCCGGCAGCAACTCGGCATCCTGCAGCACGGCGGGATTGACATTGGCGCGGCGCATCTCGCCCTCGAAGCTTGCCTTGCCGTGCACGATGTTCTCCTCGCGCTTTTCCTTTTTGAACCACTGCTTGATCTTCGTGCGCGCGCCGTTGCTCTTGCAGATATTCAGCCAGTCACGGCTCGGGCCCTTGGCCGTTTTCGATGTCAGGACCTCGACGATGTCGCCGTTGCACAGCTGCTGATCATAGCTTGCAATGCGGTTGTTGACCTTGGCGCCGACCATGGCGTTGCCGACGCCGGAATGGATGGCATAGGCAAAGTCGATGGGGGTGGAGCCGGACGGCAGGGACATGACCTTGCCCTTCGGCGTGAAAACGAAGACCTCGTCGTCGAACATATCGACCTTGAGGGAGTGGATATAATCCTCCGCATCGGAGTCCTGCTGCGTTTCCAGCAGGCGGCGGACCCATTCGAACTGCTTTTCGTCGCCGCCCGCGACGCCCTGCTTGTATTTCCAGTGGGCCGCGATGCCGTATTCCGCCGTCTCGTGCATCTCCCAGGTGCGGATCTGCACCTCGAACGGGATGCCCTGCTGGCCGATGACCGTCGTGTGCAGGCTCTGATACATGTTGGGCTTTGGCGTGGAGATATAGTCCTTGAAGCGGCCGGGGACCAGATTGAACAGGTCGTGGATGTGGCCGAGGACGTTATAGCAGTCCGGGATGGAATCGACGATGACGCGGAACGCATACATATCGTAGAGCTCGTCGATCGTCTTGTTCTGGGCCTTCATCTTGCGGTAAATGGAATAGACATGCTTGATGCGGCCATAAATGGAGCCGTGGATGCCGACTGCCGAAAGGCGCGTGGTGATCTTGCTCTGGATGGCCTTCATAAAGGCGTCCGCCTCGGCCTGATGGGCGTTGAGATAGCGCATGATCTCGTTATAGCCCTCGGGATCGAGGTATTTGAGGCTGGTATCCTCCAGCTCCCATTTGATCTTCTGCATGCCGAGCCGGTGGGCCAGCGGCGCATAGATGTCCATGGTCTCGCGGGACTTGGAGATCTGCTTTTCCGGGCTCTGGAACTGCATGGTGCGGGTGTTGTGCAGGCGGTCGGCGATCTTGATGAGGATGACGCGGATGTCCTTGCTCATGGCCATGAACATCTTGCGCAGGTTCTCCATCTGCTGCTCCTCGAGCGTGGAATACTCCACGCGCGTCAGCTTTGTGACGCCCTCGACGAGCGAGGCGACCGTCGGCCCGAAATTGCGGGCGATATCATCGTAGGTCGAGTCCGTGTCCTCGATGCAGTCGTGCAGCAGCGCGCCCAGGATGGCGTCCGTATCGAGGCCGATCTCCGCGACGATCTCCGCCACGGCCAACGGATGGATGATATAGGGCGAGCCGTCCTTGCGCTTCTGGTCCTTGTGCTTTTCGCGCGCGTAGTCCACGGCGCGGTCGATCAGCGCCATATCAACATTCAGCTTGCGCGCCGCGATGGTGCGCTTCATGCTGAGATAGTGTTCCTGAAAGGTTTCCATTCAATCACCTGCTTTGAGCTTGCGGAGCGTGCAGAACAGCACGCTGTTTTCCAGTGGGTTCGTCCGGTGCGGCACGATTCGCACCGCAATGGCGCTGCCGCTGCGCCGCAGAGACACAAGGCCGAGCTCGGCCAGGATCTCCAGGCAGGCAATGGCGCGGCGCGCCGCCTGCGGCCGGGGAGAGGACGCCGCGATCTGCAGGCAGAGGCGGTCGGTATTCTCGCGCAGCTCCGTTCCGGCAGGCGCGGCGATGCGCAGGAAGTTCCAGACACCGATCACATCCTCGCGGTCCGGGGCCAGCGTCTGCAGCTCGTCCGGCCGCAGCGCCTCGTGCGCGCGGAAACGGTCATAGAGCCTCGTCGGCTCGACGCGGCGCAGGTCGATCAGATTGAGCTGCACCGTGCGGCGGCCGCGGAATTCGTTGATCTGCGGCGTAAAGGCTGCGTCGACCCGGTCGCCGGGGCGGAGCTTTGCCGACAGACGCCCGGCCGAGAAGAAAATGGCCTGCACGGGCGTGCCGTCCGGAGCCTGCAGACGCAGGCGCAGATGCTTGCCGCTGCCGACGGCCATGGCATGCTCCACGGTCAGGCCGCTCAGGCTGAGCACGGGCTTCGGGCAGCCCGCGCCGCATGGCTCGAGCTGCGAAAGGCCGCGGACGTTCTCCTCCGTCAGGAGGGACGCCTCGATCTCACAGTCGACCTGCAGCGTGGCCTCCACCGGAGCGGACGCCGCATAGGCCGCGGCGCAGCGGCACATGGCCGCGCGGAAGGCGTCGATATTCTTCCGGGCGATCGTGAACCCGGCGGCAAGCTCATGGCCGCCGTAGCCCTCAAGCAGGCCGGAGAGCTCCGTCAGCGAGGCAAACAGGTTAAAGCCGCCGTAGGAGCGGGACGAGGCCTTGCCGCGTTCGCCGTCCAGGCAGATGAGGAACGTCGGGCGGCAGAATTCCTCGGAAAGGCGCGAGGCCACGATGCCGACGACGCCCTGATGCCAGTGCTCACCCGCCAGGACGATCGCGCCGTCCGGTGCGCCGTGCAGGCGGCTGACGGCCTCACTGTAAATTTCGGATTCGATGGTCTGCCGCTCGCGGTTCAGGCGGCAGAGCGTTTCGGCCAGCCGGTCAGCCTCCTGCGGGTCCTGCGTCAGAAACAGGCGCACGGCCAGCTCAGCCTGCTCCATACGCCCGGCGGCGTTGACACGCGGCGCGAGTATATAGCCGATGGTCCCGGCAGTGATCTCCTGCTCGTCGCAGCCGCAGGCATGGATCAGGGCGCGCAGGCCCAGCCGCTGCGGCTGGCGCAGAGCCTTGAGGCCCATGACGACAAGGCGGCGATTTTCGCCCTGCAGCGTCATGACGTCCGCGATCGTGCCGAGGCAGATGAGATCGCAATAGCGCCGGGCGACGCCGTCCTGATCGCCGCTGAGCGCAGCGGCCAGCTTGAAGGCGATGCCGACGCCGGAGAGCATCGTGTGCGGATACGTCCGGTCCGGCCGGTGCGGATCCACAACGGCCGCGCACTGCGGCAGCTGCTCCTTGCACTCATGATGGTCCGTGACGACGAGCGTCACGCCCAGCTCCCGGCAGAGCTCGGCCTCCTCCAGCGCCGTGATGCCGCAGTCCACCGTGATGATGAGCCGCACGCCCTGCGCATGGAGCTGGCGGATGGCCCCGGCGTTCAGGCCGTAGCCCTCCTCGAGCCGCCCGGGGATGTGGACGACGCAGTCCGCACCCATGCCGCGCAGAAAATCCGTCAGCAGGCAGGTGGCCGTGATGCCGTCCACGTCATAATCGCCGAACACGGCGATGCGCTGCCCGAGCTGCAGCGCCTGCCGCACCGTCTGCACGGCGCGGTCCATCTCCCGCAGGAGAAAGGGGTCAAACAGCGGCGCGTCCGCGCACAGCAGCTCCTGCGCCTGCTGCGGAGTCCCGCAGCCGCGCCCGGCCAGCACGCGCGCCGTCAAAGGCGAATAGCCCGCCTGCTGCAGCGCATCGACCGCGGCGCTGTCCGGCAGGGCGGTGTTCCAGATTCCGTACTTCACACCAGATACACATCCCAGTTAGGGCAGCCCCGCGCAATTGCAGCTTCGGCCTTCACCGGATATTTTTCGCCGATCCATCGGTTCGAAAAGTTTGAAGTATTGCGCAGCCGTTGGCGGCTTTGCCGCCTTACGGATGCGGCATGCCCCTTGCGGGTACACAAAGTACGTCTGCACTTTTCAAACCTTGTCCCGGCAAAAAATCTCTCGCTGAATGCTCTCGCTGCAATTGTGCGGTGCTGCCTTATTTTTTATTTTTTCATTATAGCAAACTTTTCTCCGGCATACAATACAACTGTGCAAAAAAGCTCTTGAAAGGGAGGAAGCCGCCATGCGCCGCCGGAAAACCGCCGCCCTGCTCGTGCTGACGGCCCTGCTTGCCGCCGGGTTCCTGCTGTGGGGAAACTGCAGCCTGCAGACGACCGAGACGGCGCTCGTCTCCCCTGCCCTGCCGCCCGCGTTCGACGGGCTTCGCATCGTGGAGCTGGCTGACCTGCACGGCCGCGTGTTCGGCCGGGGCAGCCGCCGCCTGCTTGCGGCAGTGCGCCGGGCGGAGCCGGACCTCATCTGTATCGACGGTGACCTGTTCGACGAGCACACGGACCTTGCCATGCTGCCGCCGCTGCTGCGCGGCCTGTGTGCCATTGCCCCCGTGTATTATGTGACGGGCAATCACGAATGGCGTGTGCCCGGCCTGCGCGGCATTCTGGCGCAGATGCGCGCCTGCGGCGTGACGGTGCTGCAGGACGACTGGCGCGTGCTCCGGCGCGGAGAAGATGCGCTCATCGTCGCCGGAACGGATGACCCCTGCGGCCCGGCAGAGCGCAAAACGCCTGCGGAGCTGATCGCGGATATCCGCGCGGAGGCCGGAGAGGCCGCCTTTCTCCTGCTGCTGACGCACCGTAACGACCAATTGCCGCAATGGAGCGCCCTCGGCGTGCAGGCCGTGCTGGCCGGGCACTGCCACGGCGGTGTCGTGCGGCTGCCGTTCGTGGGCGGGCTGTTCGGCACGGACCGGCGGCTGTTCCCCGCATGGGATGCCGGGCTTTACCGGCAGGGCGAAACGGCCCTGTATGTCAGCCGCGGGCTTGGCTATACAAACGTGCACTTTCGCCTGTTCAACCGGCCAGAGGTCGCGGTGATCGTTCTGCGCCGGGGCGATCCGGCAATAAATTCGTAAACAAATCGTAAATATTCCGGGGAAAGGGTTGTAAATCCGCCTCACCGCATTATAATTGTTCTCAGGTGATAACTATGTTCCGACGTTTGGGCGCAAGCATCCGCAAATGGATGTACGGCCGCTACGGTTCTGATCAACTGAATATGCTCCTGCTGGTGCTGGCCGTCATTCTGAGCCTCACCAACACCATCCTGACCTACGCGCTGCGGACCAGCACGGTCTACCGCGGCATCATCGCGCCGATCCTGTCGCTGTTGATGTACGGTCTGCTGATCCTCGCCATGGTCCGCATGTTTTCGCGGAATCTCAGCCGCCGCGAGCGGGAGAACCGCCGGTTCCTGCAGCTGTGGATGCGGCTGCGCGACCGCAACAACCGCTATTATCGCTGCCCGGCGTGCGGGCAGACCGTCCGGGTCCCGAAGCACCGCGGCAAGCTGTGCATCCGCTGCCCGAAATGCGGCGAGAAATTCATCCGTAAGACCTAGCCCGAAACCCGCAGCCAGCCGCTGCGGGTTTTTGTTGCCCGTTACAGAGGAACCGGCAGGGGCGGCGGGACATGCGGAAAACAAAAAGAGGACCGTTCGCTCACCGGGCGCACACGGAGCGTTGTAGGGGAGCGGCATGCCTCTCCCCAGACTGTCAAAAAGCCTGCCCAGCCGAAAGTTTCGGAGGGAAGAAAAGTGTGAAAGGAAACCGTCAGGGTGTCCTTTCGCGTTCAATCACCCGCCGCAGCGGCAGAATTGCAAAATAAAATGCTACAATATTCTATTTTGCAATTCTGGAAGCAGCTTGGCGAAAAAGGCCCGACGGGGCTTTTTTGACAAGCTGGGGAGCGGACAGCCGGGCCCGGCGCATTGCTGCCGATCCGAACAGGCTGTCGATAAAACAGGGAAGGCCAAAGGTTTGTCATTGCGAGGAGGCCGGAGGCCGACGTGGCAATCTCGTGCAGGCAATTACGATTTCGCCGACAGCTTTCCCACAATCCGGCCAGGTACTGCGAGATTGCCACGGGCGCAAAGCGCCCTCGCAATGACAATTCTGGAGGCGTCACGCCACAGAATCCATGTGCCACATGCTGCTGGCCTGCATGGCGCTCACTGAGCGCCGCTACAGACGCAATTGGTGCACACCGTTTTAACAGTAGCTTGTACAGACTGCAAGTGCCTTCCCGAGATTGCCACGGGCGCAAAGCGCCCTCGCAATGACAAGTCGATAGCTTTTTCCATTTTAACGGTAGCTGGTACAAATCGTTTGTGCTGTGCCGGGCCCGGCGCATTGCTGCCGATCCGAACAGGCTGTCGATAAAACAGGGAAGGCCAAAGGTTTGTCATTGCGAGGAGGCCGGAGGCCGACGTGGCAATCTCGTGCAGGCAATTACGATTTCGCCGACAGCTTTCCCACAATCCGGCCAGGTACTGCGAGATTGCCACGGGCGCAAAGCGCCCTCGCAATGACAATTCTGGAGGCGTCACGCCACAGAATCCATGTGCCACATGCTGCTGGCCTGCATGGCGCTCACTGAGCGCCGCTACAGACGCAATTGGTGCACACCGTTTTAACAGTAGCTTGTACAGACTGCAAGTGCCTTCCCGAGATTGCCACGGGCGCAAAGCGCCCTCGCAATGACAAGTCGATAGCTTTTTCCATTTTAACGGTAGCTGGTACAAATCGTTTGTGCTGTGCCGGGCCCGGCTGTCCGCTCCCCTACAACGCACGACCGGAAACTTTCCGCTTGCCGCAGGCCCTACAATATTCGGCCCGAAATGTTGCATTTTTCTCCGGAACATGCTAGAATATTATGATAATTCCTTGATTGGAGGCGCAGGATATGACCTGGGAAGAAATGACATCCATAGCGGCAGAGGAGGGCTTCGCGGCGGCGGTCGTGACCGACACGAAGGACATTCCCTTTGACCCGTCGTTCCGGCCGCTTTGTGCCGAGAATCTCTGCGGAAAATACGGCGCAAATTACAGCTGTCCGCCCGACTGCGGCACGCCGGACGAGATGCGCGCGCGCATTCAGGCACACCGCCATGCCCTCGTGCTCCAGACGATCTGGGAGATCGCGGACTACAGCGACAGCAAGGCCATCAAGGCCGCAAAAAAGGAGCACAACGCCGCAACGCTGCGCCTGCTCGGCCGTCTGCGCCGCGCGGACGTGCCCGGCTTCCCCGTCGGGGCCAGCGGCTGCGCCCTGTGTGAGACGTGCGCCATCGTGGAACACGAGCCCTGCCGCTACCCGGACCTGTATTATTCCTGTATGTCGGCCTACTGCATCTTCGTGCGCAGGCTCGCGGAGCAATGCGGCATGGAATATGACTGCGGGCCGGGCCTGCTGGCCTTTTTCGGCATGTACGTTTTTGACTGAGCGAAAGGAGACCCCATGGATTTCAAGCTGCACGCACCCTACAGCGCCACCGGCGACCAGCCGGAGGCCATCCGCAAGCTGACGGAGGGCGTCCGCCTCGGGCTGGACGAGCAGGTGCTGCTCGGCGTGACCGGCTCGGGCAAGACGTTCACGATGGCCTCGGTCATTGCGAACCTGAACCGCCCGACGCTCGTGCTGGCGCACAACAAGACGCTCGCGGCTCAGCTTTGCTCGGAGTTCCGGGAGTTCTTCCCGGAAAACGCCGTGGAATATTTCATTTCCTACTACGATTACTACCAGCCCGAGGCCTATATCGCCCACACGGACACCTATATCGAAAAGGACTCCGCCATCAACGACGAGATCGAGCGCCTGCGCCACAGTGCGACGTCGTCGCTGTTCGAGCGGCGGGACGTCATCGTCGTCTCGTCCGTTTCGTGCATCTACGGTCTGGGCGACCCCATCGACTATAAAAACATGGTCATCTCGCTCCGCACGGGCATGGAAAAGTCCCGCGAGGAGCTGATGCAGAAGCTTGTGGAAATTCGCTACGAGCGAAATGACCTGAATTTCACCCGAAACACGTTCCGCGTGCGCGGCGATACCGTGGAAATTTACCCCGTCTACTGGTCCGGCCGGGCCATCCGCGTGGAGTTCTTCGGCGACGAGATCGACCGCATCTCCGAGATCAACGCCGTCAGCGGCATGCCGGAGCGCGTCATCAGCCATGTGGCCATCTACCCTGCCTCGCACTACGTCGCCTCGCGCGACAAGCTCAATCGCGCCATCCTCGAGATCGAGCGCGAGATGGAGGAGCGCGAGTGCTGGTTCAAGGAGCACGACAAGCTGCTTGAGGCCCAGCGCATCCGCCAGCGCACGATGTATGACATCGAGATGCTGCAGGAGATCGGCTTCTGCAGCGGCATCGAAAACTACTCCCGCGTCATTTCCGGCCGTGCGCCCGGCACGCCGCCCATGACGCTGCTGGATTACTTCCCGAAGGACTTTCTGCTGTTCGTGGACGAGAGCCATGTCACGCTGCCGCAGGTGCGCGCGATGTACGCGGGCGACCGCTCGCGCAAGGAGAGTCTGGTGGAATACGGCTTCCGCCTGCCGAGCGCGTTCGACAACCGCCCACTGACGTTCCCGGAATTCGAGGAAAAGGTCCATCAGGCCATCTACGTCTCCGCCACGCCGGGCGAATACGAGCGCAGCCGCGCCGGGCAGATCGCCGAGCAGGTCATCCGTCCGACGGGCCTGCTGGACCCGAAGGTCGAGGTCCGTCCCATCGACGGGCAGGTCGACGACCTCATCGGCGAATGCAACCGCGTCATCGAGCGCAAGGAGCGCGTGCTCGTCACGACGCTGACAAAGAAAATGGCCGAGGATCTGACGACGTATCTGCAGAACGCCGGCATCCGCGTGCGCTATATGCACTCCGACGTCGCAGCGCTTGAGCGCATGGAGATCCTGCGCGACCTGCGCATGGCAAAATTTGACGTGCTCGTCGGCATCAACCTGCTGCGCGAGGGACTCGATCTGCCGGAGGTCTCGCTCGTTGCCATTCTGGATGCGGACAAGGAGGGCTTCCTCCGCAGCGAGACGAGCCTCATCCAGACCATCGGCCGCGCCGCGCGCAACGCCGAGGGCCGCGTCATCATGTATGCCGATAAGATCACGCCCGCCATGCGCGCCGCCATCGACGAAACGGAGCGCCGCCGCGGCATCCAGGACGCCTATAACAAGGCCCACGGCATCGTGCCGAAGACCATCGTGAAGGACGTGCGCGAGCTCATCGAGATCACGCAGGCCGAGGGCGAGGCCCAGCGGCGCGACGGCGTGAAGATGACGGCCGCCGAACGCGAGCGCGAGATCGCAAAGCTCGAAAAGGAGATGCGCGCCGCCGCAAAGCAGATGGAATACGAATACGCCGCCGTGCTCCGTGACCGCATCATCGAGCTGCGCGGCCAGAAAAACTGATTGGGAGGGTCCTATGAGACTGGATAAATTTCTCCAGGTGTCGCGCCTCATCAAGCGCCGCACCGTGGCAAATGAAGCGTGCGACAACGCGCGCGTGACCGTGAACGGCCGCCCGGCCAAGGCGTCCTGCGACGTAAAGCCCGGCGACGTGCTGCGCATCGCCTTCGGCCAGCGGACGCTTGCCGTGGAGGTGCTGGCCGTGGCCGACGCCGTGCGCAAGGACGACGCGGCCGCCATGTACCGCGAGCTGCCGGAATAATTCTGCCCGCACTGGACAAGCGGCAGAATTTCTGCTATCATTGTATATTATTTCGTTTATCGAACGATAAGGAGTCTGATCGCCCATGGAAAAGCTGATCGACCGGCTGTCCGCCGTTGTGGCGGAGGCGTTTTCCGCCGCCGGATATGACCCGGCCTGCGGCCGCGTGACGGTCTCAAACCGCCCTGATCTGTGCGAATTTCAGTGCAACGGTGCCATGCCCGCCGCAAAGCAGCACCACAAAGCCCCGCTCGTCATTGCGCAGGACGTTGTGGACCGCCTGCAGGACGGCAGCGTCTTTGCCTCGGCCGAGGCCGTAAAGCCCGGCTTTATCAACCTGCGCGTGCAGCCTGCATATCTGGCCGCCCATTTGGAGCAGATGCGCCAGAGCGAGCGCCTCGGCGTGACCGGCGAGTGCAAGCCCCGCGGCGTCGTGCTCGACTACGGCGGGCCGAACGTGGCAAAGCCCCTGCACATCGGCCACCTGCGTTCCGCCATCATCGGCGAGAGCATCAAGCGCATCTACCGCTACTTCGGCGACAATGTCGTCGGCGACATTCATCTGGGCGACTGGGGCCTGCAGATCGGCCTGATCATCGCCGAGCTGGAGCGCCGCAAGCCGGACCTGCCCTATTTTGACGAGAGCTTCACCGGCCCGTATCCCGAGGAAGCGCCGTTCACGATCTCCGAGCTGGAGGAGATCTACCCCACGGCCAGCGCCCGCTCGAAGGAGGACGAGCCCTTCGCCGCCCGCGCTCACGAGATCACGTTTGCCGTGCAGCAGCGCCGTCCCGGCTACTATGCCCTGTGGCGCCACATCATGCAGGTCTCCGTGGCCGATCTGCGTAAGAACTATGACAATCTGAACGTCAGCTTCGACGTCTGGAAAGGCGAAAGCGACGCGCAGCCCTACATTCCCCCGATGCTCGAGAAGCTGAAGGCCGAGGGCGTGCTTGTCGAGAGCGAGGGCGCGCTTGTTGTGCCCGTGGCCGAGGAGGGCGACCGCAAGGAGCTGCCGCCGTGCATCCTCGTCAAGAGCGACGGCGCGACGCTGTATGCCACGACGGATCTGGCCACCATCGTGCAGCGCATGGAGGATTACCATCCGGACAAGCTGCTGTACCTGACGGACAAGCGCCAGAGCCTGCACTTCGAGCAGGTGTTCCGCACGGCGCGCAAGGGCCATCTCGTCCCGCCGGAGACGGAGCTGCAGCACATCGGCTTCGGCACGATGAACGGCAAGGACGGCAAGCCCTTCAAGACCCGCGCAGGCGGCGTCATGCGTCTGGAAACGCTCATTTCCGACATCGTGACCTATGTCACGGACAAAATCCGCGAGAACCAGACCGTCCCCGAGGACGAGCTGGACGCCACAGCCCGCTGCATCGCCATCGCGGCGCTGAAATACGGCGACCTGTCGAACCTCGCCACGAAGGACTATATTTTCGATCTCGAGCGCTTTGCCGCATTTGAGGGCAACACCGGTCCCTACCTGCTCTACACCATCGTCCGCATCAAGTCCATCCTGAACCGCTGCGGCGGCGAGGGCGACTGGGCCATGGCCCCGGCCGACAGCGAGAGCGCCAAGGCGCTGCAGCTGGAGCTGGCGCAGATGCCGGACGCCCTGCAGATGGCCTACCGTGACTCCGCACCGAACGTGATCTGCGCGTATGCCTATGAGCTTGCGGGCGCGGTGAACCGCTTCTACCACGAGACGCGCATTCTGGCCGAGCCGGACAAGCAGAAGCAGGCGGGCTACCTCGCCCTCATCCGCCTTGCCAGGCGCGCGCTGGAGGAGTGCATCGATCTGCTGGGCTTCTCCGCCCCGGACCGTATGTGAAGTATAATGAAAACGTCAATCCATCCAGCTGAGCCGGAGGGATTGACGTGATCAAACAAATCAGGGAGCTGCGGCAATGAACCGCAGCTCCCATTTTTTACTGCTCCGTGAACCACGGACCCGCATTCGGGAACAGGATGCGGAAGCGGATCTCATAGCTTCGTCCAAGCGGTGCGGAGAAGTCTGTCAGACGGAATTCCGGGATCACATAGTCCGTCACGCCGTCCGGCCCGGTCACAAGCGCCGTGTCCTTCAGGGCCGTCTCGACGCGGGTCGTCATATTCTGCCTGAGCAGGGCCTGCTCGATGCCCTCCGGCGTCAGGTCCTTGATCGTCGGGCGGCAATAGCGGCAGTAGGCGATGTCCTTCATATAGGCGAAAATCAGCTCGCGCGCAAAGGCCTCGCTGTCCTCCGGCTGCGGGTCCTGCTCGCCCTGCAGCCACTGCAGGCGCGTCAGACCCATGGAGAGCGCGATGCCGACGGAATTTGCCGCCGTGCCCCACGCGCTGTAGCCTATGAGCCACTGCAGCGAGGTATCCTCCAGCTGCTGCGGCAGATGCTGCGTGGCAGACGAGGCATCGATGACGATCGTCGGGACACCATTCCGGCAGTTCTCCTCCCAAGCTGCCAGATACCGGCTGCACTCCGTGGAGGAAGCGCCGCGCGTGAGCACCAGCACGACAGCATCTGACTGTTCGTTCCAGTCCACAAGCTCCGCGCCGAGCGCCGTGATATGCTGCTCCACGGACTCGCGGAGCGTCGAGGTATCGTAGGCATCGGCCACGCTGTCCTCATAGCCGCCGAAATAGTGCACGGACAGGCGGCTGTTCCATCCGGCGCAGTCGGCATAGGCACGCGTAAAGGCCATCATGCCAAGCTCGTCCGTTCCGCAGAACAGAGCGCAGTTTTTGCCGAGCAGCCGCTGCAGATAGCGGATCTCATTCGTCTGCACGGAGATGCGCGCAGCTGAGTCGTCAACACCGACGACACAGGCCGCAAAGCTCTCGGCATGGCGCAGCAGATAGTCCGTCAGCCGCAGCTTGCGCGCGCGGGCAGCCAGATAATGCTCCACCAGCTCGTCGTCCAACGTCGTTTCGATCCGTTCGCCGTCCGCGCCGTAGGGGTAGCCTGCAATGATGTTATCGACCGTCAGGTTGTGACCGGTCAGCTCGCCGCGCTCGGCCATGCCGTAGCTGCGGAACAGGCGGTAGGCCTCGCTGTCGAGTCCCTGATAGCCGGCGGTCGTGGCAAGGCGCATCACCGTGTCGAACACATAGACCGGCTTGCGTGCAGCGATCTGTGAAAGTGTATCAATGGCATCCTTTTCCCACGTCAGGTCCGTTCCGTCCTCCCAGCGGCTGTTCACAAGGCCGCCGGAGAGCAGCTGGTCCATGCTGACGATCAGCACATCGCAGGCGTCCTCATTGTCCAGCACCCACTGCAGCAGAGCATGCGTGTCGCCGTACTGCGTGCCGTTGGCATTCGTCGTCTGCCCGTCGAGCCGCGTGGCATAGAGGTCCTCCGGCGGCAGCAGCACATTCATACCGGTGCTGTCCGCCAGCGCCTCGACGCGCAGGTCGTTGACGGGGCGGTTGTCGAGCGGCAGGTAGAGTACCGTCGTGCCGCGGGCCGTGAAATAGTCCGCGCGCGGCATGATGTGCTCCTGCTTCTGCATGCTGCGGCAGAAGCGGGCCAGGATCGCGGCAGTCTGCGCGCGGACGGCCAGCGCCTGCGGGCGGAGCAGAACGGCGCCGTCCTCGGCAGAGCCGGTCAGATAACCCGCGCCGACGGCCCAGCCCATGGCGCTGCGCGCCCAGCTGCTGACCGTCCCGGCGTCCGGATAGCCGGAGAGGGGCGCCTCGCCGTCCCCGGCAAGGTCATACCACACGGCATAGCGATAGAGGATGGCCGCCGTCTGTTCGCGTGTGACGGGGTCGTCCGGGCCGAAGCGCCCGTTGCCGTAGCCGTTGACGATCTGCGCCCCGGCCGCCCACGAGACGGCATCGGCATACCACACGCCGTCGCCGACATCGGAAAATTCGCCTCCGGCCGCGGCGGGCTGGCCTGCCAGACGGTAAAGCACCTGCACGAGCATGGCGCGGGACGTGGCCGTATCCGGCTCGAATTCCGTCGTGCCCGTTCCGCTCATCAGCCCCTGCCGGTAGGCATAGGCGACGCTCTCAAAATACCACGCGCGGCGCGAGACATCGCGGAACGGCAGCGTTTCGGGCAGGAGGCCCTCCAGGCGGCCGTCGTCGCTGCCGTAGCGCACGCAGACGAACAGCCTGCCGTCCTCGAGCCGCTGCACGGCGGCCGTCGTCCCGCAGACCGTTACGGACGGCGCATCAGAAAAGGACGCAAGGCCATCCGGCTCGAGCACGAGGCCGAGATAATAATACACACCGGGCTCCGTGACGGTTCCCGCCGGGAGCGGCTTACTGATATGCTCACCGTCCGGAGACGAGAACCACACCATGCCGGACCAGCTCTGCCAGCTGTCCGCCAGATGGCAGGCCGCGTCCGTATGGAACGACGGCATACGCTCCGGAAGTCTGGCCCCACGCATCAGCGCGGTCGGCACGCCGGAGACGGCGACCGTTCGGATGGTCTCCTGTGTTGTCATGGCCAGCGGCTCTGCACCGCCTGCGACCACGCCGCCCGCAAGCTGCAGCACCAGCGCCGCGATCAGCATACAGATGACACCCTGTCTCATGCTCTCTCCTCCTGTGTTTGCGGACCGGCGCCGGCCGCGCCGGTCGTTCCTTCTCTCTTTGCAAGATTAGACGGCAGGAAGCCGAAATTGTTCCAACGTTTTTCTGCATTATAGCATACACGCGCCTGCCTTGCAACAGGTTGTTTCGATATGACGTCGGCATTATTCTGCAAAGCGGAGGCTTTTTGACAGTCTGAGACTCCCAGACGGTTCCCGGCTTGTCAAATGTCCCAGTCTTGTCATTGCAGGGGGGCGAAGCGACGTGGAAATCTCACATAAAATATTTCGAATTCGCCGAAGTTTACCGAAAATCCGCAGTGATCCCGCGAGATTGCCACGGCCCCTGCAGGGCCTCGCAATGACAAGCGCAACCTTTTCGACATCTAAGCGCATAAACGAAATGTACCGCCCGGCAAGCCGGACGGTCAGCTTGTCGAAAAGTCCCTTCGGGTCTTTTGCCAAGCTGCCTTCAAAATTGCAAAACGTATTTTGTAATTCTGTTTTGCAATTTTGCCGCTGCGGCGGGTGATCAAACGCGAAAGGACACCCTGACGGTTTCCTTGTATTATAGAGTAGTAGTTTTTATA
>ENA-UOJB01000785-UOJB01000785.1-human-gut-metagenome-genome-assembly--contig:-C48-NODE-785-length-31142-cov-21.738379_pt1 | contig 31142 bp, 24 predicted proteins | sample MGYA00242338_ERZ723885 | MGnify/ENA metagenome assembly ERZ723885
CTTGACCAAAGTCAGGTAGAAGAGGAAAAGTTATTAACAGAGTAAATCTTGATATAAATATCGTTTTTAGTGTGTGGTTTTGAAGGAACAAGAAAGGTAATGATTAGTGTCATTACCTCTTTTTTTTTTCCTCAAAATGTGATACAATGTAAACAGTTGAATCTGCTAATAATAACTTAGACGGATAAATGTATGGAGGCTATTTATGGATACAAATATATTATTGGAAAATGGAACGAATGAGATGGAGTTGCTTGAATTTACTATAGGGGATAACCATTACGGCATTAATGTTGCTAAGATAAGAGAGATACTCCCATATATGCCGGTTACGCCTGTACCTAATTCACATCCGTATATCGAAGGTATTTTTATGCCGAGAGATACGATGATAACGGTTATAGACCTTGCCAAGGCGACACACGGACAGGAGAACCCGGATACATCATCGGATATGCTTATTGTGACGAACTTCAATAAGCTTGATATAGCATTTCATGTACATAAGGTATTGGGAATTAACAGGGTGTCATGGGCACAGATTATTACACCTGATTCATCAATAAGTTCAGGTCAGGACAGCATTACCACAGGCGTTGTTAAGATAGATGGACGACTTATAATAATACTTGATTTTGAACATATCGTTAATGATATCGCACCGGAAACGGGACTTAAAGTGTCTGAAGTTGAGAAATATGCCGGACGTGACAGAAACAGTCTTCCTATATTCATAGCAGAGGATTCGGCACTTCTTATGAAGCTTATATCGGATTCATTGTCGAAGGCAGGATATGCTAATCTTGACATCTCACCAAATGGACAGGAATGTTGGGATAAGCTTGAGAAACTGGCCGGCCAGTATAAAGATAAAGTAACGGAGCATGTAAGCTGTGTTATAACAGATATTGAGATGCCTATGATGGATGGACACAGATTGACCAAGCTCATTAAGACCAATCAATATCTTAAAAATATTCCCGTTGTTATTTTCTCATCACTTATTAATGATGATATGAGAAGAAAGGGCGAGGCACTCGGAGCGGATTCACAGTTGTCCAAGCCTGAAATAGGACAGCTTGTAGAAGCAATAGATAAATTATTATTAAAATAAACCATTTTGTCGGAGGATATGATGGCTGAGAAAAATGAAGAAGAAGAATATCTTGACAGTCTATTAAATAGTGCAATCAAAAATGACAGTGAACTTGGTAACAATACAGCTGTTAAAGATGACACAGACCAGAATAAGGAAGAAGCAGCGACATTGGATGAAATGTTCAAGGGTATGCAGACAGACGATGATAATGATGATACGGTAGACATTAATGATGAGAAGTCAACAGATGAGCAGATGAAGTTTGTCAATGACCTGAAGGACATAGTTGATCAGTCAGCGCAGGATGCATCCATATCAGATGCTATAGAAGCATTGAATAACGAGAGTACAATATCGGATGAAGAAACGGATTACAATCCGGACGTTGATAACGATTCTGAAACTGAGTCTGAAGATCCGGCTGATTTTGATTACAATGATGGTGAAACATCAGAACCTGTTCTTGATGATGTACCGGTATTGGATGATAATCTTAATATGCAGAGCATGAATGATTATCCGTCTGAACCTGCGATGAATAATGATTCCATACATAATGATATCACGGATTCCGGAATTGCAATGGCGGAGAATAATAATCCGGACGACGCCGCACCTGAGAAGTCCAGGAAGAAAAAAAAGAATAAGAAAGATAAGAAAGATAAGAAAGATAAGAAAAAGAAAAAGGGACTTAAGTCTTTCTTTGTTGAAGAATACGACAATGGTGACGAGCCGGAACAGACTGATGATATTGCATTGAGCGATGCAGACATCAATAAGCAATTGATGGACGAGCTGTATCAGGATGCCGGGGGTGACGATGACCTGGCAGATATAGAAGAGAAGAGCGAGGAACCGGCCGAAGAAGAGAAACCGAAGAAACCTAAGAAAGAAAAGAAACCGAAACCGCCTAAGGAGAAGAAACCTAAGGCACCTAAAGTAAAGAAGCCGGTTGATAAGTCCGAACGCATCCAGCCTGATTTTGGTGCAATATTCAAAGCAGTCCTGATTGCTGCGGTCATATCTGCAGTGCTGATAGTCGGAACCAATATTTTCAACAAGAAGAGCACGATAGCGGATGCTGAGAATGCGTTTGATGCCGGAAATTACGAGGAGGCTAATGGATTGTTATCCGGACTTTCACTTAAAGGTGATGCTAACGATTTATATAACAAGAATAAATTATTAGCTTCGGTACAACATGGACTTACGTCATATCAGCACTATGTTGATCTGAATAAAAAGGGAAGTGCGGTCGATGCATTAATTAAGACAGTCGGACGTAAAAATAAGTCGGAGGATCTTATAGAGGAATATGGAATCTCATCTCAGATGGATTCATTATATTCCAAGATTACGGCAGCACTTGAAGAAAATGGTCTGACCGAGCAGCAGGCACTTGACTTATATAATATGGCAAGCCTTGAGGAATATACCGCCAAGCTTAAAGGATATGGTGCGTTGGTTAATGACAATAAGAAAAAGTAATACTAAGGTGCTATAGGAAACTATGGCACCTTTTAATATTGAAAAATCTTGGAAAATTGCAAAAAAATCTTGCATTTATTGCTTTTATATGTTAATGTAAATGCAGGTAGACAGCTATACATTGATAGCTATGAAGAGCATCCATTACAATGAATGGAAATGCTCTTTTTTTTTATAAAAAAGTAATATCTAATTATTGAGATAGGAGGAATATAAAATGAAACCATTTAATGTAGGCGAATCGCTTCGTCCTTTTATTGAGAAAATTCTTTCCCGAAGAAACATAAACCGGAAGTGTTAAGAACTGAAAATCCGGAATGGATAAGATTCTTAGAAATGTGACTAGGGTTAACAGTACCTGATAATATGAATGTGGTAATTAAGATTGTTTTGTCGTTTGGAGACATATTATTTGGCAACAGTAGAAGGTGACCAGCCAAGGGTAAGACCTTTTGGAACAGCACACATTTTTGAAGGAAGCAAGACAGTCTATGCTCGATGCTTATCCATCTTTACAGAATATGTACTCAGCAGATGATGGAAATTATTCAGGAAGCACTTAAAGATCTACTTTCTGGAACTATTCAAGATATGCATGAAACAGAAATGGACAATCACCTTGGATATGATCGTTATGAAAGATCTGGTGAGTCTAATTATCGTAATGGAACAAAGCCTAAAACTGTTCGTAGTAAATATGGAGAATTCAAAGTGGATGTACCTCAGGATCGCCATAGTTCCTTTGAGCCTGAGGGGCTTCCAAAACGCCAGAAGGACATCAAAGTTTTGTCGGCACTCTTCGCCCGTATCAAAAGAAAATACATAACGGATGGGACAGTCAACAGATGGAGACTGTCCCTTTTCATCACGCTTTTTGCAGACTGCTCTTGAAATTATCACAATTCCATGCTATAATAATCATAAATGAACGGTCGGTATACGCAAAAGAGCGAAGCGACATGAAAACAACAGAGCAACAACACAATGAGCGGAAGCGTGAACTAATGGAAAAGGTCGAGGACGAATACTACCTGAAATCCCAAATGGAGGTCTTAAAGCAGGGGGTTGCCCTGTTCGTGGATAAGTACAAAGCAAACCAAGCATAAGCCGGTCAGCCGCCGCTCATTTACGGTGCGGGCAGCGGTGCAAAACTCCGCCGTAATAACAATTCCGAACGGAGGAAAGAAGATGAAAACAGGGAAAAAACTACTCACAGGTACACTTTTGGCGCTTTGCGTCGCTCTATTGGTGCTTTGCAGCGTGCTTGCCATAGGATGGAGCAAAGCGGCGAAGACCAACGCCGCACTGCCGGAGGTGCGGAACAACGGCACGGCGATTCAGTGGAAATACAGCGACGAAACCGATTGGCGCGACCTGGTGGCGCTTACCGAGCTGCGGGGCGCTGCCGGAGAAAATGGAAAGAACGGCATTGACGGTAAAGACGGAAAGAACGGTGCCGACGGTAAGAACGGAATAAACGGAAAAGACGGTATTAACGGCGTTGACGGTAAAGACGGAGCCGACGGCAAAGACGGAATAAACGGAAAAGACGGCATTAACGCCAAAAACATAGAGGTGCAACGAGCCGAAACCCACATACAGTGGCGTTACGAGGGCGATGAGTGGCAGAACCTTGTGGCGATAGCCGACATCACAGGCCCCACCGGACAGAACGGTAAGGACGGAGCAAACGGAAAAACGCCGGAGTTCCGCGTGAACGAAAACACATTGCAATGGCGCTACACCGGCGATGAAATATGGCTGAACCTGTACGATCTTTCGGTTTTGAAAGGTCTTGACGGCAAGGATGGTATAAACGGAAAAGACGGAGCCGACGGCAAGGACGGAGCCGACGGCAAGGACGGAACAAACGGCATAAACGGGCAAGACGGCGCCGACGGTGCGGACGGCAACACCCCGTTTATCGGTGAGAACGGCAACTGGTGGATCGGAGAAATCGACACCGGTGTAAAAGCCGCAGGTGTTGACGGCACAGACGGTGTTGACGGCACAGACGGCGAAAAGGGAGAAAAGGGCGACAAAGGTGACCCCGGCGACAAAGGCGACAAGGGCGATAAGGGTGACAAAGGCGACAAGGGCGATAAAGGCGACAAGGGCGACGCCGGTCAGAACGGCAGCTGCCCGGGCTATTTTTACGGCGTTGGGGTGGTACAATCGGTCAATCTTCAAAATGAAACGGCGGCGCTATATTTTCAGGGAAAAATGAGCAGCGGCGGGCTTGTCTCCTGTGACGGGGATACCGTTCGACTGTCACGTGGACATCATTATCAGGTGAGCGTAAACGGGGCGGTCTATGCCATGTCAAATGATGACAAAGGCTTCTATTCTGTTCGGATGACGGACGGCTATGATAACCAGCTGTGCAGGGATCTTACGAGCATAAAGGTGGACAAAGGCAAAAAGTTGAACGAGACGAGAAGAGAGCAGCATACCCTGAGCTTCAACCGGGTATACGATGCCAAAGGCGGCGATATTGTCCTGCGGCTTGCACTTGAGCAGGCCGAGTATGCTACCTATCTTCTTTCGTTCAGAGGCACGATCACCATCACCGCTCTTGACTGAGCCGATATATACGAAAACGGAGGTAATAGAATATGAAAAAACGAATACTCAGTATCCTGCTCGCCCTATGTATGCTGTTCTGCCTTGTGCCGACTACGGCGTTTGCCGAGGGTGAGACAAACAGGAAAGTCGAAACGGAACAAGAGCTTGTCAATGCGCTGGCGGACAGCAGCGCAGACATCATCACGCTGAAAAATGACATTGCAATCGGCACGACCCTGACCGTCCTCCGCAAGGTCACCCTCGATCTCAACGGCTATGTTCTGAAAATGACCGGCAGCGGCAGCGTTATTATCCTCGATAATAAGAGCGGCATCACCGGCGACCTGACCCTTATCGACAGCAATCCCACGGCGGAGCACAAATTCAAGGTTAACGGCGCAGAACCTTGGGTGCTGGACAACAGCGGTACAGAGACCGTCTATGGTGGCATCATCACAGGCGGCACGGGCAGCCGGATCTTCTTCTCCAATGGGGTGTCAGGCGGCGTGATCATCGGCAGCGGCGCACTCACCATGAACGGCGGCAATATCGTCGGCTGCATAGCCAATGAAGGCGGTGGCCTGTTCCTCTCAGACGGTTCGTTCACCATGAACGCCGGCAGCATTGTCGGCTGCTCAACACCAAACAGATTAACGACCGGAGAGGCCTTTCACGGCGGCATATACGCTTTTGGTCCGATGGCGAACAGAGATACAACCGGCGTGATCACGTTGACCGGCGGCCTGATCAAAAACAACGGCAGATACGCTATCAATGCTGCGTATCATACCACAATTTACGCCAACGGCGGCGAGGTATACGGTGGGGTTTACCTAAATCAGTCAAGTAAGATCACCTGTCTTGCAGAAGATAACGGTATTACCGCCTTCAAAGGCAAGACGGTGATCGGCGGAACTTCCAGTGTATATCCAAGCCATGTTGACTGGGGCCTCTTCTACGGCGGTCTGGATATTTACGGCAATACGACCGGCGTCATCGTGACTTACAAGGACGGCGACAGTGAATACGCAAAGCAGGTTCTGCCCTCCGGCACTCTCGCGACGCGTCCCGATGCTCCCGCCGCCACACCGGGCTATACCTTCGGTGGCTGGAACAAGACCGACGGCACGGCGTGGGATTATGCAAGCGATAAAGTCACCGATAACATAACATTGTATGCAAAATGGGCAGCGAACACCTACACGATTACCTTCGACACCGCCGGCGGCAGTGAAATTGCCCCGATTACGCAGGAGTACGGCACGGTAATTACCGCACCTGAAGCCCCGACAAGAGAAGGATATACCTTTATCGGCTGGGATAAGGAAATTCCCACGACTATGCCCGCTGAAAATATGACTGTCACCGCGCAGTGGGAAATCAATCAATATACAATTACCTTTGATACCGCCGGCGGCAGCGAAATCGCACCCATTACACAGGACTATGGCACGGCAATTACCGCTCCTGCCGACCCGACAAGAGAGGGTTACACCTTTATGGGCTGGGATAAGGAAATTCCCACGACCATGCCTGCGAAAAACATCACAATTACGGCGAAATGGAAAGACATCGAAAAGCCCACGGGTGAAATTAAAATCAGCGAGAACAGTTGGAAAGCGTTCCTCAACAATATCACCTTCGGTCTGTTCTTTAAGGGCACGCAGGAGGTGACGATCACCGCAGCCGACAACAGCGGCGAGATGGTAACGGTTGAATATCTGCTGTCAGATAAGGAATTGACAAAAGCTGAGCTTGACGGCATGACCTTCACAGCGTACACCGCACCGTTTTGCATTGACCCTGATAACGAATATATTATCTATGTCAGAGTGACCGATAAGGCGGGCAACATGGACTACATTTGCTCGGACGGAATTGTGCTTGACGGAACAAGCCCGGTTATCACGGGCATAGAAAACGGCAAGATCTATTGTGCGGCACAGACGGTTACGATCACCGAGAAATATGTGGATACCGTCACCGTAAACGGCACAAAGGTCACGCTTGACGAAAACGGCAGCTTTGTCCTCTCTCCGGCAGACGGCGGGCAGAAAATCGTTGTCACCGACAAGGCGGGCAACACCGCCGAGATGACCGTAACGGTCAACGACGGGCATACCGGCGGCACAGCCACTTGCACCGAAAAAGCGGTATGCGAAGTCTGCGGTAAAGCCTACGGCGAGCCTGACCCGAAGAACCACACCGACTTAAAGCATTTCCCGGCCAAGGCGGCCACCGAGGATTCCGAGGGCAATATCGAGTATTGGTACTGCAGCGGCTGCGGAAAGTATTACAGTGACAAGGACGGCACCAAGGAAATCGCCAAAGCCGACACCGTAACGGCGAAGCTGCCGAAGTCTCCCCAGACCGGCGACAACAACAATCTTATGCTGTGGATCGCACTGCTCTTTATCAGCGGCGGCGCTTGCACGGCGCTTACCGTGAAACGCAAAAAATCGTATCGACCCGGAGGTAATGCAAAATGAAAAAACGAATACTCAGTATCCTGCTCACCCTTTGTATGCTGCTCTGCCTTGTTCCGACAGGCGTATTTGCCGAGGGCGAGACAGCAACGGGCTTTGCTGCGATACAGCTTGGCACAGATGCACTAAGTAAAAATGTAAACACAGCGACCGCACCGACCGTGTATTTCGGGCAAGACCATGAAAATAATCCCGCTGCATGGCGAGTTATCGGCTATGACGGAAACGGTGTTGCAAGCGCACAGGGGGATATGACCCTGCTTGCGGCGGGCAATATGAGCTCAGGGTTGCAATTTGCCGATTTCGGAGCAAGCAACGAATATGCACTGAGTAATTTGAAAACCGCAATAGACGCGCTTGCAAAAAAGCTGACGACAGAAGAAAATGCTGCCGTAAAGAAACGGACGCTTACAAGTGGAGGCTACACCGGAGAAAATACCGACTGTGTAGCAGGAGGGCAGGTGGATAACGCTGTATTCTGGCCGCTTTCCTCAAAAGAGGCAAATGCGGTAAAAGAGGATTTGCGTGTCGTGGATCCCGAGCATCCGACTTGGGCGACAAGCAATTGGTGGCTGCGCTCCCCTGGTTACTCTAATCACGATGCCGCCACCGTGCGTGGTGATGGTTCTGTCGTCTACTCTGGGAACGCTATCAACAGTTGGTGGTGTGCTCGTCCCGCTTTTAACTTAAATTCAAGCTCCGTACTCTTTACATCCGCCGCTGTGGGAGGAAAGCCTGACGGAGGCTTGACCCCGATTTCCGAATACACTGGAAACGAATGGAAGCTGACGTTGAAGGACAGCAACCGCAATTTTGCCGTAACGGAAACAACCGTCAGCGGCGACCCCGGCGATACCGTTACGCTGCATTACACCGGGGCGACCGCAGGGATAAATGAATATATCTCTGTCATCCTTGCGGATAACAGCGGCGCACAGTATTATGGCAGAGTAGCGCAGCCTACTGTCGAAAACGGAACGGTTGAGATCAAAATCCCGTCCGGCCTTGCACCGGGCAGCTATACCTTAAAGGTCTTCAGCGAGCAGTGCAACGGCGAAAAAAAGACCGACTATGCAAGCGATTTTGTAGACATCGATCTCACCGTTGGGTATCAAGAGCAGTTTTCCCTCGCTCCCGGCGGCACGTATTACTTTGACCTCTCCGGCGAGAACATTCCCGGCACGGCTAACGGCAGCCTGCCGGATGCGTCGCTGCACTATGTTCCCTTTACCTACGCAGGAACGGTGAACGCCTACAAGCTCACATCAGCAATGGCGACCACCGACGAATATGCACAGCAGAATAAATACGCCCACAGCCTGTTTGTGGCGGACTATGCCGTAACGCATGCGGTAAGATGGTATGGCCTGAATGACGAAGGTCTGATTTTCGGCAAAAATTATGCCAGCGGCGGCGTGGACTATACCCTGCGCGCACCGTCTGTGGGAAGTGACGCTACAGGTTTGGGCGATTCCGATCCCGGCGTGCCCCAAAGCAACGAATGGGACACGATGCTGAATAAGGACAGCGGATATATCCAAAACTGGAATGAAATGTTTTCGTGGGGACAGGATACTGTTTCTTTCGACGCGTTGCGCCGTGCGGTTCGCGGGTACGATTCGGCCCGCCACTGGCTCCACAGCTATGCTGCGAGATCCTACTCGAACCACGGTTTCCGCCCCGTCCTTGAAGTTCGGAACCCCAACACACTGGGTCCTGACGGGCTGAAGGCCGTTACCCTTGCCCTTGGCGGCGGCAAGCTGGGCGGCAGCTCCGATGCTATTCACATCATCGTGAAAACCGGCAGCGAGTTTACCGCGCCTGCGTCCGACGGTTTGAACCGCCCGGACGGAAATACAGGCAGCTACTTTATGTGGCTTGGCAGCGATGGCAAGCTCTACGCACCCGGTGCCCGTGTTCCGGCGGACGTTACCAAGCTCACGGCGCAGTTTGCTTTATCAGAACAGTTTTCCCTCAAACCCGGCGGCAGATATTACTTTGACCTCTCCGGCGAGGACATTCCCGGCACGGTGAACGGCAATTTACCGGACAGCACCCTGCACTATGTTCCCTTTACCTATGCGGGAACGATAGAAGCCTACAAGCTCACGTCTGCGATGGCGACCACCGAGGAATATGCACAGCAGAACAAATACGCCCACAGCCTGTTTATTGCGGACTACAATGTAACGCATACGGTAAGCTGGGATGACTTAAATACGAAAAGTCTGATTTTCGGCAAAAATTATGCCAGCGGCGGCGTGGACTATACCCTGCGCGCACCGTCTGTGGGAAGTAACTCTACAGGTTTGGGCGATTCCCGACGCGGCGTGCCCCAAAGCAACGAATGGGACGCGGTGCTGAACAAGAACAGCGGATATATCCAAAACTGGAATAAAATGTATTTGTGGGGACAGGATGTTTCTTCTGTCGACGCGTCGTACCGGGCGCGCCGCGGGTACTCTTCGGCCCGCAACTGGTACAGCAACTCTGCTACGGGCTCCAACCCGAGCCTCGGTTTCCGCCCCGTCCTTGAAGTCCTGAACGCTGAAACACTGGGTTCTGACGGACTGAAGGTCGTTACCCTTGACCTTGGCGGCGGCACGCTGGGTAATAGCTCCGAGGATATTCAAATCATCGTGAAAACCGGCAGCGAGTTTACCGCGCCTGCGTCCGACGGCATGACCCGCCCGGACGGAAATACAGGCAGCTACTTCATGTGGCTCGGAAGCAACGGTAAGCTCTACGCGCCCGGTGCCAGTGTTCCGGCGGACGTTACCAAGCTCACAGCGCAGTTTGCTTTATCAGAACAGTTTTCCCTCACCCCCGGCGGCACCTATTACTTTGACCTCTCGGCAATGGGTATTCCCGGCACGGTGAACGATGCTCTGCCGGATAATACCCTGCACTATGTGCCTTTTACCTACGCAGGGACGGTGGACGCCTACAAGCTCATGTCGGAGATGGCAACCACCGAGGAATATGCACAGCAGAACAAATATCCCCACAGTCTGTTTATAGCGGACTATGTCGTAACGAATGATGTAAGCTGGGATACCCTGAATACCGCAGATCTGATTTTCGGCAAGAACTACGCCGGCGGCGGCGTGGACTATACCCTGCGCGCACCGTCTGTGGGAAGTAGTTATACAGGCTCAGGTGATTCAGAACGCGGCACGCCCAAAAGCAACGAATGGGATAAGATACTGGATAAGGACGACGGATATATCAAAAACTGGAGGGAGATGCTTTCGTGTGGACAAGATACTACTATAAGAATTTCGGCGTCGTCCCGTGCGGTTCGCGGGTGGAACCGTTCGGCCCGTTTCTGGACCAGCTACAATACCTCGTCGTCTTCTTCTTACCCGACCTTCGGCTTCCGCCCCGTCCTTGAAGTCCCGAACTCTGACACACTGGACTCTGGCGGACTGAAGGCCGTTACCCTTGACCTTGGCGGCGGCAAGCTGGGCGGCAGCTCCGATGCTATTCACATCATCGTGAAAAACGGCAGCGCATTTACCGCCCCTGCGTCCGACGGCCTGACCCGCCCGGACGGAAATACAGGCAGCTACTTCATGTGGCTTGACGGCAATGGCAAATCCTACGAACCCGGCGACAGCGTTCCTGCTGATGTGACGGAACTGACGGTGCAGTGGACAGCCCCGACCTATACCGTAACCCTGCACGCAAACGGCGGCACGATCAACAACGGCAATGTCACCGAATACACCTACGGCGTGGGTGCAACACTCCCGACAGATGTGACGCGCACCGGGTACACCTTCAAGGGCTGGTATGACAACGAAAATCTGACCAGCTCTCCTGTTACGGCGATCAGCAACACCGAAACGGGCAATAAGGAATATTGGGCGAAGTGGGAGATCAATCAATATACCATCACAGTCAAACCCGAAAACGGCAAAGCGGATATTACCATAACGCAGGATTACGGCACACCAATTACCGCTCCTGCCGACCCGACAAGAGAAGGATATACCTTTATCGGCTGGGACAGGGAAATTCCCACGACCATGCCCGCCGAGGATATGACTGTCACGGCGCAGTGGAAAGACAGCGAAAAGCCCACGGGCGAAATTAAAATCAGCGGGAACAGTTGGAAAGCGTTCCTCAACAATATCACCTTCGGTCTGTTCTTTAAGGACACGCAAACGGTGACGATCACCGCAGCCGACAACAGCGGCGAAACGGTAACGGTTGAATATCTGCTGTCAGATAAGGAATTGACAAAAGCGGAGCTTGACGGCATAACCTTCACAGCGTACACAGCACCCTTCGGCATTGACCCCGATAACGAATACATTATCTATGTCAGACTGACCGATAATGCAGGCAATACGGACTACATTTGCTCGGACGGCATTGTGCTTGACGGCACAAGCCCTGTGATCACCGGCATAGAAAACGGCAAGACCTACTGCGAGGCGCAGACGGTCACCGTTGACGAAAAGTATGTGGATACCGTTACCGTAAACGGCACGGCGGTCACGCTTGACGCAACCGGCAGCTTTACCCTTGCTCCGGCAGACGGCGAGCAGAAAATCGTTGTCACCGACAGGGTGGGCAACACCACCGAGATGACCGTAACGGTCAACAACGGTCATACCGGCGGCACAGCCACTTGCACCGAAAAAGCGGTATGCGAAGTCTGCGGCAAAGCCTACGGAGAGCCTGACCCGAAGAACCACACCGACTTAAAGCATTTCCCCGCCAAAGCGGCGACCGAGGATGCCGAGGGCAACATCGAGTATTGGTACTGCAGCGGTTGCGGAAAGTATTACAGTGACAAAGACGGCACCAAGGAAATCAAAAAAGCCGACACCGTAACGGCTAAGCTGCCAAAGTCTCCTCAGACCGGCGATATAAGCAACCTCATGCTGTGGATTGCACTGCTGTTTGTAAGCGGCGGTGTTCTGACAGGTGTAACGGTATTTGATAATAGGAAAAGGCATTCCGTCAAATAATCAGAGATAAGTAACAATTAACGAACCATCATGGAAACATCGCAAATACGGCACAGAGGGCATAAAAACCGCTGTGCCGTATTTATTTTCTTGGCGACTGTTTTGGGAAAATAAGCAATTTCTCGGTCATAACCCAAAAATTTTTTGCCGGATTCCATGTATACTGTGTATTTCACACTTATGCATTTTCACTTTTGCTCCGGCAGCTGATACACTGATATCAACAGATACCAAATACAGCGAGGTAATTATGAAAACAAAGAGAAGCCCCTAACAATCCCTCATGCGGCTTAAAGCACAACATAGTGCCATAAAAAGTGGCGCCCTGCCGTTTTCAAGCGACAAGGTGAAAAAAATGGAACAGATATTTAATGCATTTTATGGGTTCACTGTAAACAGTGTTGATTTAGATGGAGATGTAGCAGCTGATATGGCTGAAGTGTTCTTAGATTATAAATATCAATGCTTATTATAAACGATTGCTGCAATTTTGTCATTCATTTCAGAGTGGAAAAACAGATTTAAAAAATAGACAATGAGTTTGGAATGTGCTACAATCCAATGTAGTACACAGATGTTAGAGTATTGCTTGGTTTGAAAGGAATAGACAGAATGATAGCAATTATAGATTATGATGCCGGAAATATAAAGAGCGTTGAGAAAGCGCTTGAGTATCTTGGACAGGAGACGGTTGTCACGAATGACAGCAAGCTGATTAAGAGTGCAGACAAAGTTGTGCTTCCGGGTGTCGGATCGTTTGGTGATGCTATGGAGAGACTGAATAAGTATGGCTTGACAGATACGATACGCGAGGTTGCTGATATGGGAAAGCCTTTTCTGGGAATATGCCTGGGATTGCAGCTGTTATTTGACAGCAGCGAGGAATCACCGGGAGTCGAAGGTCTTGGGATATTGCCGGGAAAGATAATCAGGTTCCCGGAAGACAAAGGCTTTAAGATACCGCAGATAGGATGGAATTCACTGGATATTAAGCCGGGTGCAAGGCTGTTTAAGGGCGTGCCGGATCAGTCATATGTATATTTTGTACATTCGTATTACCTGAAGGCGGATGATGAGAATATTGTGGCTGCGACAAGCGAGTATGCGGCACATGTGCACGCATCGATTGAGAAAGATAATATTTTTGCATGTCAGTTTCATCCGGAAAAAAGCGGTGAGATTGGATTAAAGATACTTGAGAATTTTGCGAATCTGTAGGAGTTGTCATATGTATACCAAAAGAATAATACCATGCCTGGACTGTAATAACGGAAGGGTAGTTAAAGGAACTAATTTTGTTAATCTGAGAGATGCCGGAGATCCGGTTGAAGTGGCGGCGGCATATGATAAAGCCGGTGCGGATGAACTTGTATTTCTTGATATAACGGCAACGTCTGACGGAAGAAATACGACAGTTGACCTTGTAAGGAGAGTTGCAGCCAAGGTTTTTATACCTTTTACGGTAGGAGGCGGAATCAGGAGCATTGAAGATTTTAAAGTACTCCTAAGGGAAGGCGCGGATAAAATATCGATAAATTCGGCGGCAATAGACAGACCGGAGCTGATAAGTGAGGCAGCATTAAAGTTTGGAAGCCAGTGTGTTGTGGTTGCGATAGATGCGAAACACAGAACCGATGGCGATGGCTGGGAAGTGTATAAGGCCGGAGGCCGGATCAATACAGGACTTGATGCTGTGGAGTGGGCGAAGAAAGCATATGAGCTTGGCGCCGGAGAAATACTTCTTACAAGTATGGATGGAGACGGGACAAAGGCAGGATATGATATAGAGCTTACGAGGACAATTGCGGACAGTGTGGGAATTCCGGTAATTGCATCCGGCGGAGCAGGAACGATGGAGCATTTTTATGATGCTTTTGCTAAAGGACATGCAGAAGCAGCACTTGCGGCATCACTTTTTCACTATAAGGAATTAGAGATAACGGATTTAAAAAAATATCTTAAAGATAAAGGTATTTCAGTGAGGATTTGATAATGGCAGCGATAGATAACGATTGGCTTAAAGCAATGTCGGAAGAATTTCATAAGCCGTATTACAGAGATTTATTTTATTTTGTTAAAGATGAATATTCCAAGGAGGTTATATACCCACCGGCAGATGATATTTTTAATGCATTCCATTTTACACCGCTTAACAAGGTAAAGGTTCTGCTGCTTGGACAGGATCCCTATCATAATGTTAATCAGGCGCACGGACTCAGTTTTTCGGTTCCGCCGGATCAGAAAGAGATACCGCCATCATTGCAGAATATCTATAAAGAACTGCATGATGATCTGGGATGCTATATACCGAATAACGGATACCTCAAACATTGGGCGGACCAGGGTGTATTGTTGCTCAATACCGTGCTTACCGTAAGAGCACATCAGGCCAATTCACATCAGGGCAGAGGCTGGGAACAGTTCACTGACGCGGTCATTCAGGCGGTCAACGCGCAGGACAGACCGATTGTGTATCTGTTGTGGGGTGCGCCGGCAGGTAAGAAGGCGGCTATGCTCACGAATCCGAAGCACCTTGTGCTCAAGGCACCTCATCCGAGCCCGCTTTCGGCGTACAGAGGCTTCTTTGGATGCAGGCATTTCAGTAAATGCAACGAATTTCTTAAGGCCAATGGGGTTGAACCGATTGACTGGCAGATACCGAATATTTAGCGGAATATGTTTTTTGTAAGCAGGGTGAAAATTCATCCTGCTTTTTTGAGACCAAAGGGGTGTAAATGCGTACATAATAGGTGAAAGCGCTTTTGAATTAGGCAAGGGAGGTGAACAGCGTGAATGATTCAGAGATTATAGAGCTTTATTTTCAGAGAGATGAGCAGGCTATTAAGGAGACGGATTCAAGATACGGAGGACTTTGTCATCATATTGCATATAATATTTTAAACAACAAAGAGGATGCGGAGGAATGTGTCAGTGATGCTTATGTCGGTGTGTGGAATGCGATACCACCGGCGAGACCGGACAATTTTATGGCTTTTATAAGCAGGATAACCAGAAATTTATCGTTAAAAAAACTGGAATTTATCACCCGCGATAAGCGTTCAAGAGATATGTCGGTCTCGCTCGAAGAGCTTGAAGCGGTCCTTCCGGATGAAAGATGTGTGAAAGATATTACCGGGGAAGAGCTTGGAAACGCCATAAGCAGATTTTTACGCGGACAGAAGGCGGAAGCCAGAAATGTTTTTATCCGGAAATACTATTTTTTTGACTCCGTTAAGGAAATTGCGGCAAGATACTCATTTACTGAAAGCAAAGTGAAAAATATGTTGTTGCATACCCGTAAGAAGTTAAGAGATTATCTGGTAAAGGAGGATATCTGGATATGAAAATAGTAAACGCAATAGGAAATATTGACGATAAGCTGATTGAATCAGCGGAAAAAAGCAGCCGGAAACCGCGGCGTTTGTGGGTAAAGTGGTGCAGTGCGGCTGCTGCGGCAGTTGTGTTGGTGCTTGCCGGTATTCTGATAGCGCCGCATCTGACACATAATAACAATAGCGGTGGCGAACGCGTATACAAATACCATGTCAACGGAGCTGAGAGCAATATTGTGTGGCCGTGGAAATACCTTACCGATGGTGAAAAATATCGTACCATAAGTCTGGACAACACGACATATAATATAAGAAATTGTCGCATAATCGGTGATGAATTTCTGGGAGAAACAATCGGCGATGCAGTGGCGTCCGGAACGGATGATACAACAGGTAAGAAATATACGGCAACATTTAAGGTACGAAAGATTAAAGGAATTGCGCCTGAATATATGGTGGCGGCCGGAAATGACAAAGATTTCTATGTATATATGGTGAGTGACTTCAAGGATCCGGCTACCGTCGGTGAACTGTTAGAAAACTATAACCTTAGACAGAATATGCGTTTGGACAATTTTACGGAATGTTACGGATATGATGAAAAAGGCAATTACAGCATAGAGAATGATTCATATATTTGGGATGTATTAACGGGATATTCGGACGCAAAACTGTGTTCAGATGATGCATTTAACAGGGATGGCATTGAGTATCTGACATTCTGCGTGAGTTCAGACGCACTTGGCGTGTATAAGAAAGTGATTTATATATCTGAAAGCGGGTATCTTGAAACCAATATTCTGGATTACGGTTACACATATTATATCGGGGAAAAAACAGCGCGTGAAATTATTGATTATGCCAGAAAGAACGGCAGAAAAGCAGAAAAAGTCGTATACGAGGCATCAATAGATGGTACGCTGACTGAAATAGGCGACGGATATGTTCTTATAGATGACAGCATTCTTTGTGAAGATGCCGGAAAAGGCAGAGTGTACAAGGTTTACACTGATGACATAAGGATGAGAAGATGTATTGAACTCGGAAATATCCAAACCGGAGATATAGTGTCCGCAAAGTACGATGGCGATATTTCCGAAAATAATGAAGTTAGCGGGGCATACTCGATATATACCGGAGAGCTTGTCAGCGGCGGACTTGTAATACCGGAGTAACTAATAATACAATATTAAAAGGTGTAAAAGCTCATAACTTTTACACCTTTTTGTTTTATATGTTTTTCATTGCTGTTGCAAGCATGAGTTTAATTCTGTTAAGCTGGTTGACTTCGCTTGCACCGGAATCATAATCGACGGCGATGATGTTGGCATCAGGGAATGCCTGACGGATTTCCTTGATGACACCCTTACCAACGATGTGGTTAGGCAGACAGCCGAACGGCTGACAGCATACGATATTCTTGGTGCCGCTGTTAATCAACTCTACCATTTCGCTTGTGAGCAGCCAGCCTTCACCGGTCTGGTTACCGCTTGATACATAAGGAACGGAAAGTTTCTGTAAATCCGAGATATGCATCGGTGCGTGGAAACGCTTGCTCTGTGCGAGAAGTCTGCCGGAACGCTTTCTTAAGCCTTCAAGGAGTGTGATGACAGTTTTATTGATCATCAATGACTTACGGCTTGCTCCAAGATGCTCTGTCTTAAAGTAAGCATTCTGCGCACAGTACAGGAAAAATCCCATAAAATCAGGTACAACGGCTTCGCAGCCTTCCTTTTCCAGAAGTTCGACAATATTGTTATTAGCGGTAGGATGGAATTTGACAAGTATCTCACCGACAACGCCGACACGCGGCTTGGTTATATCAAGAAGCGGGAGATTATCAAATTCATCTATTATCTGTTTAACAACTTTATTGAATTTGCGGACCGACAAATGTGGGTCATCAAAACTCTTCGCACATAAGTCGCGCATTTTATCTGCCAGTGCGTTGGCTGAACCCGGAACCTTTTCGTAAGGCCTTGTCCTATAGAGGACGTTCATGATTACATCACCATATTGTAAAGCCATCATGGCTTTCTTGAGAAGAGTATAATTATATTTCAGTCCTGAATTATGTTCAATACCCTGTGCACTGAGCGATATTACAGGGATGTGTTCAAGACCGGCTTTTATAAGAGCTCTTCTGATAAAACCGATGTAGTTGCTTGCACGGCATCCGCCTCCGGTCTGTGTGATTACGACCGCAGTACGGTTCAGATCATATTTGCCGGAAAGGAGAGCTTCCATAATCTGACCGGTAATTATGATTGAAGGATAGCATGCATCGTTATTAACGAACCTGAGTCCGGTGTCAACAGCTGATTTGTCCATGTTCTGCAGCATTACAAAACGGTACCCGCATGAATTGAGCGCTGGTTGTAAAATATTAAAATGCATTGGCGAGAGCTGAGGACAAAGTATTGTATATTTATCATCCTGCATTTCCTTGGTGTATTCAACACGCTGATATGCGGCCGGTTGGATTTTGCGTACATATTTGTTATGTTCGCGTACCTTAAGGGCAGCGATAAGCGAACGGATTCGGATTCTTGCCGCACCGAGGTTATTGACCTCATCAATCTTAAGGACTGTATATATTTTGCTTCCGGATGAGAGAATGTCATTAACACAGTCCGTTGTCACGGCATCAAGTCCGCATCCGAAGGAGTTAAGCTGAATCATATCGATGTCATCCCGTGTCTTTACGTAACTTGCAGCTGCGTAGAGACGGGAGTGGTAAGTCCACTGATCCATTACAATTATAGGACGTTCAACCTTGCCGAGATGACAGATGGAATCCTCTGAAAGTACGGCAATGCCGTAGGAGTTGATAAGCTCCGGTATTCCGTGGTTGATCTCCGGGTCAATGTGGTAAGGACGGCCTGCAAGGACAATGCCACGGCGTCCTGTTTCTTCAAGATATTTAAGGATTCTTTCACCCTCTGCGCGGATCTGCATACGGCAGGAAATCATTTCGTCCCAGCCTGCTTTACATGCGGCTGCGGTTTCGGATGCCGGAATGCCGAATTCCTTCTCAAATACCTTGCAAAGCTCTTTGCTTGCAACCTCTTCATTGGCAAATGAGATGAACGGATTCATGAATCTGACATCATTATCCTTGAGTTCTTCCATATTGTTTTTGATGTTTTCACCATATGAGGTGACAATAGGACAGTTGAAATGATTATTGGTGGTCTCATCTTCACATCTCTCATATGGGATACATGGCATAAATATGAACTTAATGCCCTGATGTATCAGCCAAGATACATGTCCGTGGACAAGCTTGGCCGGATAACATTCCGATTCACTTGGAATGGATTCTATGCCGAGTTCATATATCTGTCTGCTCGATTTAGGTGAAAGCACAACCCTGAAACCAAGCTTTGTAAAAAATGTATGCCAGAACGGGTAGTTCTCATACATATTAAGGGCTCTTGCAAGGCCTACGGTTCCGCGCGGAGCCTTATCAGGGTCAAGCGATTTGTATGAGAAAAGAAGCTTGTTCTTAAATTCATACATATTAGGAAGGTGGTCCTTGTTACGTTCCTTTCCGAGACCGCGTTCACAACGGTTTCCGGAGATGAACTGGCGGCCGCCGTTGAATTTATTAATCGTGAGAAGACAGTGGTTATTACATCCCTGACATCTTGTCATGCTTGTTTCATATTTAAGTGCCATTATCTGTTCAAGACCAAGCATGGAGCTTTCCTGGCCTTCATAACGCTCGCGCGCTATGAGTGCGGCACCGAAAGCACCCATAATTCCTGCAATATCAGGTCTAATGGCTTCGACTCCGGCTATTTTTTCAAAACTTCTGAGTACGGCGTTGTTATAGAAAGTACCGCCCTGGACTACGATATTTTTGCCAAGCTCTCTTGCATCTGAAAGCTTGATAACCTTGTAAAGGGCGTTCTTGATTACGGAATATGCAAGTCCGGCAGAGATGTCGGCGACGGTTGCGCCTTCCTTCTGTGCCTGCTTAACCTTGGAGTTCATAAATACGGTACATCTGGTTCCGAGGTCTATAGGATGCTCCGCAAAAAGAGCGGCTTTGGCAAAATCCTGAACCGAATAGTTGAGGGATTTGGCAAATGTCTCGATGAACGAACCACAGCCTGAAGAACATGCTTCATTAAGCTGTACGCCGTCAACCGTGTGATCCTTAATCTTAATGCATTTCATGTCCTGACCGCCGATATCAAGTATGCAGTCTACTTCCGGGTCGAAGAAGGCAGCGGCGTAATAATGCGAAACCGTCTCAACCTCGCCTTCATCAAGCATGAGTGCGGATTTGATAAGCGCTTCACCATATCCGGTAGAGCAGGAACGGACGATATGTACATCCTCGGGAAGCTTATTATATATGTCGGTAATTGCCCTGATGGATGTGGCAAGAGGGCTTCCGTTATTGTTATCGTAGAACGAGTAAAGAAGAGTTCCGTCCTCAGCAACGAGGGCGACCTTGGTTGTTGTTGAACCGGCATCGATACCCATATAGCAGTTGCCCTTGTATGTGGCAAGATCACCTTTTTTAACGGTTGCTTTGTCATGACGTGCAATGAAATCGTCATATGCTTTCTTATCAGCAAAAAGCGGTTCCATACGTTCAACTTCAAAATCCATCTTAATGTTGGACGAGAGTCTTTCAATAAGTGCGTCAATGTCTGCTTCGGCATCTTCTTTGTAAGCCAGTGCTGAACCGATTGCAGCAAAGAGGTGCGAGTTATCCGGAGCAATTATGTACTCATCGGTAAGATGAAGTGTCCTGATAAATGCTTCTTTGAGTTCGGAAAGAAAGTGCAGTGGGCCGCCTAAGAATGCGACATGTCCGCGTATCGGCTTACCGCATGCAAGACCGCTTATGGTCTGGTTGACAACAGCCTGAAAAATAGAGGCGGATAAATCCTCTTTCGTGGCGCCTTCATTAATGAGCGGCTGGATATCGGTCTTGGCGAACACACCGCATCTGGCTGCGATAGGGTATATTGCTTTATAATTCTTGGCATACTCATTAAGACCGGCAGCATCAGTCTGAAGCAGTGACGCCATCTGGTCAATGAATGAGCCTGTACCGCCGGCACAGATTCCGTTCATTCTCTGATCGATACCGCCTGTAAAATATATGATCTTGGCATCCTCACCACCGAGCTCGATTGCGACATCGGTCTGCGGTGCATAGTGACGCAGCGCAGTTGATACGGAAACAACCTCCTGGTTAAATGGAATTTCAAGATGGTTGGCGAGTGTAAGTCCGCCGGAACCGGTAATCACGGGATGTACCGAAATAGGACCCGTTATTTCGCGGGCCTTTCTTAAGAGATTTGCTAAAGTATCCTGAATATTGGCATAATGTCTCTCATAATCGGAAAAAATTATGTCATCATTATCATTCATCAATGCAACCTTTACGGTTGTGGAACCGATATCGATTCCAAGTTTGTATAAATTACTCATATTGTGCGGCGTAAAGTGCCGTACCTCCTTATAAAAATCAATTAAATTTAACAATTTCTTAACAAATCTTTATTATATATGAAAGAACTTCTTTTTTCAACTGTGATGATGTAAAAAAAATATTAAAAAAAACTAAAGTAAACGGAATTCTTGACAAAGCATTATGGGTAAAATATAATTAATTGAATGAAAAATTTGAAACGGAAGGAAGTGGACATATGGAAAGCGGACCTGATAATTATCACAGTTGTACCTTGGGAAAATACTATTTTCATATGGCTGCGGACTGTATGCGTTAGACGGGCTTTCAGAAATCCAACCGTAGCCATAAGGAGGAACTATGGTTAAGATTTTTAAGACTGCCGAAAGCGGAGTCCTTCAGATTGAGAATTTTGAACCCGGATGCTGGGTGGCTATGACGAACCCGACAGCCGAGGAACTGCATGAGGTTGCGACCAGATATGATATCGATGCTACTGATATGAGGGCACCTCTTGATGAAGAAGAACGTTCAAGAATTGATGTCGAGGATAATTATACACTTATCCTTGTTGATATACCTACTATTGAGGAGAGAAATGAGAAGGATTGGTATGGTACAATACCATTATCGATTGTATTATGCAATGACACGATAATTACTGTCTGTCTTGAAGATACTCCGGTTCTCACGGCCTTTATGGACGGAAGAGTCAGGAATTTCTATACACATATGAAGACGAGATTTATTTTTCAGATACTTTACCGGAATGCGACGCTGTATCTGAATTACCTCAGAATTATTGACAGACGAAGCGACAGCATAGAACAGAAGCTTCATGAGGCTACGCGTAATAAGGAACTTATCGAACTTCTCGAATTGGAGAAATCCCTTGTGTTCTTCACAACATCGCTTAAGGCGAATGAGATAGTTCTTGAGAAACTGCTTAAGTTCAGTGCCATCAAGAAATACCCGGAGGACGAGGACCTTATAGAAGATGTAATTGTAGAGAATAAGCAGGCTATTGAGATGGCCAATATATACAGTGGAATTCTTAACGGAACGATGGATACTTTCGCATCGGTTATATCCAATAACCAGAACAGTGTTATGAAGTTTCTTACCACGATAACAATTGTGCTTTCAATCCCTACCATGATTGCCAGCTTTTACGGAATGAATGTCAAGTCGTTTTCAATGCCGTTTGCTGACAGCGAATGGGGATTCCCGATTGTAATAGGAATATCACTTATTATATCGCTGATAATAGCATTTATCTTCCGTAAAAAAGACTTGTTTTAGAAAGCAGGAGATGACATAATATGAATTTTATATATAAACTGGAACATAAATTCGGCAGGTTTGCCATACGTAATCTTTCACTTATACTGATTCTGTGTTATGTGGCGGGATATATTATCGAATTTGCGGCACCGGCATTTATGGGGTATCTCACACTTAATCCATACGCAATCGTACACGGACAGGTGTGGAGAATTGTAAGCTGGATCCTTATTCCGCCGGGAGAGAATAATATATTCTTTGCGATAATCATGCTGGTGTTCTATTATTCAATAGGAACGTCGCTTGAGAGGACATGGGGAACATTCCAGTATAATCTTTATCTGTTTGCCGGTATGTTTTTTACATTAATCGGAAGCTTTCTTATGATGGGATTCTGCTATTTGTTCAGACCGGAACTTTTGAACGGAATATACAGTGAATATACTGTTTTTGAGTCACTTTCATATGTATTCAGCACATATTATGTCAATATGTCGATTTTTCTGGCATATGCTGCGACATTCCCGGATAATCAGGTGCTGTTGATGTTTATTATACCGATCAAGGTTAAATGGCTGGGCGTTGTATATGGTGCCTTCCTTGTGTATGAGATGATTTCCGGCATGTTAATGAATGGGAACGTTGGATTTGTATATCCTTTTGTGATAGGTTCTTCGATGCTCAATTTTATTGTATTTTTCTTCACAACGCGCAATTATATCCGGATGAACCGCTCACAGCGGAAGATGCACCGCGATTTTGCCAGAAAGCAGAGAACTGATAAGGCGGCACGGAATGCAGGAATCACCAAGCACCGTTGTGCGGTCTGCGGAAGAACGGAGAAGGACGGAGATGACCTTGTATTCAGGTTCTGCTCCAAGTGTGCAGGCAATTATGAATATTGCCAGGACCATCTGTACACGCACATTCACAAGACTAACTAAGCAGAATAGGAATATTTATACCCGCTATGCCGGCTGACACGGTGTGGCGGGATTTTTTTCACGCAATTGTCACATTAAATACACAAATAAAACATTTTTTGGACTAATTTTAACCATAAATTTTTCATATAATATTTTGTAAATTGGCTGAATGTAAGGAGGAATCAGTTGTGATTGAAGTTAAAAATCTGGTCAAGAAATATGGCAGTCATACAGCCGTTGACAATCTGTCGTTTACACTTGAACCGGGAAGAATTTACGGTTTTCTGGGACCGAACGGTGCCGGTAAATCCACTACAATGAATATAATAACGGGATATCTTGGTGCGACAAGCGGTGATGTCATAATAGACGGACATAATGTGCTTGACGAACCGGAGGAAGCCAAGAAATGCATAGGATACCTGCCGGAGATACCGCCGCTTTATACGGATATGACTGTTAACGAATATCTGCATTTTGCCGCGAAGCTTAAGAAACTTCCGAAAGATAAATCAGAGGATTTCATCGAACAGGCGAAGGAGATGGCTCATGTCAAGGATGTGGAGGGCAGGCTTATAAAGAATCTGTCCAAAGGTTACAGACAGAGAGTCGGACTTGCATATGCGGTCCTTGGTTTTCCGGATATAATAATACTTGATGAGCCGACAGTAGGTCTTGACCCGAAGCAGATTATCGAGATAAGGGACCTTATTAAAGAACTTGCGAAGAATCATACGGTCATTTTAAGTTCGCATATTCTTTCGGAAGTCAGTGAAGTATGTGATTATGTATTGATAATATCCCATGGACGTCTGGTTGCCAGCGATACGATAGATAATCTGTATAAATATATGGGTGAGACCTGTGAACTTGAGATTCTGGCCAAAGCTGACGAAGGAAGCTTCAGAAATGCCATTGCAGAGGTGCCGGGAATAAATGAGACGGAATGTAAGACAGAAGATGATTTTGTCAAGGTAACGATTGATTATGACGGCAAGGATGATACACTTGAAGCTGTTTTCTATGCACTGGCACAGAGCCGCATACCGGTTTATGAAATGCATAAAATAACCAAGTCGCTTGAGGAACTCTTTATTGAGCTTACAGCCGACACAAAGGAGGCCGAATAATGGGTGCAATATTTTCAAAAGAAATTAAATCCTTCTTTAATTCTATGTTGGGATATGTTTTCTGCGCGGTAATGATTATCCTGATAGGAATATATTTTTACATATATAATCTTTCATATGGATATCCGAGATTCTCATATTCACTTATGAGTGCACTTTCGATAATGATGTTTGCAACGCCGCTTTTGACAATGCGTTCTTTTGCCGAGGAAAGAAAGAGCCGCACCGACCAGATGCTTCTTACGACACCGGTCAGGATATGGCAGATTGTGCTTGGCAAATTCCTGGCATATGCGGTTATATATGCAATACCGTTGCTTGTGTCATGTCTGTGCCCGCTTATCATTAATCTTAAGGGAAGCACATCATATCTTAAGGTTGACTATCTCACAATATTTACGGCGTTCTTCTTTGGACTTGTGTACATCAGCATTGGTGTGTTCATATCATCACTTACGGAGAGCCAGATCATAGCGGCAGTCGGTTCGTTTGCGGCTGTATTCCTGCTGGTGTTCTGGAGCGGACTTACCGGATACATACCGAACACGGTAATGGCAGCACACATCGGTCTTATGGTTCTGCTTGTACTTGTGTTCCTTATAATATATGCTTTGACAAAGAACTGGATAATTGCCGGAGCAATCGGCGGCGCAGGATTTATAGCATTACTGGCTGTTCGCCTTGCAAAGTCATCCTTACTCAGTACATGGCTCAATGCAGTTACCGATAAAATGGATTTATCCAAACCTATATCGAACATTGCGTATTACAATCTGTTTGATATAAGCGGAATAGTAATGTATATTTCCATTATTTTTGTCTTCCTTATGCTGACTGTTTCAAGTCTTAATAAGAGAAGATGGAGCTAGGAGGTCAGCCATGAAGAGAGAAAAACATAATTTAATCGGAACAAAGGCTTTTAGAAAAGGTTCTTATTCCACGGTGATTATGGTAGTAATAATTGCTATTGTAATAGCGGCCAACGTGATGTTTTCAAAGCTTCCGACGGCTGCCAGAAATATTGATGTCAGCAGTAACAATCTGTATTCAATAGGTGATACCACACATTCGGTTCTTGACGGATTGAAGAATGATGTTGAGATAGTTGTAATTAAAGATAAAGAAAGTACGGATAAGAGAATTTCAACATTACTTGCTAAATATGCCGATTATTCGGACCATATCAAGGTTACATATAAGGATCCGGTCCTTTATCCTTCGGTTCTTACCACATATGATACAGAGGAAAACAATATCGTTATCAAATGCGATGCCACAGATAAGACCACAAAAGTTGCATTCAGTGACATAATCGTTACATCAACCTCTTACTACGGAAGTACGTATGAGACGTCTTTTGATGGAGAGGGCCAGCTTACCAAAGCAATCGATTATGTATCCAATGAAAACAACAAGCTTATATATACAATAAGCGGACACGGTGAGAGCGATCTCGGGAAAAATATATCGGGACTTATATCCAAATCGAATTTCAATGTGAAATCCGTCAACCTTCTCGTAGATAACGGAATCCCGGATGATTGTGATATGCTTATATGCAACCAGCCGACGAAGGATCTTGCCGATGATGAGCTTAAGCTTCTCAGAGAGTATATGGAAAACGGCGGCAAAATGACAGTTGTATTAGCTGATACTACGACTGAAACACCGAATTTTGACGCGCTTATGGCAGATTACGGAATTTCAAAGGTAAACGGATATATAGCCGATACCGAGAGGTATTACGGACAGAATGTATATCAGATTTTCCCTAATTACAGCTCGGGCGACATAACCGGCAAATTCGGTTCGGAAGAATATACACTTTTATTTGGTTCGCTTGGATTGAAAGTTGAGGAAACAGACGGAGTTACGGTTGATGAATTTCTTACAACATCCGATAAAGGCGCAGCCGTTGTCGGTGAGAATGATTATACCGAAGGCAAATATACGCTTGCCGCAGCCGCAACAAAAGACGAATCAAGATTTACTGTTTTTGGCTCGGCTTCGATCATTGATGATGAATTTACGTCATATTACACGAATCTTATGGACCTGCAGGTGTTCATGAATTCGATAACAGCTAATTTTGATGATGTCAGCAACATATCGATAGACAGCATAAGCCTTCAGACAACATATAACACGATAGCCAACGGAAGCGGAATCGGTGCCATATTTATAGGTATAATTCCGGTAGCGCTTCTTATCCTCGGATTCTTAAGATGGTTTGGCAGAAGAAAGCTTTAGAGGTGGTGCAGAATGAATAAACAGATTAAAATAATAATAATTCTTGCATCAATCCTTGTAGTGCTCGTTGCCGGAAATATCATTATTAAGAAAGTAACGAAGTTCAACTCTGAAAAAAGCCAGAAAGAAAGTGAAGCGGAATCGTTGGCTGCTGCAATTAAGGTTAATGATTACGATGAACTTTCAGCAATAAGCTTCGGAGATTTTACTTTTACATGTAAGGACGGTACGTGGAATTATGACGGAGACAGTGAATTTCCGCTGGACTCATCAATTATTAAGAAAATAGCCGATGAATTTGCAGGACTTTTGGCAAGCCGGGAAATCAGTAACGCGGATTCGATAGAAAGCTACGGGCTTAAGGATCCGGCATATACCGTGAAAATCACATCCCCGGACGGTGGCAGACAGACTATTTATATAGGTAAAAGCTATGACAGCGAATACTATGTAAAGGATGCAGAAAATGATACGGTATATACATGCAGCATTTCCTGTATGGATGATATCAAGGCGGATGAGATAGCGCATTTTGCCAGGATAGACAGTGTCAATACAGTCTGGGACAGCAAATATTACAGTTTCAGCCTTGCAAGTAAGGACGGCAGCAGCCTTGTACTTAATAAGGACAGAAGCGTGGATGTATATTCGGAAGATGAGACAGATGAGAATGGTGATAAAGTTCCAAATGTTGTGTGGAATGCATCCGTAAACGGAGGCGAAGCATATGAAGTCACGGATACGACGGATTTATCATCTGTGCGTAATGCACTTGACATAACATATGACGGATGTCTTGAATATAAATCGGATGATAAAACGCTTGCCGCATATGGTCTGGATGACCCGACGTGCACTATTAAGATAGGGTACACAGATGAGAATGATAAAGATTCCGTCATTACATTAACAATAGGAACACTTGATTCGGATAATAAAACATACAGCATCAAGTCAGACAAATCAGATGCAATATACTATATTACAAGCAGCAAAGCAGACGCAATCAAGAACTGTTTTTCGTATGATTTTAAATCCGATGAGACAGAAACAGATGCGGATACGGCAGCAGAATAAAAAGTACTTGCATTTTATTTGAGAGTATGATATTATTTTACAGTCAATGATGATTTTACTAGGAGTGAGCTTTTCGGAGCTCACTCTTTTGTATGGAAAACAAATGCCATAGAAAGGATGTGACAGTGTGGCAAAGCGTGACGATTACGAAGCCATGGCAGAGAAGCTTATTATGCCGATAATCGAATCCAACGGATACGAGCTTGTGGATATTGAGTATGTCAAAGAAGGTCAGAATAATTACCTCAGGGCATATATTGATAAGCCGGGCGGAATTACCGTGGATGATTGCGAAGTGGTAAGCAGAGCATTCAGTGACAAGCTGGATGAGAAGGATTTTATTGCAGAGTCCTATATATTGGAGGTAAGCTCCCCGGGACTTGGCAGACCGTTCAGGAAAGACAAGGATTTCGAACGCAATATCGGTGAAGAAGTTGAACTTAAGTTATATAAGCCGGTTGAGTATAAGAAAGATTATGTCGGACTTCTGAACGCATATGATAAGGACACGGTCACTATCGGACTGGAAGATGGCAGTGAGAAGGTTTTTGAGAGGCGTGATATCGCCGTTATAAGACAGACTGTATATTTTTAGATAATTAGGAGGATAAATGAAAAAATGAACAGTGATTTAATGGAAGCACTCAGTGCTCTGGAAAAAGAAAAGAAAATCAGCAAAGACACCTTAATTGAGGCAATAGAAAATTCACTTCTTACGGCCTGCAAGAACCATTACGGTAAAGCGGACAATTTTATTGTCAAAGTTAATCCGGATACAGGAGATTTCTCAGTGGTTGCGGCTAAAGAAGTTGTTGAGAATGTAGAGGATGACGTTACGCAGATAAGTCTCGCAAAAGCAAAAGAGATTAATTCCAAATACGACATCGGAGATACCGTAAACATTGATGTCAAGTCGGCAGAACTCGGAAGAATCGCAATCCAGATTGCCAAGAATGTAATTCTTCAGAAAATCCGCGAGGAAGAGCGCAGGGTTCTTTATGATGATTATTACAGCAAAGAAAAAGATGTTATGACCGGTGTGGTACAAAGATATGCCGGACGTAATCTTATAATTAATCTCGGAAGAGCGGATGCCGTTCTTAATGAGAGTGAAATGGTCAAGGGCGAGCATTACAAACCTAACGACAGAATTAAGGTATACGTTGTAGAAGTTAAGGATGATAAGAAAGGACCGCGTATCCTTGTTTCAAGAACACATCCGGAACTGGTTAAGAGACTTTTTGAAGAAGAAGTTACAGAAGTGCGTGATGGCACAGTTGAGATTAAGAATGTTGCAAGAGAAGCCGGCTCAAGAACCAAGATGTCAGTCTGGTCCAAGGATCCTAACGTTGATGCGGTAGGTGCATGTGTCGGAGTTAACGGAGCCAGAGTTAATGCAGTAGTAGATGAACTCGGCGGAGAGAAAATAGATATTATCAACTGGAGCGAGAATCCGGCCAATCTTATTGAAAATGCCCTCAGCCCGGCGAAGGTTGTATCGGTAGTTGCTGATGATGAAGAGAAAACAGCGCAGGTTATAGTACCGGATTACCAGCTTTCACTTGCAATCGGACGTGAAGGACAGAACGCAAGACTTGCAGCCAAACTTACAGGATTTAAGATCGATATCAAGAGTGAAACACAGGCCAAAGAGCTTGGATTACTTGATATGTATTATCCGGAAGCTGAATATGATGAGGAATATTCAGATGAATATCCGGATGAGCAGTAAAAGGTAATATTATGGCAGCAGAAAGAAAAATACCGCTCAGACAGTGTGTGGGATGCGGTGAAGATAAAGAAAAAAAAGCAATGCTGCGTGTTATAAAGACAAGTGAAGGTGAAATACTTCTTGATGATACAGGCAAGAAAAACGGCAGAGGCGCATATATCTGTAAGACAATGCAATGTCTTGAAAAAGCAGTTAAGAATAAAGGCCTTGAACGTTCGTTAAAAGTCCGTATCCCGCAGGAAGTATATGATGAGCTTAAGAAGGAGATGGCTGATTATGAAAAATGATAACGTTCTTTCCATGCTCGGACTTGCCAAACGTGGCGGAAATATTGTCAGCGGCGAATTCTCGGTAGAGAATGCGATAAGGGACGGAAGTGCGTACCTTGTTGTGATAGCGAAAGATGCCTCTGACAAGACCAAAAAGAAATTCAGTGATAAGTGCAGTTTCTATAATGTCCCGATAGCATTCTATGCTGACAAGGAGACACTCGGAAAGAGTATCGGATGTGAAATCCGTACATCGGCAGCGGTTACGGACGAGGGACTGGCGAAGTCGCTTATCGGCAAATTAGATTTATAAATTCCGGTTAATCGGAATGTGAATCCTTAAATATCAAGGAGGTTAGTTTTAACTAAATGAGAGTTTACGAATTATCAAAAGAAATAAATGTGCCCAACAAAGAACTTGTAGAGTACCTTTCAAAGAGCAACAGCGATATTAAAACACATTCAAGTTCTGTGTCTGATGCGGAAGCTGAAAGTGCAAGAAAGTATTTTGCAAAAGGCCGTAATACATCAGAGACCAAAGAACAGGCGCCTAAAACAGAGACACCTAAAACAGAGACACCTAAGACAGAGACACCTAAGACAGAAACGGCAGCCGGAGCGGACGCATCTAAAGATGCAGCACCGAAGAAAAAGATTTTTGCTTCATATAATCCGCAGAACAGCGGGCGCAAGGAAGTAAGAGACCAGAGAAGAACAGGCGACAGACGGGATGGAAGACCTGGCGACAGAAGGGACAGCAAAGTGCGCCCGGACGGAAGACCGGTAGAGAGAATCCGCCCAAGAGACAACGCTAAGCCGGGAGAACGTCCAAGCGACAGAGTGCGCCCGGATGGAACAATGGTAGACAGAAAGCCGAGACCGGATGCCAGACCTGCAGAGAGACGTCAGGATGGAAGACCTGATGACAACAGACGTCAGGATGGAAGACCTGATGACAACAGACGTCAGGACGGAAGACCTGGAGATAACAGACGCCAGGATGGAAGACCTGGAGATAACAGACGTCAGGATGGAAGACCTGGAGATAACAGACGCCAGGATGGAAGACCTGGAGATAACAGACG
>ENA-UOJB01000802-UOJB01000802.1-human-gut-metagenome-genome-assembly--contig:-C48-NODE-802-length-30647-cov-7.639056_pt1 | contig 30647 bp, 18 predicted proteins | sample MGYA00242338_ERZ723885 | MGnify/ENA metagenome assembly ERZ723885
ACGGCGGCAAGTGCAACCTGCGCTTCGACGACACGAACCCCGTCAAGGAGGACGTGGAGTACGTCGACTCGATCAAGCGCGACATCCAGTGGCTCGGCTTCCAGTGGGAGCTGGAGCGTTACGCGTCGGACTATTTCGACCAGCTCTACGAATGGGCCGTCGTACTGATCAAGAAGGGGCTGGCCTACGTCGACGACCAGACGCAGGACGAGATCCGCGAAAACCGCGGTACGGTGTCCGTGCCGGGAACGCCCTCGCCGTGGCGCGACCGTTCGGTGGAGGAAAACCTCGATTTGTTCACGAGAATGAAGAACGGCGAGTTCCCCGACGGAGCCAAGGTGCTGCGCGCCAAGATCGACATGGCCCATCCGAACATGCTGTTCCGCGACCCGATCATGTACCGCATCATCCACGCCGAGCATCACCGCACGGGCGACAAGTGGTGCATCTACCCGATGTACGACTACGCCCACGGCCAGAGCGACTCGATCGAGCGGATCACCCACTCGATCTGCACCCTGGAATTCGACGTGCACCGTCCGCTGTACGACTGGTTCATCCAGGCGCTCGACATTTTCCCCTCGCACCAGTACGAGTTCGCGCGCCTGAACCTCACCTATACGATGATGTCGAAGCGCAAGCTGCTGAAGCTCGTGCAGGAGGGCGCCGTGATGGGCTGGGACGATCCCCGCATGCCGACCATCTGCGCCCTGCGCCGCAAGGGCTACACGCCCGCCTCGGTGCGCAACTTCGCCGAGATGGTGGGCGTCGCCAAGCGCGACAACGTGATCGACCTCGGGAAACTGGAATACTGCGTGCGCGAAGACCTGAACCGGGTCGCCCAGCGCCGCATGGCCGTGCTGAATCCGCTGAAGGTGGTCATCACGAACTACGAGGAGGGCAAAACCGAGCTGTTCACGGCGATCAACAACCCCGAGGACGAAACCGCCGGCACGCGGCAGGTTCCCTTCTCGAAGGTGATCTGGATCGAGCGCGACGACTTCATGGAGAATCCGCCCAAGAAGTTCTTCCGCCTCTCGCCGGGCGGCGAGGTGCGCCTGCGCTATTCGTACCTCATCAAGTGCGAGGAGGTCGTCAAGGACGAGGGGGGCAACATCACCGAACTGCGCTGCACCTACGACCCGATGTCGGGCGGAGGTTCGTCGAGCGACGGCCGCCGCGTGAAAGGCGTCATCCACTGGGTGTCGGCCGCGGATGCCGTGGAGGCCGAAATCCGGCTGTTCAACCCGCTCTTCACGAAGGAGGACCCCGACGACGTGGACGAAGGGCAGACCTGGGAGGACAACCTCAATCCCGAATCAATGGTCAAAATCACAGGCTACCTCGAACCGTCGCTGCGCGACATCCCCGTAGGCCAGGCCGTACAGTTCGAGCGCGTGGGCTACTTCTGCCCCGACACCGACTCGACCCCCGGTCATCTGGTGTTCAACCGCACGGTGACGCTCAAGGACTCGTGGGCCAAGATCAACAAATAGAAAGATCCCCCACCGACAAAAAAAGACATCCGGACGATTCCGGATGTCTTTTTTATCATTTACCCTCCTATTTCACCGGATTTTACCTACCTTTGGGATCGGAAACGAAAACCGAATAATCGGATGCAGTTGTTATACGTAATAGGAACAGGGGTGCTGGCGGCGTTTTGCGTCCTCCTGGCCGTCCGTATCTGCTACCAGCGCCGGTACATCCGAACAAGCGACCGGGTCAACGACTGCATATTCCGCAACGTAGCCGCCTACCTGCTGCTGATCGACCCCGATTTCAACGTTCTGCAAACCAACTATCGCTCCACGACGGGAACCGCTCCGAAAGCCGCACCGCCCAAGGTGGGCAACCTGCTGCGCTGCAGGAACGGCGAGGACGCCGGCGTCTGCGGCACGCACGAATTGTGCGCCGACTGTCCCGTCCGCGCGGCCATCACCGGGGTGTTCCGGACGAAGAAAGGCTTCTCGGGACTGGAGGTCCCGATGGTGCTCTACACCTCCGACGACCACACGGAGACCGTCGACTGCGACGTAAGCGTGGCGGGCAATTTCCTCACCGTCGCAGGACAGCCCCGGGTGGTGCTGACCGTGAGCGACATCTCGGCTCAGAAACGCACCCAGCGCGAACTGGAGAAAGCCCGCGTTCGCGCCGAGGAGTCGGACCGCATGAAATCACGCTTCCTGGCCAACATGAGCCACGAACTGCGCACGCCGCTGAACGCCATCATCGGATTCTCGGAACTGCTCATGGACGACCCCGCCCCGACCGAGAAACAGGAGTACATGCGCATCATCCGCTCCAACGGCGAGGTACTGATGCAGCAACTCAGCGACATCCTCGATCTCTCGAAGATCGAGGCCGGAACCCTCGGCTACGAATATAGCGACGTGGAACTCAATGCCGTCATGGAAGAGCTGGAAGGCGGTTTCCGCATGCAGCAGCCCAAGAACAGCCCGGTGCGGATCACCTTCCACAGGAAATATCCCGTCCGCTACATCCGCACGGGCCGCAAGCGGCTGATTCAGGTGATCGCCAACCTTTTGAGCAACGCCGTGAAATTCACCTCCGAAGGCTCCGTCGATTTCGGATTCGAAATCCGCGGCGGGGAACTCTACGTCTACGTCGCCGACACGGGAGCCGGCATCCCCGAAGAACACCGGGGACAGCTTTTCCAACGTTTCGTCAAGGCGGGATCGTTCAGGCAGGGCATCGGCATCGGACTGGCGATCTCGAAGTCGATCGTCGAAACGATGGGCGGCCGCATCGGCGTCGAATCCCGACCGGGCAAAGGCTCGACCTTCTGGTTCACGCTCCCCTGCAAGCCGGAGCAATAAGCATCGTTATCCTCTTCGCGGTTTCCAAACCCTCCCGGCCCTGCGCAGCGGAATAAAATACGCCTGTTCCTTCCAGGTCTCTCCGACCCACCAGGCATCCCAGCGCGACACCGAGCGAAACGCCCGCAGAGCTGCCTGCAACAGCGGGTCAGCCGGATCGCTGACAACAGGACTTCCCTTTTCCGACAACAGTCGCGCCCGGTCGATCCGAACCACCCGCCCTGTGGAATCGGCTGCAAAGACCACATACAACGACAGCAGATCGGGCGACTTTCCGACATGAAGGCTGTCGAACGCCGCGGCCACACGCTGTGCATTGTCCGTCGCATCCGCACCTCTTTCATACAGCCGGTTCCGGTAGGCTTTCGTCTCCCTCACGCGCCCCTCGGACACCGCAGCCACCCATTCGCGTTCGAGATTCCGCATAAATCCATCGTGTTGGTAATACACCAGATTCCCCGTGCCATAGCGGATCTCTCCGCTGAACCAGCCGGCACGGGCGCGTGATCCCGCTGCAAATTCGGGAACCAGCTCCGCTCCGGAAAATACGACGTCGCCGTCCTCGGTGTTCACGCACTCAAGCCACAAGATGCCCTCGTCGTCCAGCCGCCAGACACCGATACACCGACGCCAGCAAGCCGTAGAGCCGGAGGCATCGAGTTCGTCCAGCCGTTTTTCGAGCCGGGCGAGCACGGCGGAATCCGCCGTCGCCAGCGGCAGTGCGAACAACTGCATCGTATCGCGCCCGACGACAAGCCGTTCGGCAGCCTGCCCTGTCGCCGACGCGCGAAAAGGCTGCAAAAAACACACGACTGCCGACAACAGAAGAGCCGCACGTATCATAAGCGAGGGTATTTTTCAGAAAGATACGCAAAAAACGAAGATCGCACAAGTCCCGTTGCGAAAACGACGACATCGGCTCCGCGTCAGCGCATCATGCCGCCAAAGGTCCGCCGGCCGAAAAGGTAGCGCAGCACCACCGAGCCGCGGTAGATGTTTTCCGCGGCGGAACCCTTGCGATTCGCGCGGATCTCACGCCGTTTGCGGGCCAGCGCCCCGTGCCAGCGGATGAAGTCGCGCCAGGCGCGGAACACAGCGCGGAAGTTATCCCGGCGGCCCTGCATGAGGTAGGACAGTGCGGCGAGCAGGTCGAGCGCCGGGCGCGCAACGGCCACGCAAAGCCGCTGTGCGGGCGAGGCGCACTTGTAAAGCATGGCGAGATTGTTCCGGTGATTGTAGAAAACCTTGGCCGGAGAATCGGTCTGGAGCGTGCCGCCGCCCAGGTGGTAGACCCTGCTCCGGGGCACGATCCGCACCCGGTAACCCGCCAGCTGCATCCGCCAGCAGAGGTCGATCTCCTCCATGTGGGCGAAGAAATCGCCGTCGAAGCCGCCCAGCGCACGGAACACGTCGGCCCGGCAGCAGAAAGCCGCGCCGCTCACCCAGAACACGTCGCGCTCGTCGTCGTACTGGCCCCTGTCCTTCTCCACGCGGCGCAGGATGCGCCCCCGGCAGAAGGGATAGCCCAGGTAGTCGATGAAACCGCCCGCAGCCCCCGCATACTCGAACTCCGTGCGGTCGGCGCAGGAGATCAGCTTCGGCGCGGCGACCGCCACGTCGGGATTCCGGTCCAGACAGTCGAGAATCGGCGCAAGCCACCCCTCGGGGGTCTCGACATCGGAGTTCAGCAGCAGGTAATAGTCGGCCTCGATATACTCCAATGCGCGGTTGTAGCCTCCGGCAAAGCCGTAGTTGCGGTCCATGCGCAGGACCGTGACCAACGGAAACCCGGCGGCGAGCGCCGCGAGAGAGTCGTCCGTCGAACCGTTGTCGGCGACGATGACCTCGACGCCGGCGGGAGCCGCGGCCACGACCGACGGCAGGAAACGACGCAGGTGGTCCGCGCCGTTCCAGTTGAGTATGATGATTTTAGCGACCGGCATGAGTTCGTTTGTGCTTCCAGCGGCGATGCGACCACATCCACAGTTCGGGACACTCGCAGATCATCCGCTCCAACTTACGAACGTAACGCTGCGTGATTTCGTATTCGGCGACCTCCTCTTTGCCGTCATAAATCAGTTCGAAGGACATTTCGTAGCGTCCCCGCCGCAGGCGGTTCATCTTCACGAAGTAGACCGGGAGTTTGCAGCGCAGGGCCAGTTTCTCGCCGCCGTCGAAGAAGATCGTATCCTGATTGAGGAAGCGGAACCAACGGCTGTCGGGCCGCCGCGGGGGATTCTGGTCGGCGATAAGCCCCATCACGAGGTTCTTGCCGGCGATGCCTCCGGTCCGGTTGCGCAGGTAGAAACGCAGGCTCTCCTTCATCGAGACGGTCATCGAATTTTCGTAATTGCGCAGCCGCCGGTAGAGTTCCTCCATCACCTTGCTGCGCAGCGGATGGTAGACGGCGACCAGCATCTGCGACCGCTCGTAAAGCCCCCAGTAGGAGCAGTACTCCCAGCAGCCGAAATGGGCCGTCATGGCGATCCAGTCGCGGCCGTGCACCGCTTCCACGTGTTTCTCCACGTCTTTGACCGTGAGCACCGTCCGCCCCTTCTCCTCGTTCATGTAGGCCATGTTGATCGTGTCGACGAAGATTTCGGACAGCGTGCGGTAGAACCGCCGCCGGATGACGGCCAGTTCGCGTTCGCTCTTCTCGGGGAACGAGTTCCGCAGGTTGGTCTTGACGACCTTCATGCGGTAGCGCAGGCAGTAGTAGAGCAGGACGAAAAGCAGGTTTTCGACGACGTAGTACTTGAACCAGTAAGGCATCACGGCGAACACGCGTGCGCCCAGCCAAAGGGTCTCCAGCCAGAAGCGCTGCAAAATGGTCAGATCGGTTCGTTTCATGCCTGCCGCCCGGATTAGGGTTCCACGAAAAGTTTGACGTTCTCGACCTTGGTGCGGATTCTCAACCAGCGGATCAGCGTTTCACGGTCGACCGGAAGCGCGGAATCCCGGGGCGTCACCACGCACACGAGCGTCGTATCGCCGGGCGTGCCCTCGACGTCGAAGGTGATGCCCTTGGTCAGCGAAATGGCCCCGATGTTGTCCATCATGGCCCCCACTTCGCGCGAGATGTCGTTCACCTCGACGTTGGTCACCCGGTAGCGTTTCAGCTGCGAGGACATCTCGCCGATCCGGCGGTTCTTCTCCTCCAGCAGCTCCTGATAGCTCTTCTGGAGCGAAACCACGTCGACCTTGTCCTCCGTATTGGCCTGCCGGACGACCAGTTCGGCCTCCTCCAGCCCGAAATTGCGCATCTGCATACGGGCATTCTCGATCACCTCCTCGCCCAGCGGCTCGCCCACGAGCAGCAGCTCGATCTGCGAGGGGTTCTTGCCCTGCGCGTAGTGTTTGTTGCACTCGATCACGCGGGTATGCGGAAAGTTGAAGACCTGCGACACGTATTTGTCGGCCACGGCCTCGAACAACGAGACGCGGACCATGTGGAACCCGATGACGACGCTCGGGATGAAGGTCACCAGCGTGATGACCATCATCAGCCGCTTGACCGTGCGCTCGCGGACCTTGTCGATGAAGACCTTCTTCTCGTATTGCAGAAAACGCACCATGGCATAGGTCGCCAGCGCGATGAACACCGAATTGATGAAGAAGAGGTAGAAGGCGCCGATGAAAAAGCGGAACTGCCCCGTGGCCAGTCCGAAGCCCGCCGTACAGAGGGGCGGGATGAGGGCCGTGGCGATGGCCACGCCGGGAATGACGGTCGACGTGCGGTCCTGCCGCGTCTGCGCCACGATGCCCGCCAGGCCGCCGAACAGGGCGATCAGCACGTCGTAGGTCGTAGGCACGGTGCGCGCCAGCAGCTCGCTGCTGTTCGACGAGAGCGGCGAGATGAAGAAATAGACCGTCGAGGTGATGATGGCGACGATGAACATCAGCGCCAGGTTGCGCAGCGACTTCTTGAGAAGTTCGAAATCGTTGATGCCCAGCGCGAGGCCGACACCCATGATCGGGCCCATGATCGGCGAAATGAGCATCGCGCCGATGATCACCGCGGCCGAATTGACGTTCAGGCCCAGCGAGGCGATCATCGTGGCGAAGATCAGCACCCAGAGGTTGACGCCGCGGAACTCCACGCCCTTCGAGACGGAGGCCACGACCTCGTCGCGCTGCGCCTTGTCCTCGTCGAGGCTGAAACGGCCCTTCATAAATTCGCGCAGCTCCCCGAGCCACGCCGAAAACGAACGTTTTACCTTTTGTGTATCGTCTGTACGGTTCTCTTCCATCAATGCGTTTCGATTTGAGTTACTCCTCCCCGTCCTCCCGGACGCGGCGGACTTTGGGCTTTCCGGCCACGACGATCACGAACTCGCCCTTGGGTTCGGTCGTGCGGAAATGCCCGAGCACCTCGGCGACGGTTCCGCGCACGGTCTGCTCGAACTTCTTGGTGATCTCGCGCGACACCGAAACCCGGCGGTCTTCGCCGAAAACCTCGGCGAACTGCTCGAGACACCGGACCACGCGGTAGGGCGATTCGTAGAAAATCATCGTGCGCTCCTCGCCGGCAAGCGCCTGCAACTGCTTCATCCGCCCCTTCTTCTGGGGCAGGAAGCCCTCGAAGCAGAAACGGTCGCACGGAAACCCGCTCTGCACCAGCGCCGGAATCAGCGCCGTGGCGCCGGGCAGCGTCTCGACCTCGATCCCCGCCTCGACGCACGTGCGCACCAACAGGAACCCGGGGTCCGAAATGCCGGGCGTCCCGGCGTCCGACACCAGGGCGGCATTGCGTCCCGCGGCGATCGCCCCGGCAACCATTTCGACCGTGGCGTGCTCGTTGAACTTGTGGTGCGAACGGAGTTTCTGCTCGATGCCGAGGTGCTTCAGCAGAAACGACGTCGTGCGCGTGTCCTCGGCGAGGATGAAATCCACCTCGCGCAGGACGTTCACCGCGCGCAGCGTGATGTCGTCCAGATTCCCGATCGGCGTAGGTACGATATAGAGTTTGGCCATCGTGTCAGGCGAATTTGCGTTCGAGCAGTTCCATCATAAACTTCGCCCCGTCCGAATTGGGATTCCAGGCGTAGTTCTCGGCAATGTGGATCATGCACTCGTCGAAATCGTCGAAGGCGTTGAGCGTCGCGATCGCCTCTTCATAGGCTTCGCCGTCGCCGCCGAACAGATCGCGGATCAGCAGGAACTTGTCGTTGATGCCGATGGCGTTGCGAAGGTCGGCGACCGGTTCGCCGCGGCGCAGTTCCGAAGCCATGTCGCGCCGCGGAGCGATCGTGTCGGCCAGCGTCTGCACGTCGTGGTTGATCACCTCGCCCAGCACGGCCCCGACAGGGACCGCAACCTCCCTCGCTCCGGATTCGGCCTCCTCCGGCTCGGCGGCGGCAGGCGCTTCCGAAACGGTGACGGGTTCCGCCGCGGACTGCGGCACGGACATTCCGGACTGCGGCCCGGGACCTGCGGACGCAGGCGCAGCCGCCGGTTCGGGAGTCGCGGCAAACCCGGGACGGACAGTCGGTCCGGGCGTCGCAGCGGGTTCGGGACGGGCAGCGGGTTCGAGCGTCACAGCAGGTTCGGGCCTTGCGGGCTTTTCGGCGGGCGCAGGCGTATCGTAGAGCGACATGATGACGCGCTGTTTGTGACGGTGGCGGACGGTCTCCTCCTCCAGCCCGAACAGCGTGGGCGCGATGTATTGGGGTTTCTCCGCAGGAGCGGGTTCCGGAGCTGGCGCAGGAGCGGGTTCCGGAACGACGACCGGTTCAGCCGCAGCGGCAGGTCCGGGCGTAGCGACCGGCTTCGCAGACGGTTCGGGCACAGCCTCGGATTCAGGCGCAGCGACCGGTCCGGATTCGGCGGCCGGTTCGGATTCTCCGGCGACGAATGCGGCTTCGGACGCCGCTTCGGGATCAGGCTCAAATCCGGATTCCCCCTCAAGTTCCGGCTCGGAATCCGACGCCGCAGGCTCCGCCATTCCGGGCGTCTCCGTATCGGGATTCCCCCCGGCAAACGCCCCGGCAGAATCGGCCGCGACCGTCGTATCGGGTTCGGAAAACGGCTCTGCGGGTTCCGCCTCCGCATCGAACGCGGGTCCTGAAACGGCATCGGGACCGGGTTCGAACACGGCTTCGTCCGTCGGGTCGAGCGAAAGCACCGCCCCGAGGTCGATGGGCACCGGAGCCGCCGCAGGCTCCGTCTCCGCAACCGGGGATTCCGGAAGGGATTCCACCTCCGTAAAGCGCACCGCATCGTAGAGCGTCCGCAGTTTTTCCAGCGCCAGGTCGCGTTCGAGGGCCGGAATCTCCCCGGAAGGCTCCCAGCCGTCGACAATCGCGGTCAGCTTGCGCAGTTCGGCACGTATCGTCTTCAAATCCATCATTGCGTACTGTTTTGACCTCCAAAGGTAGAAAAAATTTGCGAAAGCCCAGCCATTCCCCGGAACCTTTTGTCCGAAACATCTCCGAACGGGTTTTTCCGGGACATCCGGACCGTCCCGCCGGGCACGGAAAAGGGAGCGGCGGCCGAAGCCGCTGCTCCCTTGCAGCTGTCCCGCACCCGCGGCGTCGGCCGCCGTGCCGGAGAGACGAATCATTCGGTGATCCGGAAACTGCCGCCGAGCGTGCAGTCGGAGTCGTGCCCTACCCAGACATGGTAGTCGCCCGGCTCCTGGCCCCACTTTTTGTCGAGACGCCAGAACGAAAGGTCGTCGGGCGTCAGCGTGAAGGTCACCTCGCGGCTCTCCCCGGCGCGAAGCATGACCTTCCGGAAACCTTTCAGTTCACGAACCGGACGCGTCACACCGGACAGCAGATCGCGCACGTAGAGCTGCACGACCTCCTCGCCGTCGCGGCCGCCCGTGTTGGTCACGCGGACCGACACGCGAACCTCGCCGCCGACGGCGGTTTCGGGCGTCAGCACCCGCAGGTCCGAATAACCGAACGTCGTGTAGCTCAACCCGTAGCCGAAACAATACTGCGGCGAATTGGGTACGTCGAGATAGCGCGAAGTGTATTTGTTGGGCTTGCCCGACTCGTCGGCCGGACGTCCCGTGCTCTTCATGTCGTAATGGATCGGAACCTGCCCCACCGTGCGGGGAAAGGTCATCGGCAAACGCCCCGAAGGGTTGTAGTCGCCCGACACGACATCGGCCAGCGCCTCGCCCGCCATCGTGCCCGGATACCAGGTCAGCAGCAGGGCGTCGGCAAGTTCCGCTTCGCGGGCCAGCTCCATGGGACGCCCCGTAACCAGCAGGACGACAATCGGTTTCCCGGTTTGCTTCAAGCTCTCCAGCAGGTCACGCTGCGCGTCGGGCAGCGCAAGCGACGCAAGGCTTGCCGCCTCGCCGCTCTCCCCCGCCTTCAATCCGAGCGCGACCAGCACCACGTCCGACTTCGCGGCTGCGGCCACCGCCTCCGAAATACCGCCTTCGAGGGCCTTGTGCGGGTCGCATCCGCGGGCATAGGTCACACGGTCGGCTCCGAAACGCGCCCGCAATCCGTCGAGAAAGGTCGAAGTCCGGCCGGCCTCGGCGAAATGAACCCACGAGCCGATCAGGTCCCACCGGGAATCGGCGAAAGGTCCCACCAGCGCGATCCGGCTCCCCTTTTTCAGGGGCAGCACGCCGCCGCGGTTCTCCAGCAGCACCATCGAACTGCGGGCCACGCGACGCGCGGCATCGAGATGTTCCGGGGCGTAATAGCACTTCTCGCGCTCCTTCGCCTGGTAGCGGAAAGGATCGTCGAACAGCCCCAGGCGGAACTTCACGGCCAGCACCTCGCGGCAAAGGCTGTCGATCAGCGACTCCGGGATACGCCCCTCCCGCACCAGTTCGGCGGCATGGAACAGGTAGGCGGCGCTCATCATGTCCATGTTGACCCCGGCGCGCAGGGCCAGTTCGGCAGCCTGCGCATCGTCGCCCGCCACGCCGTGAGCTTTCAGTTCGCCGATCGTGCCGTAGTCGGTCACCACGAATCCGCCGAAGCCCAGTTCGTCGCGCAGCAGGTCGCGCATCAGCCAGCGGTTAGCCGTGGCCGGAACGCCGTCGAGGTCGTTGAACGAGGTCATCACCGTCGCGGCCCCGGCATCGAGCGCCGCCCGGTAAGGCGGCAGGTAGCTGTCGCGGAAAACCCGCTCGGACATATCGACCGCATGGTATTCGCGCCCGGCCTGCGGAGCGCCGTAGGCGGCGAAATGCTTCACACAGGCAAGGACCGACGAGGGGTCGGACAAGTCGCCCTGATAGCCCCGCACCATCGCTTCGGCGACACGCGCGCCCAGATAGGGGTCTTCGCCCGCGCCCTCGGAGACACGACCCCACCGGGGGTCGCGCGAAACGTCGCACATCGGCGAAAAGGTCCAATGGATGCCCATGGCCGAAGCTTCACGGGCCGAAACGCGGGCCAGCGACTCCGCGGCGGCAGGGTCCCACGAGGCGGCGACGGCGAGGTTGATCGGGAAGATCGTCCGGAAACCGTGGATCACGTCGGCGCCGATCAGCAGCGGGATGCCCAGCCGGCTCTCCTCGACGGCGATCCGCTGCAACCGCTCGGTCTCCTCGAAGGACTTGATGTTGAATACGCTGCCGCAGCGCCCTTCGCGGACCAGCCGTTCGACGGAAAGTTCCGTCTTGTCGGGTCCCGTGACGGCGCCGCCTCCGCGCTGCTGGACCAGCTGGCCGATCTTTTCGTCGAGCGTCATGCGTTCGACCAGTTCCGCGGCGCGCCGCCGGTCCTGCGGGGTGACGGGCTGCGCCCCGGCGGGATACAGCACGAGGGCCGCCAATACGGTAAAGATGCTATTTTTCATCGGTAAAAGTTTGAAAAGACATGCGAAGGTAATGAAAATACCGCAAAAAAAGGGCCTCGGACGGAATAAACTCACTCCCGCCCGAAGCCCCCGCGATCGCAGCGGCGTCACTCCTTCACGCAGCGCATGCCGTAGGCTGTGGTCATCTTCCGTTCGTAATAGGTCCCCTCGCCCGTGGCGTCGCCCGCCTTCCAGTCGTACATCGGGAGCGGCTTGCCGCCGGCGAGCGTCGACGAACAATAGGCTGCCGAACGCCCCGGATAGTGGATGCGGCCGTTATCGCCCTTGCGGAACATCGTCGACGGGCCGATGAGGGTTCCGCCCGAATTGAGCGCATACCAGCGGCTGTACGTGTCGCCCGAGTCCTGGTTCTTGGCGGCGTTGCCGTCCACGTAGACAAGCAGCGACTGCCATTCGGCCGCCGTCGGCACCCGGTATCCCACCGGGCAGGGATCGTTCAGCCCCTTGCCGCCCTCGGTCCAGCCTTCGGACATCGCTGCGGACGACCGGGTATAGAACGTCGTCGGATTGCCGTTTGCCGTTGCGGCGGTCATCTCCTCGCCGCTGACCTGCCAGCCGGCGGTGCGGGAGGCGTTGAAAACCACCTCGCGCGTCATCGCGCCGAAAGCATCGGGATACTCCGCATGCCCCTCGTAATATTTGTTCTTCGAAAGAATCTTCGCGCCGATGAACGGCTCCTTGCGGCCCCACTGATAGAACAGTCCGTAGGAGCGGAAATCCTGCACACAGGCCTTCGGGTCGGCCGAATGGTATTCGGCCCCGACATTACGGTCCTGCCAGGCGATACCGCCGACGGTCACGTCCGAAGGCATCTTGTCCACGACCCAGACCAGCCACGACCAGACAACCGCGCCTCCGGCGTCGAACAGCGCGACCAGCCCACTGCCCTGCTTCGACTTGGCCGCAGTGCAGGTGATTTCATTCCGGGAAGCGTCGTAGTCAAGCCCCGAAAGCAACTCTGCGTCGGTGGTCCAGACCCAGTCCGCCGCAACGCCCTTCACATACGCGCCGTCGGTGCGCCGCGCCGGAAACGCACGGGTTTCACCCGCCCGGACCACGACCGTATTCGCTCCGGTCGACCGCTGCACGACGGTCACCTGCTGCGGTTCGACGCCCTCCATTTCGGAGGAGACGGTCAGCGTCGCGCTGCGCGGACGCACGCCCTCGCCGTCGTCGGTCAGCAACAGTTTCACGACCGAACTTTTCGTCCCTTCGGACTGCGACACGGCGCACCAGTCGGTCGCACCCTCGATTTTCCATGCCACGGATGCACGCAGGTTCAGGGCCGGTTCGCTCCCGGCGCCGTAGACGGTTATATCGGCGCCGTTCTCCGCCAGCACGAGGATCGGCTCGAACTTCTCCTGCGTCACGGTCACGGTGTGCTTCTCTTCGCCCGCGGTGTAAAAACGCACCGCGGTCGTGCGCTCCTCGGGCAGGAAACTCTGGTCGACCGTCAGAACGATCTTCTTCGTGTGCGAACCTTCGGCGACGTTGGTGCGGCACCAATCGTCGTCGCAGGAGACCGTCCACGGCGAATCGGCCGTGATTTCAAGGACGCTGCGCCCTCCGAACATATCGAACGTCACGTTATCCTCGAGCAGTGAAAGGTTGGATTCGGCGACCTCGGGATCGTCGCTGCACGCCGCACAGCAAACGGCTGCCGCGACGGTCAGAAAAAGAAAAAGTCTCTTCATCGTTGAAGTTGTATTTAAGGTTTTGTTCGAATGTCGTATTTACCAGGACACGGACGATTCGTAGGTATGCCCGAAACTGTCGGTGACCCGCACCATGCCGCCCCGCTCGCTGCCCGGATCGACCCGGAACATATGCCACGTATTGGTCGGCGTCCCTCCGCGCACACCCGTCGCCAGCACCTCCTCGTAATAGGGATCGGTGCGCTGCGTCCGCTCCATCGCCACCGCCTGCCCGCCCGAAGCGGGAATCCACTCCACGGCGCTCCAGGCCGTGTCATAACCCCAGACATTGGCATAGACACAGGCCGAATTGGTGCGTCCGGGTGCATAGAGGCGCATCTGCATATCGCGCTTCCCGCCCGCCGGCTTGTAATACCACGAGAGCCGTTCGCCATCGACCTCGACCACGGCACAGCCACGCGGCGTGCCGTCGCAGTTGACGTCGCCGTTGATGAACAGGTCGCCCGGCGTGCGGGCGATGCAGTGCATGACCTTGCGTCCGTCGTCGTAACGGTAAATGTCATGGTAGTGCTTGTGCCCCCCGAAGGCATGGACCTTATAGGGGCTTATCGCATCGAGGAAACGCTGGAAATTGCGGTGGTTGCGCGCTGCGGTGTTCTTCGTGTGATAGAGAATCGGGCAATGGGACGAGACGACGAGCGTGCTGCCCGCCGGAACGTAGCGCAAATCGGCTTCGATCCAACGGCAAATTTCGTCCGTAAGACCGATCGTATACTCCTCTTCGGCGGTCGGCGCATGGTCGAAAAGGATGTTGTCGAGGAACAGATAATGGATTTTCCCGATGTTCACCGAGTAGTTCGCCGGACCGAAATAGCGTTCGTAGCTCTGCAAGGCGAGCGAATCGGTCAACTCGGCCGGATCGTGATCGTGGTTGCCCGGCAGGCTGAAGGTCGTGAAGCCAAGCGTCTCCAGCCCCTGACGGTACTTCGGGAAAAGCGACATATCGTTCCAGACCAGGTCGCCCAGACTGACTCCGTAAACCTCCGTCGGAAGCCCCTGCACGGTTTTCAGCACATCGGGAACGACATGACCGAGATAGGAATCCACCGACGTGTTATCGGCAGCCAGCTGAATGTCGGCCATAACGATCAGCGAATGGCGGTCGGACGGAGTCTTGCGTCGTGTCAGCGTAAAATCGGCCCGGTTGACGGCCTGTTTGCGGTCGATTTTGCGGTAGAACCGCGGACAGCCCTGCGTGGCGGGGATCTCGCAGTCGGCAGGCACGGAGACAAAGACGAAATTGCGCCGCGCGAGGTCGGAGGCCAGATAGTAAATCCCCCGTTCGTCGGTCGCCGTCACCTCCAGGCCGTCGCTCACCACCACCCCGGCAATGCCATTGCCGGCGCTGTCCTTCACGATTCCCTTCACCGTCATTCCGGCCTTATCGGGGATCTGTCCGGCGGTCGGGCCGTCGTCACCGCCGCCCTCCGAGGAGGAGCAGGCCGCCAGGACAAGGGCGGCGAGGCACACCGACAGAAGCCGCATGTAGAATTTTGACATATTTTTTTGCATTGAGGATGCGGAGGAGGCCGGACCTCCTCCGCATCACGGTTATTTCATCACGACCCGGATGATTACGCTGTTCTTTTCGGGACGCACCTTGCCCTGATCATCGGCCCTGACGGAAAGCGGCAGCACATAGGAGGAATCAATGCCGTCGGCAAGCATCGAAGCGGCATCGAAGCGGATTTCGGCGCGGTCCATGACCCTGTCCCCCGACAAGCGCACTTCGGGGTCGAAGGCGAAATACCTGTCGGGCATCACCTTCAGTTCGAGTCCGTTTTCCACGTTATAGACATCGAGCACGGAGGGGTCGACCACCAGTTCCACGGTGATTCCGTCGTCATTGTAACCGCCCTTGTAAAGATAGAGATCGTAAACGCACGCCTGGCCCGAAGCGGCATCGTATTCGAGGACCTGGAAATCGTTCTTCGGGATGCAGACCATAGTGTCCACCGTCTCGTAGACGACGTAATCGTCGCCGCACCCTACGGCTCCCAGCAGAAGCAGGAGGCATATCGCAAGATTCTTCATCGCAATCGGATTATTAAGGTTAGTAACCGGGATTCTGCACGAGGTTATAGTTGATATTGATTTCGCTCAACGGAATGGCCATCCAGTAGGTCTTGGGGGATTCGAACGTGCGTACGCCGCTCTCCTTCATCGTGGAGACCCGGTAGAAATCGGCCGCCGTCCTGCCGTCGAGATTCCACGCCTTGGGACGCCGGGACATCGCTTCGCCCGCCTCTTTCCAACGGCGCAGGTCGTGGTAGCGCATGCCCTCCATCAGCAGTTCGATCGAACGCTCCCGGTGCAGCACCTTGCGCAGTTCGTCGCCGGTGGGAATGCCCCCGGCCAAGGCCCACGAATCCTTGAAATCGGGCAGCCCCGAGCGGCGGCGGACCAGATTCAGGTAATTGAGGCTCGCGTCGCTCAACGACCCGTTGTATTCGAAATCGGCCTCGGCATAGCTCAGGTAGAGTTCCGCAAGGCGGATGTAAGGATAGGCGTACTTGCGGTAGGTCCACGACTTGGTGTCGTAGTTGAAGGCCGACTGGCGGTGAATCCACTTCTTGAGAATGTAGCCCGTACAGCTCTGGTACTCCTTCGAGGCGTCGAGCACGCTGCCCTGCATCTCGCCGGCGCGGCATTTGAGAATGAACTCCTCGCCGTTGATGGCGTACTTGCCGCGGTCGTAGCCCACCGACGCATAGAAGCGCGGCTCCTTGTAGACATGGAGGTTGGCAGTCTCCTTTTCGGCATTATAGGCATAGGGGTCGATATGCATGGTCTCGGGGTCTCGGTCCCACGGCAGACCGTTGTGCGTGTAGTACATCTCCACGCACTCGAACGTCGGAACGATGTTGATGCAGAAGCCGTCGGTACTGTACGGCAGCTTCAGGCGCGCGCCTCCGTAACGCTGCAAGTGCTCGATGCCGGTCTGGTCGCCCATCGCCCAAAGGTACTCGGTCGTGTTCCAGAGCGGTTCGACGAAGCAGTCGTGGTAGTTGATCTCGCCGCGCTCGGCAGCGGTTGCAGCCGCAGTCGCGTTCGGGCTTTCGTAGAGCCTGTGTCCGTTGTCCTCGGCCAGCGTGATCGCTTCCTGGCAGGCGTCGAGCGCCCACTTCCACTTTTCGGGATTGTAGGTCTGGCTCATCAGCGGCGTGCCGTCGTTGTTGCGGAAACGCGCGTAGAACTCCGTGTTGCCGTTGCAGAGCGGACTGGCGGCATAGAGCAGCAGCCGGGCCTTCATCGCCTTGGCCGCCACCGAGGTGGCGCGCCCCAGGTCGGCATCGGGACGCGTCGGATACCCGTGCAGCAAATCGGCCGCGCGGTCGTAGGTCTCGGCGATGAACGTCACGCATTCGTCGAACGGACTGCGGGCCACATAGACCTGCTCCTCGGGAAGCCCCATGTCCAGCTGCCCCCTGACGAGGATGACCGGGCCGTAGTGAGTCAGCAGCACCCAGTGGTAATAGGCGATCAGAAAATAGGCTTCGCCCTTGAACTCGTCGGCCACGGACGGCGAGATGCCCGGGACTGCGTCGATGTTGTCGATCATGATGTAACAGTAGCGGATGCCCTTGTACATGTCATAGTTCGTGCGCCCGGACGGGGAAGAGGTCGTCGCGTCCCACAGACCGTAGTAGGTCTGGCTGGCGTTCTCCTCGTTGTAGAGCATGCTCTTGTAGGGAAAATAACGGGTCTGGCCGTTGGTGGCGGTGATAATGTCGTCGCCGGCGCAGAAGTCGGGCATGTAGCGGTAGGCCGCGATGTTGGGGGCGTAGGTGTAGAGCGTATTGAGGTACTTGCGGGCCTCCTTGGAGGTTTTGAAGATGTCCTCCTGCGTCGCCTGCCCCTCGGGAACCACGTCGAGGAAATCGCACGCGGCAAGCGCTCCGGCGCACGCAAACAGCAAAATGGATATGATTTTTTTCATGTCGCTCGAATTTTAGAAGTTATACTGAAGGCCGAGTTTCACCACGCGCTGCAACGGGTATTTCAAGCCGTTGCCGCTTCCCATTTCGGGGTCCCAGTATTTGAAGGGCGAAATGATGAACAGATTTGTGCCGGCCAGATAGGCGCGCAGGCTTTTGTACGTGAAACCCAGTTCGACGCTCTTCAGGCGCAGGTAGCTGCCGTTCTTGACCCAGAACGACGAGGTCTGCGTGTTGTTGGCGTTGTAGCGGTAATCCAGGCGCGGATAGGCGGCATTGGGATTGGGATCGGCTTCCGACCAGTGGTCGTCGGCAACGTACTGCGTCATGTTGAAGCCCGAATACTGATTGTCGCGGAACGGATGCATGTCGTACATGCGCAGCGAGATGCGCGCCGTGCCCTGGAAGAAGAACGAGAAGTCCCAGCGTTTGTAGTTGACCGAGGCGCCGAAGCCGTACATGATCTCGGGCACGGTGGGATAACCCAGCGACGTGCGGTCGTTGGCGTCGATCACGCCGTCGCCGTTCATGTCGCGGTATTTGATGTCGCCCGGCAGATAATCGGGCATGAAGGTCTGCCGGGGCGAGTTGTCGATCTCCTCCTGCGAGGCGAAAAGGCCGTCGGCGACCAGTCCGTAAACCGAATTGACGGGTTTGCCCAGCACGGAGTTGTATTTGTTGGGCAGGTATTTCGCCTCGTCGCGGGCCTTCACCTCGTTGTGCGCATAGGTGAACGTTCCGCGCACGGAGACCAGCAGGTCCTTGTTGAACGCCTTGTTGTATTCGAGCGAAACATCGACGCCGCGGTTCTCCACCTCACCCAGATTGCCGTAGGGCGTGACGCCCGAAAGGCCCATCGTCGAGGGCAGCGAACGCCGCTGCATGAAGATGCCGGTACGATTTTCCTTGTAGACGTCGACGTTCAGCGTCAGGGCGTCGAACAGTCCCAGTTCAAGTCCTACGTTAAGTTTGGTGCTCTCCTCCCACGTGGCCAGGGGATTGCCCACGGTCTTGATCTCGTGTCCGGTCTGCTTGACGAAGTTGGGCGAAAACCACACGTAGAGCGCCTTGTTCATGTTGACCGTCGTGAGATAGGGGAAACGGACGATGTTGTTGCTGCTGTCGGCCAGATAGTCGTTGCCCGAAAGACCGTACGAAGCACGGATTTTCAGCAGGTTCACCTTGCTGCGGATACCTTCCCAGAACGGTTCGCCCGACACGACCCACGCTCCGGCGATCGAGGGGAAAAACCCGAAACGACGACCCGATATGAAGTTCTCCGAGCCGTTGTAGCCGAAGTTGAACTCCATCAGGTAGCGGTTGTCATACCCATAGGTAAAACGTCCGGCGAGACCCTGCTCGCGGTAAGGAAGCACCTTGTACTCATCATCGGCGGGCTGATTGTCGACCTTCTCCTTCTGGTGGTAGACGAACAGGGCGTTGACGTCGTGTTTGCCGAACGTGCGCGAATATTCGATCTGCCCCAGCAACGAGATCTCACGGTAACCGTTCCGCCCCGTGGAGGTTCCCAGATAGGACGATCCGGGCGTGCCGATGCTTTGCAGGTTGTAGTCGAAAGTCCCGTCGCCGTTGTCGGTATAGTCGGTCATTTCGTAATAATAGGGAGAAAAAGAACGGTAAGTCGCCGCATAGGTCTTGTTGTAGAACGAGACCATGCCCCGGACCTTCAGTCCCTTGGTGACGAAATCGAGGTCCTGGTCCACCGAGAAGGTCGTGGTGATGTACTGCGTGTGGCGCTGTCCGTATCCGCGGCTCAGCAGGGCATAGGGATTGATGTCCGTAGAGCCACCGTCCCACGAAGGGGCATTTCCGAAAATCGGGTCGTCGAGATCCTCCACGGAGCCTTTGGGATAGATGGCCGGGAAAGCGACCGGATTGGCGCGCATCGTATAGTAGAACAGGTCTTTCACCTCTTCGACGGGACGGTGCCAGAAAAGCAGCTGCGTGTTCATCTTCAGACTCACGCGGGTCGTTCGGGTGAGCTGCGCGCCGACGTTGGCCTGGAAAAGGTATTTCTGCGAATTGATGTTGGTGTTGAATTTCGACTCCGCGGGCTTCTTCAGGATACCGTTTTCGTTGAAGATCGAAGCATTGAGGAAATAGTCGACCACCTTGCCGCCGCCTCGCACATTGAGATTCATGTTCTCGTTGACCGTAAAATCCTTGAAAAGCATCGAATACCAGTCATTGTCGGGATAGACGTAGGGATTGAGCCGGTTGCGCGTGCCCGTGATCTTCTCGTCCGAAAAGTGCTGCACATAAGTTTCGCCCGCCGGGGTGCGGGTGCGCAGCGCCTCGTTGTAGTTCTCCATGTAAGTCACGCCGTCGGCGATGTCCTGCACGCGCGTCGGCATCGAAATGCCCGACTCGAGACGAACGTTGATCGCCATCTTCTCCGACTGGCGGCCGTTTTTGGTGGTAATGATCATTACGCCGTTGGCGCCGCGCGAACCGTAGAGCGCCGTGGCCGTGGCGTCGCGCAGGATCGAAAACGACTCGATCGCCTCGGGCGGAATGTTGTTGAGCATCTCCGAGACGATCTCCACGCCGTCGAGAATCAGCAGCGGCGATTTGTTAGCCCCGAAGGTCGAGATGCCGCGAATCCAGAAATTCGCACCGTCGGCGCCGGGTTCACCCGACGACTGGGTCGAGATGACGCCGGCGATCTTGCCCGCGAACGAGGTCGAGAGGTTGCTCGACGTCACCTTGAGCGTACTGGGACGCACGACCTGCACGGCTCCCACCAAACTCTCCTTCTTCTGCGTGCCGAAGGCCACGACCACCACGTCGTCCATGACGTTCGACGCCTCGATCAGCGTCACGAGCTTGAACAGTTCGACATCGGCGACGGCGATCTTCTTGGTGTCGTAGCCCAGAAAAGCGAAGGAGACGTGTTTCGTTCCCGCCGGCACCTTGAGGGTGTAGTTGCCGTTGATGTCCGAGGTGGCGCCGATGGTCGTCCCCTCGACATAGACCGAAACACCGACAATGGGCTTGTTGTCGGCCGAAGAGATCACCGTCCCCTGCAGGACGATTTCCCTACCGGAATTCGCAGCCGGGAGGGGGGGGTGACGGCGGCGTTTTTCCGGGCGGGCGCTTTCGAGATGATCACCTGGTTTTCGCGCACCCGTCCGGTCAGCTCCGTTCCCTTGAGGACCGCGGACAGCAGTTCGTCGATGGTCGCAGACCTGACCGAAACCGAAACCCGGCGGTCGAGCAGCGGCCGCACGTCGTCGGTGTAAATGAAGGCGTAGCGGCTGGTCCGCTCGACCTCGGCAAAGACGCTCGACAGCGTTGCGTCCTTCATCTTCACGGTCAGCGACGATTTGGCCCCGGCGTCCTGCCGGGAGGCCCGGACGGGCTGGAGATTCACCGGAAGCAACAGCATCGCCGCCGCAAGAATCCGCAGCATACGGCATGTCGAGCCACTCCTCACAAAGAAAAGTTTCTTCATAAGTAACAGTATTAAGGTTAGTATTTAAGACTGGAATTGGTTGTCAGCGATATACGGCGTCGGCGCAATCGTCGGGGGCAGGCCTCACCGCCACCGAGCCGTCGGGCCCCCGGACGTAGGCGATCCGGAAAATGTCGGAGAGCACGTCGAGCGTGCCGTCCAGGTCGTCGAACAGGATCAGCTTGCCGGTGCACTTCCGGCTCCCGATCTCCCCGGAGCAGGTTATTTCGATCTTGTAGAACGCAGCCACCTTTTGCAGGACTTCGAACAGCGTGTTCGAGGTGAAGAACAACAGTCCGTCCTTCCAACTGATGTATTTATAGGGATCGACCTCGTAGACCGAATAGCTGCCGTCCTTCATCGAGAAGCGTTCCGAAGGATTCAGCGTCACCGATTCGCCGTTGGCCACGTCGATGGCCACGGAGCCTTCGACCAGCACCACGGCCGACGAACCGTCGGCCCGGGGCGCGGTCGTCACGTCGAACGACGTGCCCAGCACGCGGGTCGCAAAATGGTCGGTGTGCACGATGAAGGGACGGTTCGCATCCTTCGCCACCTCGAAATAGGCTTCGCCCTCGACGAAGACGTCGCGCGTGTCCCCGAACGCCGACGGGAAACGGAGCACCGACGCCGAATTGATCCACACCCGCGTCCCGTCGGAGAGTTGCAGATGTGCGCGCTTGCCCTTGGGGACCACCAGTTCGCTCGTATGCACGCGCACCTCCTGCCGGGGCGTCCTGCGATCGGTCTCCGCCCCTTCGTTCTCCTTGCCGTCGATCAGGATTTCGCCCTTGGGCGTAAGGCTGATACGGGCGATGTCGTCGTACACCTCGCGGCTGCCTTCGCGGGTCACGAGCGTGATGTTCTCATAGGCCTCGGCCGAAGGCAGTCCGGAACCCGTGAAATCCGCACTCCAGAACAGGGCCGCCACGACGCCGGCGACCAGCAGGGAAGCGGCGGCGAAGAGCGCCGCCCGGTTGCGGCGGCGGGGAGGGGCTGCAAAACGGCACCGGGCGTAATGGTCGGTCAGGATGCGGTCGAGCAGCAACTGTTTCTCCACGGACGGCAGCGCGGGATGGGTCTTGCCCACACGGCGCACCAGGCTCACGGCGCGCTCGAATTCGACCAGGTCCTGCGGATGGCGTTCGGTGTAACCGCACCAATAGCCGTCCTGCGCCCGCTCGGGATCGAGACACCACAAAACGAAGTCCGGGTCGGAGGTGAAGAACTCCGCCGTGTGCTTCTTAATATCGTCCGGTTTTATCATTGATTCCAATCGTAATCTTCAAACTGCATGCTGCGGCTGCGGCGCCGCGCTCTTCCCTATGACGGCGAATCCGCCGTTTTGTCCCCCTCGAACCGCAAAAAACAGCGTCCGCCGTGTCAAGTGGCTATTTTCATCGTCTTGCCGCACTCCCTGCCCTTCCGAAGTTTGCCCAGCCCCTTCGACACGAACTTGCGGACGGCATGGGGCGTGGCGTCGAGTATGACGGCGATGTCGTCATACTCCATCTCGTAGACGAAGCGCAGCAGCAACGCCTCGCGCTGCTTGGGCGAGAGCTGGTTGAGCAGCGACTCGATCGTTTGGCGGATGCGCAGCACGTGCTCCGATTCGATCATCGCGTCGAGCGAGGTCAGCGACACCCGCAATCCCGGCTCCCGGTCCGAAAGGTCGCATTTGTCCACCCGCGAACGGTGCAGGTCGACCAGGCGGTTGTGAACGATCCGGAAAAGGTAGGCCTTGATGTTGACGATGCGGCCCAGGTCGACCTGGCGGGTCATGATGTCGAGGAATACGTCGTGGATGACGTCCTTGACCGTTTCGTTGTCGAAACCGAACCCCATGCCGTAGGCATAGAGCGCATCGGCGTAACTGTTATACAACATAACATATACGTCGGTCTCTTCGGCATACTGCCGGTCGATTCGTCGGGTGTCGTACTTGCGTTGCCGAAACATTCGGTTCATTTGGTTTGGTCGGTCATTCGATATAACGGAAAACCGTCCGGTTTGTCCCCCTGCAAGCGGTAAAAATCGAATAAAAAATGCGAAATAGCAAATTTTCGCCCCCCCGGGGACAAAACCGGAAGCGCTCCTACTCCGGGCAAAACGCAACTCGGCCCGAGCCGAGAGCGCCAAACCGCTGGTGGACAGAGTGCGGGAGATCGCAGGCGGCAAACCGGCCTTCTGCACGGACGGCTTCAACTCGGGCCAAAGCACCGAAGCCTGCAAAACAATCGCGAGCGTCTCCGATTATTGAAAAGAAATTCGTATCTTTGTGGGCTTGTTTCACGATAAGCGCAATTTGTCTGACAGCAACATAAACGAAACGAATAAATGGCGTTACAATGCGGCATCGTCGGCTTGCCGAACGTGGGTAAATCGACCCTTTTCAACTGCCTGTCCAATGCAAAGGCACAGGCGGCAAACTTTCCTTTCTGCACCATCGAGCCTAATGTGGGCGTGATCACGGTCCCCGACCGGCGGCTGATCCGCCTCGCGGAGATCGACAACCCCAAGCGCGTGGTCCCGACGACGATCGAAATCGTCGACATCGCGGGCCTCGTGAAGGGCGCCTCGAAGGGCGAAGGTCTGGGCAACAAATTTCTGGGCAACATCCGCAACACGAATGCGATCATCCACGTCCTGCGGTGCTTCGACAACGGCAACATCACCCACGTCGACGGCTCGATAGACCCCGTGCGCGACAAGGGCATCATCGACACCGAATTGCAGCTGAAGGATCTCGAAACCGTCGAGAACCGGCTCTCCAAGACCCAGAAGCAGGCCACCTCGGGCGGCGACAAGCAGGCCAAGCGCGCCGTGGAGCTGCTCTTGCAGTACAAGTCGGTGCTGGAACAGGGGCTTTCGGCCCGCACCGTGGAACTCGACAAGGAGGACCGCAAACTGGTCGCCGACCTCAACCTGCTGACCGACAAGCCCGTGTTGTACGTCTGCAACGTCGACGAAAAGAGCGCCGCGACGGGTAACGCCTACACCGAGGCCATCCGGGAGGCCATCGCCGGCGAGCGGGCCGAAATGCTCGTCATCGCCGCCGCCACGGAGGCCGACATCGCCGAACTGGAAGACTTCGACGAGCGGCAGATGTTCCTCGAAGACCTGGGGCTGGAGGAGTCGGGCGTGGCGCGCCTGATCAAATCGGCCTACAAATTGCTCAACCTCGAAACGTTCTTCACCACCGGGGCCGACGAGACCCGCGCCTGGACCTACCTGCGCGGCATGAAAGCCCCGCAGACGGCCGGCATCATCCACACCGATTTCGAAAAGGGGTTCATCCGCGCCGAGGTGATCAAGTACGACGACTACACCGCCCTGGGTTCGGAGAAGGCGTGCCGCGATGCGGGCAAACTGTCGATCGAAGGCAAGGAGTATGTCGTCGAGGACGGCGACATCATGCACTTCCTGTTCAACGTCTGACGCCGCAACCCGGGATCGTAAAAAAATTAAAGAATACAGCTATGGAAAGACCAGTTCGGGTGCGCTTCGCGCCCAGCCCCACCGGGCCGCTGCACATCGGCGGCGTCCGTACGGCACTGTACAACTACCTGTTCGCCCGCCGGCACAAGGGAACGATGATCCTGCGTATCGAGGACACCGATTCGCAGCGGTTCGTCCCCGGAGCGGAGGATTACATTCTGGAATCGCTCAAATGGTGCGGCATCGAGATCGACGAAGGCGTGGGCGTCGGAGGGCCTCACGCCCCCTACCGCCAGAGCGAGCGGCGCGAAATCTACCTCAAATACGCCCTGCAACTCGTCGAGGCGGGCTGGGCCTACTACGCCTTCGACACGGCCGAGGAATTGGACGCCCTGCGCAGGGAGGCCGAGGCGCGCGGTGAGGCGTTCGCCTATAATTATGCGGTGCGCGAGAAGCTGGCCACGTCGCTGGCGCTGCCCGCCGAGGAGGTGAAGGCGCGCCTCGACCGCGGCGACCAGTGGGTGATCCGCTTCCGGATGCCCGAAAACGAAACGGTCGCGATGGACGACCTGATCCGCGGACACGTGGAGGTCAACACCTCGACGCTGGACGACAAGGTGCTCTACAAATCGGCCGACGCGCTGCCCACCTACCACCTGGCGAACATCGTCGACGACCGGCTGATGGAGGTGTCGCACGTCATCCGCGGCGAAGAGTGGCTGCCGTCGCTGCCGCTGCACTACCTCCTGTACAAAGCCTTCGGGTGGACGGACGTGCAGCCCCGGTTCGCCCACCTGCCCCTGCTGCTCAAACCCACGGGCGGCGGCAAGCTCTCGAAGCGCGACGGCGACAAGATGGGATTCCCGGTATTTCCGCTCTTCTGGACCTCTCCGACGGGTGAGACCGCCCACGGCTACCGCGAGGACGGCTATTTCCCCGAGGCGTTCATCAACATGCTGGCGCTGCTGGGCTGGAACCCCGGCACGGAGCAGGAGATCTTCTCGATGCAGGAGCTGATCGACAGCTTCTCGCTCGACCGCGTCTCGAAATCGGGCGCCCGATTCCAGCCCGACAAGGCCCGGTGGTTCAACGCCCAGTACATGCACCACAAGACCGACGCCGAACTGGCGGCCCTCTACCAGCCCGTCCTGCGCAGCCACGGCATCGAGGTTTCGGACGCCGTGGCCGGCAAAGCCGCGGGCATTATGAAGGAGCGCGCCACGTTCACGACCGATCTGTGGGACCTCACGTCGTTCTTCTTCGAGGCTCCCCGGGAGTATGAGGAAAAGCAGGTGCGCAAGTACTGGAAGGGGCAGAATCCCGCCATTCTGCGGGAGTTGCGCGACGTGCTGGCGGGAATCGACGACTTCTCGCTGGAGAACACCGAACGCATCGTCCACGCCTGGATCGAGGAGAAGGGCTACGGCATGGGCCAGGTGATGAACACCCTGCGGCTGGCCCTCGTGGGGGCCGGAAAAGGCCCGGGCATGTACGACGTAACGTCGTTCATCGGCAAAGAGGAGTGTCTGAAGCGTATCGACAATCTGCTGACCAATCTAAAACCCGCAATAGAGTAAAGTCGCCCTTTGAAAAGGGCGATTCAGAGGGATTTTCAACATGAGCCCCGGCGTTAAAAACGCCGTAATATAAGTTCGATGGGGGTTCATAGACAAAATCGCTCCGATCTAAAAACAACCTAACCCCGTCGAACTTATATTAAACTATGGTACAAATCGAACAACACGTCTGGGGCATGACCCCGGAGGGCGAGGCAATCATTCGCTACACGCTGCGCAACGACTCGGGAGCCGAAGTGCAGCTCACGAACTACGGCGCGGCGATCGTCTCGGTGAAGATGCCCGACCGCGAGGGCCGCATGGCCGACGTGGTGCTGGGATACAAACACCCCGAAGGCTACTTCTTCGACGGAGCCGCCTCGGGAAAGAGCGTGGGACGCTGCGCCAACCGCATCGCCTTCGGGCAGATGACCGTCGAGGGCAAGGAGTACCGGCTGGAGGTCAACAACGGCGTGAACCACCTGCACGGCGGAACGAAGAACTTCGCCAACCGCATCTGGGAGAGCCGCGTGGAGACCAACCGCGTGGTGATGTCGCTCGTCTCGGAGGACGGCGACCAGGGCTATCCCGGCGAGCTGTGCGTCGAGGCCGTATTCGATTTCGACGACGACAACGCGCTGGAGATCACCTACCTCGCACGGACCGACAAGACGACCGTGGTGAACCTCACCAACCATGTCTATTTCAACCTCGCGGGCGAAGGCAGCGGGTCGGTGCTCGACCACGAACTGCGCCTGAACAGCTCGAAGATTCTGGAAATGAACGAACGCCAGATCCCCACGGGCAAGCTTCTGGACGCAGCCGGAACCCCGCAGGATTTTCGGGAATTCCGCTCTTTCCGCCCCGGCATCTCGTCGGAGTTCAACCACATCCGCGACTTCAAGGGCTATGACCATCCCTTCGTCGTCGACGGCTGGAAGCCCAATATTCTGGGCGAGGTCGGCACCCTGCGCGAACCCCGGTCGGGCCGTTCGGTGACGGTGCTCTCGTCGCAGCCCAGCGTGATGATCTACACGGGCAACTGGCTCGCGGGCGGATGCCCCGAAACCAAGTCGGGCGGCCGCTATGCCGACTACGACGGCGTGGCGATGGAGTGCCAGAACTATCCCGACGCCGTGAACCACCCCGAATTCCCCTCGCCGCTGCTCCGCCCCGGCGAAACCTACTGCCAGAAGATCGTTTTCCGCTTCGGAACGTTCTAAGGAATTAAAAATGAAAAATTAAGAATTAAAAATTACCTGCGGAAAATCGCACTGTGCGTTTCGACAAATTGGAGGACCGAACTTATTTTCGGCACCAGATACATCGAAATTTACGGGTATCCTTTCCGACAATTTTTAATTCTTAATTTTTAATTTTTAATTTTTATTACTTACCTTTGCACCCGATATTTCAAAGGGGTGCCTTACTGTCAGGCTGAGATTATACCCATTGAACCGGAGACGGGTAATGCCGAGACCGGGACGAAGCGTAATCAACAACACATACCCCTTTTCAGTCCATTAACTCAAAAAGTTTAACGATGAAAAGGATTTTTCTTTCACTTGCGGCCGCCGCGCTCTGCTCGGCCGCACAGCTGCGGGCTGAAGAGAAGCAGCCCGCCAACCAAAACGCCGGCGATTCGGTCAGAATGTACCGCTTGCAGGAGGTCGAGGTGACCGCCACGCGCGCAACCCCGACCACCCCCGTGGCCTACTCCGACATCCGGCGCGAAGAGATCGCCCGCAACAGCTACGGAACCGACATCCCCACGCTGCTGGCCCTGACCCCCTCGATGATCGCCACCAACGAAACGGGCATCGGCATCGGCGGCACGGCCGTGCGCCTGCGCGGCACGGACCCGACGCGTCTCAACGTCACGATCAACGGCGTGGCGATGAACAACCCCGACTCGCACTCGATGTACTGGTACGACACCCCCGACCTCGTCTCGGCCGTGGGAAGCATTCAGGTGCAGCGCGGCGCCGGCATCTCGACCAACGGCACGGGAGCCTTCGGCGGAGCGGTCAACATGTCGACCGACGCCCTGCAAACCGAGTTCGGCGGCGACGCGTCGCTCTCCTACGGCTCGTACAACACCAACAAGCAGGCCGTGCACATCTCCTCGGGCCTGATGGGCGGCCACTGGACCCTCGACGCGCGGCTGACGCACATCGGCTCGGAAGGCTACATCGACCGCGGAGCCACGGACCTCAAATCCTACATGTTCCAGGCCGGCTACTACAACGGCAACACGATGCTCAAGCTGATTTCGTTCGGCGGCAAGGCCAAAACGGGACTCACCTACACGGGCGCGACGAAAGAGGAGATGCGTCTCAACGGCCGGAGGTTCCACACCGAGGGCATGTACTACACCTCGAACGGACCGCACTCCTATTATTATATGAAGGACGGCGAGCGGCAGCGCGCCACGGTAGACTATTACGACGATCAGACGGACAACTACCTGCAAATCAACAACCAGCTGGTGCTCTCCCACCGTTTCAACGAGAAGTGGACCCTCAACGCCACGGGATTCTACACCTACGGCTACGGCTTCTACAAGCAGTACAAGGACGCACGCACGCTCTCCGAATACCTCAATATCCCGGCCGACGTCGCTGCCGGAAAGGAGGCCGACCTCGTCCGCGAGAAGATCATGCGCAACCACCTCGGAGGTCTGAACGCCTCGGCGGCCTACTCGGTGCGGAAGCTCGACCTCGCCTTCGGCGGTTCGTACAGCTACTACTCCTGCCCCCACTGGGGCGTGCTCGACTGGGTGGACGGACTGGAAGGCAGCCAGATCGGCGGCCGCTGGTACGACAACGACGTGGACAAGCACGACGCCAACCTCTTCGCTCGCGCCAACTGGTCCGTGGCCAAAGGGTTGAGGCTCTTTGCGGACCTCCAGTACCGCTATGTCAGCTATCAGGCCTGGGGCGTCAACGACAACTACGTTTCGGAGGAGGTCGGGATGCAGCCCATCAACGTGGACAAACAGTACCACTTCTTCAATCCCCGCGCCGGCGTGAGCTACACGCTCGCCGAGCGCAACAACTTCTACCTCTCGTTCGCCGTGGCCCAGAAGGAACCCACGCGCAGCGACTTCACCGACCGTTACAAATTCGCGGCCGACGACACCTACCCCTCGTCGGAAAAGCTCTACGACTGGGAGCTGGGCTACCAGTACACGGCGCCGCGCCTCTCGCTGGGGGTGAATCTCTACTACATGAAGTACAAGGACCAGCTCGTGCCGACGGGCATGGTGAACGACGACAGCAACGCCCTCAACACCAACGTCCCGGACAGCTACCGCCGGGGCGTGGAGCTGTCGGCCTCGTGGCGCGCAACCGGGTGGTTCACCGTGGGGGCCAACGCCACCTTCTCGCAGAACCGCATCGAGAACTACGTCGACGCACTGAAGGATAGCCCCACCTACGGCAAGGAGCTGGGCGACATGACCATCGCCTATTCGCCCGACGTCATCGCCAACGCCTTCCTGAATTTCCACCACCGCGGATTCGAAGCCGTGTTCCACACCCAGCACGTCGGCAAGCAGTATTTCACCAACAACGAGAACGACGCCCTGTCGCTGGACGCCTACTGCGTGACCAACCTCAACCTCGCCTATACGTTCCGCACCCGTTCGGCGCGCAGCGTTCGGCTGGGCCTGCTGATCAACAACCTGTTCAATGCGGAATACGAGAGCAACGGCTACGGGTATTCGTACATGGACACGTGGAGCGGACCCGCGCCCGTACGCATCGACGAGGCCTACTACTTCCCGCAGGCGCCGCTGAACGTGCTGGCGAACGTCACGGTGAAATTTTAAAACGCGCGATTTCAACGCCGCTGAAACCGAATTTCAGCTCTGAAAACTAAATAATTGTACTTCGTGCATTGCGAGGCGTCGCAGATGCCGTGGCAATCCGGGCGAAAGTCGTGACCTTACAACGCTTCCAGCAGATTCCCACGTCGGACCTTCGGTCCTCTTCGGAATGACAATACGAATGTTGAAACAATGGACATAAAACTCCTCCTGCAAATCGCCGGCGTCCTGTTGGGATTGCTCTACCTCTGGCTCGAATACCGCGCCGACATCCGGCTGTGGATCGTGGGGCTTGTCATGCCTCTGATCCACGGGGCGCTCTACTACAAATCGGGGCTGTATGCCGACTGCTCGATGCAGGCTTACTACGTGCTGGCGGGGCTGTACGGGTGGCTCGTGTGGCGCAGGAGGGGCCGAAAAACGGACGCCGGGCTGACCGGCCCTGAAGATGCGGAGGGCGCAAAGCGGGCCGCCGCGCTGCGCATCGGCCACACGCCCCTGCGGACGGTCCCGGCGCTCGCAGGGGTCTACGCCGCGGCGCACATCGGGCTGTACCTGCTGCTGATCCGCTTCACGGACAGCACCGTACCCTTCTGGGACGCGGGGACCACGGCGCTGTCGGTCGTGGCGATGTGGATGCTGTCGCGCAAGCTGGTGGAGCAATGGCTCGTGTGGCTGGTCGTGGATCTGGTGACCGTCGGGCTTTACCTCTATAAGGACCTGCCCTACACCGCGGGGCTTTACGCCCTCTACTCGGCGCTGGCCGTGGCGGGTTACCTCCGATGGCGGCGGCAGGCCCGGGCTTAAAAATCCGTTTTACCTGCGAACGCGCGAACATGCGAACAAGGGCGAACACCCCTTGTTCGCGTGTTCGCCCGGTTAAGAACCGGGATTTGCATTGCGACTGGCAGCTTCGGCCCGCTCTCCGCCCGGTTCTGCGCCCGGTTAAGAACCGGGGTTTCAGGTTGCGAAAGGGGCCATTTTGCACCTCCTCCCGCCGCGTTCCGCGGCGAACGATTCCGGCCCGATGCCGGAGCCGTGAAACGAAGGCCCGGCTAAA
>ENA-UOJB01000812-UOJB01000812.1-human-gut-metagenome-genome-assembly--contig:-C48-NODE-812-length-30409-cov-10.624662_pt1 | contig 30409 bp, 25 predicted proteins | sample MGYA00242338_ERZ723885 | MGnify/ENA metagenome assembly ERZ723885
GCATTGAACATAGTGTGCAGAACTGCCTGTAGCTTATATTTGTCGTCCGTTCATCACCAACTAATATTTAATTAAACAACAATATATAATATATTTATATCGAAACAATCTTTTAATAAATATGAAACAGAATTTTAATAAATGGTACTAATTTACTATGTTATCCTATGTACTTTTTTGTGTAATATTGCTAAGATTAGCAAGTAAGACATTATATGCTAAAGCATGTTGCACAAACATATGCATGAGGAGGTAAAACATGAAAGCTAACATTAGCAAGGGTGCCCGCAAAGGATGGGCATGGATACTTGCAGCATTGATGGTTGTAAGTGTCATTATTCCAACTACAATATCTACCGCAAAGGCAGAGGTTGGAACAGTACAGTTCAATGGAACAGCGCAGGGCTGGCTCGAATCAGCTTACGCTGAGTGGTCTATTGACAAGGAAGCCGATGGATATACAGCATATATCAAAAAGGCTTCACAGTCAGATTCAGCATATGCAAGAATCGACAATGAACTTATAAGAAGGTACAAGAGTTACTACAGGGTAGATGCCATGGGTCTTTCGGCAGGAGACTATGTTATCAGGGTAGTACCAGTAAAGAATGGAAAAGAAGTAACAGCTAAGGCTAAGGTTACAGATGTTCTTAAGGTAAGCTCATATGACAGATCAGGCTTTGCATTTTCTTCTGAATCAAGATACAAGACAGGTTCAGGAGCATATAACGAAGATGGAACACTTAAGAGTGATTCAATCGTTCTTTATGTAACTAATGATAATGCTAAAACTGTAAAAGCAGGCATTATGGAAGGAAAGGGCGAGAAGGAGTACACAGGACTCCAGACAATTATTGATGCATATACAAAGAGTGCCAGTAAGGGTGTAGAAACAAGGGCACTTGATGTAAGAGTAATAGGATGTCTTACAGATTCGGGTATGGATAAGTTTTCAAGCTCATCTGAGGGTGTGCAGATAAAAGGAGCAAGTGCTTATTCTAATATTAACATGACTTTTGAAGGAGTTGGCGAGGACGCAAGCATAAGCGGCTTCGGTTTCCTTTTAAGAAATGCAGGTAATGTAGAAATGAGAAACCTCTCAATACTTAACTTTATGGATGATGGTATCTCACTAGATACAGCTAACTGCAACGTATGGATACATAACGTAGACCTTTACTATGGCAAGGTTGGTGGGGACGCTGACCAGGCTAAAGGTGATGGATCTATAGATATAAAGGGTAATTCACAGTATATAACAGTTTCATATGTACATTTCTATGATTCAGGTAAATGTTCATTGTGTGGTATGAAGAGCGAGAGTGGTCCTAACTACATTACTTATCATCATAACTGGTTTGATCATTCAGACTCAAGACATGCCAGAGTAAGAACTATGTCAGTACATATGTATAACAATTATTATGATGGTAACGCAAAGTATGGTGTAGGTTCAACTATGGGTTCTTCTGTATATGTAGAGAACAACTACTTCAGAAACTGCAAGTATCCTATGCTTTCATCTAATCAGGGTTCTGATGCTTTAGGCGAAGGCACATTCTCAGGTGAGAACGGCGGCATCATAAAAGCTTATGGCAACGAAATAGTTGGAGCAACAGGTATCATATATGCTAATGCAGCATCAGTTACAGGTGAAGCTGCCAATGCAGCAACATTCGATGCATATCTGGCTGCTTCTGCGGGTGAAAAGGTACCATCATCATACAAGACAGTAGCTGGTGGCACAACATACGATAACTTTGATACAACTAAGGATCTTGGAGTAAAGGCAGGAAGCCTTGTAGCAGCAAAGGATGTTCCAGCACTTGTTACATCTTCTAAGGGAGCAGGAAGCCTTGGCGGTGGTGTTATTGACTGGAAGTTCAGTGATGAAGACGACACAGCTTATGTTGTAGATAAGGATTTAAAAGCAGCTGTTACGAATTATAAAAACACAGAGCTTGTGGCTGTTGGTGGAACTAATGCCAACATAGTAACTCCAGAGCCTTCTACAGATGAAACAACAAAGGCAACAGAAAAAGAAACTAAGACTACAGAAAAGGCTACTACATCTAAGGCAACAGAAAAAGAAACTAAGACTACAGAGAAGGCTACTACATCTAAAGCTACAGAAGCAACAAAGGTAACTGAGAAGGAAACTACAGGTGCAGGTTCAGATACTAAAAACAGTTATGATAAGACAAGTCTCTCATATTCAGGTGCATATACAGATTTAAGTACAAAGAAGGATTCAGATTTTAAGAATGCAAAGTATGTTTCGTCAGCATCTGATATTCTTACAGCTATAAGCAGTGCTAAGGCAGGAGATGTTATCATAGTTAAGGCTGGAACTTACAAGTTTACAGATACGATAGTTATTAATAATGCCATGAATGGAAAAAGCGGCGCTTATATAGTTGTAAAAGCAGCTGATGGTGCAGAGGTTAAGTTTGATTTCTCAGCACAGACACTTAATGGCGCAAACAGAGGTGTTGTTGTAGATGGAGATTACTGGTATTTTGAGGGAATCAACTTCTATGGAGCTGGTGATAACGGCGTGTTACTTGCTGGTAACAACAACATATTTGAAAAATGTGTATTCGAAGCAAACAGAGATTCAGGACTTCAGATATCAAGATATGACACAACAGCAGCAACTAAAGATTTATGGCCATCAAACAACCTTATAATCAACTGTACAGCATTTGATAACTGTGATTATCCAGACCAGGGTGGTACAGGTGAAAATGCAGATGGTTTTGCAGCAAAGCTTACATGCGGCGAAGGCAATGTATTTGATGGATGTATATCATATTGCAACTCTGATGATGGATGGGATCTTTTCGCTAAGTCAGCTACAGGTCCTATCGGTGTGATAACTATAAGAAACTGTGTTTCATTCGGCAATGGAACATTATCTAACGGAGTTCATTATGCTAACGGAGATATGAATGGCTTTAAGCTCGGTGGTTCAGGTGTAGGTACACCTCATGTTGTACTTAACTGTCTCTCGTTTAACAATGGGGCAACAGGATTCACTGACAACAACAATCCATCAGGTCTTACAATCATGAATGCCACAGCATGGGGCAATGGTAAGTCAGCAAAGAAGGGCAACTTCTTATGCTACAGAGCATCAAATAAGGCAGTGTACGTAGGTCTTGTTTCAGCAAATGCTATAGACTCAGATAAATTTACAGGTAATATGAGTGATTCTATATACTATAATACAGGTAAGTATTACAGATTATCAGGATTATTACCAATACCAGTTGTTAGTGGCGACAAGAAGGGTACAGTAGTTGATAATCCATCTAAAGTATCAGGCATGTTTAAAAATGCTGTTGATTTTATCAATCTTAATGGTAATGTAGACAAGCAGTTAAGAAATTCTGATGGAACTATTAATATGAAGGGACTTTACGAAACACAGGGAAGTTATTCAACACTTGGAGCACATTTTGGTGTAGCTAATCAGGTTATAAGTGTTACAGGCAAGACATCTGGTGAAGTAAAGCCAACAGAGAAAACAACAAAAGCAACAGAAAAAACAACAGAAACAACAAAGGCAACAGAAAAAACAACAGAAACAACAAAGGCAACAGAAAAAACAACAGAAGCAACTAAAGCTACAGAATCAAAGACAGATTCGACTGTAAGCGGTACCAAGCTTGTTCTAAATGCTAATGATGTAAATACAGGAAAGTTAAAATCAACACTTACTGTTGATGGCTTTAAGATTGTTGCTGGAAGCAAAGCAACAGTTACAGTAGATAAGAGCAGTAAGGAATATAAAGGAATAGACTTTACAAGAAGAATCAAGCTTTCTGGTAAAGGCAGTACAAGTGGAAGAGCTATTGCGTTTAAAACAGCTGGAGAAGCTAAGGTGAAGGTATATGCAACAAGCTCAAGCACAGATGAATCAAGACTTATTAAGATAGTTGATAAGAATGGAAAGGATATTACATCTACATCAAAGATTCCAGGAAATTCACTTAAGTCAGTTTCATTCAGAGTGCCAGTTGCAGGTGAATATTATCTTATATCCGAGAATGGCGGAGTTAATATTTACTATGTTGAAGTATCTAATGGAGTTGCATACTAAGTAAGCGTTAAAAAATCTTATCATGTAGGTTAAGAAAGACTTTTTGTCTTATGACGTTTACATCATATCAGTTATAAAATATAAGCGGATGTTTGTTATTCAGACATCCGCTTTTTTGGTAAAATAATAGTGTGAACAATAGGTAAAAAATAAAATAGGATATGAATAACAGTATTGAAAATAATAGTATGAAATAATAGGTTGATAAAGCAGCAGATTGCAAATATAATAAATATGAATAAGATATTTTTGGTGTAAGAAATATAAGTATATGGCCAAGTATATTCAGAAATGTATCCATAAGTATAACTAGAAATATATTTTATAGAAAAGAGGAAAGAGAACATCATGAAGATAAAGACCGTTGCTATATTAGGAGCAGGAGCTGTAGGTTCATATGTTATATGGGGACTTGCAGGCTTAAAGGATGTAAGGCTGGGGCTAATAGCACAGGGAGAACGTCAAGAAAGGCTGAGAAAAGAAGGTTGTCTTATAAACGATGAAGTATACAGACCAGAGGTGTGGACACCCGAAGAAGCGCATAATACAGGCGTTGACCTTTTGATAGTTTCGTTAAAGTATGGAGCTTTAAAAGGAGCACTTGACAACATTGCTACAGCTATTGGAGAAAACACTATAGTTATGAGTCTTATGAATGGTGTTGACAGTGAAGATATCATTGCAGACAGGATAGGCATGTCACATATTGTATATTCACTTATAAAGGTTGCCTCTCATAGAGATGGTAGGGGATATTACTTTAATCCTGATACAACAATAGGAATTATTTTTGGGGAAACAGCAGATAAGGTATCTGCATCAGACAAAATATCAGAACAGACACTTGTGAGTGACAGGATAAAGTTGATAGATGAGCTTTTTGCAGCCAGCAGGCTTAACTACAGAGTGACAGAGCATATAAAAGAAGAAATGTGGAGTAAGTTCAGACTTAATGTAAGTAATAATCTTCCACAGGCAGTACTTGGTGCAGGTGTCGGATGTTACAGGGATAGTGAACATATGAAGGCTATAAGCGATGGTTTAAGACATGAGCTTGAAACAATAGCTAAGGCAAAAGGAATAGATTTAAGTGTTATTGATAATTCATCGTCACGTGGAAGTGCAGTGCCGCCAACAGCAAGATACTCTACACTTCAGGATATAGATGCTAAAAGACATACCGAGATAGATATGTTTTCCGGTGCACTTATGCGTATGGGAGAAGAATTTGGAATACCAACGCCTTATAACGAATACACTTATCATATTATTAAGGCGATAGAAGAAAAGAATGATGGTAGGTTTGATTACGATAAGGAAAATGAAGAATTGACATATGCAAGGTGAAATTTGAAAAGAGTTACTACTGATTGAAGAATAGGAACACAAAAAGTACCTTATTAGTGGGGACTTTTAATATAAAATACGAGTGTATTATAAGGAGAAGATAAAAATGGGATTAACATCAAGCCATATGTTTTTATAAGTTATAAGAGTGCTGATTGGAAAACTGTATTAGGGGATATTGTATATAAGTTGGTAAAAGAACATGGATTGAATGTATATTTCGATGGAGATTTTAGTGGACATAATCCATTATGGACAGATCAGTTTCCAGAGAATATGGAGTCAGGTAATTGTCGTGGAGTTGATGCGTTTATAGATGATGCATATACAAAGAGCTATGTGCAACTATGTGTAGAGAGGTTCTTGGTTATGTTAATGCTAATGACAATGTGTATGGTGTTGGCGTTACAATAAATGATATAGTCAGCACAATAAAAGATGTATGCGGAGAGGAAGTTGTAAGCGATATTACTGCTAATACAGATAAAGGCTACTCATAATTAATATAATTAAAAATGATTTTTTGATTTTAAAAACTAAGGAGAGGGTATGAAAATGTTGATTTTCATGCACAGAAATGGAGATTAATATGAAGCGAAATAAATACAAAGATTATCTATGGTATACGGCACTTGCAGTATTTATTATATGTGTGATTGAAGGTATATTTTTCTACCATAATGTAGATAATCCGTTTCTTAAAGTAACATTAAACATACAGAATGCAATTAAAGCGTATAAGATAGATCCGGATATAAAGCAGAAAGAAGCTATTGCGTATATGCAGGCAACAGGTGGTGGCATATTAAGTGGAATAATAACATATGTGTATTGTATTGCTGTTATTGTTGCACCATTCTGTACAATAGGTGCATTAACCGTTCTTATCAGAAAACCAGCCAGCTATGTCAGAGGACTGTTTAGCCAGAAAAATAAAAAGCGCGTATTGGTTATTGGTGAAGGAAAATATAAGTTTCCTCTTATAGATGCATTGACTAAAGATTGTCGTGTTACAGTGGTTGAAAGCACCATACTTTCTGATGATAAGAAACTTAAATATATAAACAAAGGTGTAAAGTTTGTGCAGAAGTATCAGGATATGCATATGGAAAGTGTAATAAAAATGCTTGATATGTGTAAATTCAGTGATGTTTTTCTGTGTGATGATAATTCAATAGAAAATATTGAATGTTTAAATGCATTTACAAAGAGCTTTGAAAAAAATATAAATGCATCTGAAAATAAAGAGTATCTGCAGATTCATCTGTGCTGCAATGACAATTCAATGGCAGAACTGATAAGACAGTATTATGATAAAATAGATACAAGAACTTTTGATCTTGACATAGTAGATGTTAATAAAATGGCTGTCAATAAAATGTATAAAGAACATCCTGTATATGCAGCTAATAAGGGTGATGATTATGATGTTCATATAGGAATCATTGGATTTGGTGATTTTGGCCAGAGTGCATTAATACAAGGACTTAATATGTCGGTTTTATCAGCAGAGTCTACTATATGCATAGATGTATTTGATAAGGATATGGAATCAATAATAGGAAGTTTCATGAAGAATTTTTCAGTTGATGTCCTGAAGGGATTGAAGTTCATAAAAGAAGATATATATGAAGGTAAAAGTATTGAATATTATGAATTGAAATTTCCATTTGATACAATACCAGATCAATTTGGTATAGATGGAAAGGTATGTTTAAGATTTTTTAATACGGATGCAAGGACATTACAGTTTAACAGTATTTTTAAAAGATGTAATGATGACAAATTATTTACATATCTTATTGTGGCAATGAGTGATACACATTCAATGTCTAATACACTTATTGAATTGAAGCAGCTGTTATACAATAAGGGTGATAGCTGTATTAATATTCCTATAGTTGTCAGGGCTAAGGAAAACAATGATTTTGCTAATATTTATGGTGAGAAGAATCTATTTACAATAAACAAGAATAAAGATATTTTTTCATATGCTTCTATAACTAATCGTGATATTGTAAATGATGCAAAGATATTTAATCATAGATACAATATGTTGTATGAAATAATAAGCAGATATAAAGCAGATAAAAATATTGTTGTGGATGATAAGTTTATGTTATCTGAAGATATAGAGGAACGTCTTAAGAAAGATTCAATAGAGCTTAAAGAGAATAAGAAAATATCAGAAGAAATAGATGAGGTATGGCATAATAAGGGCATATTTGACAGGGAATCAAGTATAGCACAGTCATTGCATCAGGATATTAAAAAATGGATTATTTATGAAAAACATGCATATTCTCTTACAGATAACAGAGAAGAGCTTGAAAGAATTGAACACAGAAGATGGAATATTTTCATGATAACACATGGCTTTAAATATGAGAAAGCTGAAAGAAAAGATATGTATGCTAAAACACATCCGTGTATTTCAAAGTGGGAAGTTTTGAAGGTAGAAAAGCCAGATACATTAGAGTATGACTTTACACCATATTACATATTAAAAGCAGACAGATGATTTAATTGAATATCAGTAAGTAAATTACACCACAACCAGACAAATATAAGATACAGGACTGCCTGTATCTTATATTTGTCGTCCGTCCGTCACCAACTAAAATTCAATCAAACTATTGTTTGCAATTGTTATTGTACATTATTGTTATTTGGTGTATTATTGCCATTTATATTTCTGTTATCGTTCATATTTTTTCCGCCATTCATGTTACCTCCGCGGCCACCACCATTAAAACCGCCAGGATTGCTGCCAAAGCCGCCGGCATTGGATGCACCCATGGTTCCTGCAGATTGTGTCCAGTTTGTTAATGAAGAACCATCGCAGTAAAGAGTGTATTCAGTGTTTGTTGTAAGAGCAGATGTGCATATCCAGCCATTTGAGTAACTGTTGTTTAATGTAAAGCTTATTATTTCATTACCGCTGGAATCTTTTACTGAGTAGCTTCCTGCGTTAAAGGATACAGAGTTGAATACGTAAGCATTAACTGAATTTACAGGAGTTTCACATATACCGCCTAAAGCTACACATGTTCCACCAGTTATAGTAATATTTTCGTCAACATCAATAGAACCAGATACCTGACCTGATGAACTGCCGCCTTTTACAAAAACCATACCGCCAGACTGTGTGTAGCTGCCGTTAGAATCTATACCATCTGTATCGCCAGAACCGGTTGTTACATCAACGTATCCACCAGTTATATTAATAAGAGGAGTAGATGTGCCATCTCCGGTACATGCATTAATGCCATCATCAGCTGCATATACAAAGCTTTGTTCACCACTGATGTTGATTGTTATAGCCTCAAGACCCTCGTAGGATGTTAAAACATTTATATATCCATCAGTTATATTAAGCTCTTTATCTGCATGTATTCCATCATCACCTGTAGAGATTGTGATAGTTCCACCTGATATAGATATTATACCCTTGCCATCTTCGCCGGTTTCAAGAACACCAGAATCTGAGTTGGCATGAATACCATCATCAGTTGAACTTATGTTGATGGCTGCACCAGATATATTTATCTCGCTCTCGGCTTTGATTCCCTTTGTAGAGTAGGACTTTTTAGATGAATTTCCTAAGCTGTTATTGCCAGGCATACCATTAGCAGTTCTGTTTCCACCGCCAAAGTTACCTTTCATGTCAGGATTATTGCCAGAATTGCTGCTACTGTTATTCATATCAGGAGGAGTGCCCATGTTACCATTGTTCTGAGTATTGTTCATATCGGGTGGAGTTCCCACGCTGCCGTTATTCTGGTTGTCTGTATTGGCAGTTGTTGTGTAAGTCATCATAGTTGCATTGTATGATGATTTAGATGATGAACCTTGATTCTGATTTGAAGAACCTGGGTTGCTGGACGAAGAACCAGAGCTGCTGGCTGAAGAACCGGAGTTGTCGGCAGCCACGGCTTCACTATAATCAGAATAAGTATCTGTATATATATTCAGATTTCCATCACCTGAAACATCTACACCATATGCAGCATCTATGCCGTCACAGGCAGCATATATATCAATATTTCCACCAGATATTATTACATTTCCTTTCTGTTTTCCTTTGGTTGAAAGACTGCTGTTTGATGTTTTGATGCCATCGCCTTTTCTGGATATAGCTATTATTTCACCAGATTCTATAGCTACCTCATCGTTTCCTTTTATAGCATTATTTACAGCATTAACCTTGATGGTAACATTTTTAATAGAAATGTCATCTTTGCTCTGGATACCGTTGTTATAGTTGCCAGTTACTGATAATGCCCCTTTTCCAACCAATTTAAGGTCACATGCTGCATAGATGGCAGCATTACCATTTTCACCGGAAGAATTGTCTGAATTGTCGTCAGCTTCAGCTCTTGCATCAACTATACAGTTATAAGTGTTTTCCTCAGATTTGATTTTTACATTATCAGCATTTTTAATATAAATAGGTGAACCGTTAGAACATGTGATGGATGTACCATTCAATACAATGGTGATTTCGGAATTATCGTCAGTATCAACTACAATCTGTCCTTCTGATAAGAGTCCGGTAACGGTATATTCGCCAGCCTGTGTTATGGTATATACGGAATCATTCTGTGTTATTGTAGAACCATCAGTTGATGTAATGCTGAATTCTCCTGTTATTTCAGTTTTGTAGTTATCGGCATCATCTGCGTGAGTTACATTGGTATCCTGGGCAGTAATGCTGGAAGTTACAGTGGTATCAGTATTTTTGTTGTTGGTTGTATAGCTTTGTGAACCACAGCCTGATGTCATAAGACACATGGCAAGAATAGCTGCGGCTACGCATGATTTGTTTACTTTTTTTAAATTAATCATATATATTCATCCTTTCATTCATTATTTCTTTAGTTAATATAGAGATTGCTACTTCTGCCCCTTACATCTTATCTATAGTGTAGGTGGGAATAGTGAAGAAAATATGATGAGAATGAGGATATTTTGTGTCCTGGAGAATGACAAAAGAAAAAGCCGAGGCAGGATTTTTATTCCTGTATCGGCTTTATTGGCTTTATTGGTGTTATGGAGTGTTTATCAGCGCTTTAATGTCTTCTTCTGGTGTGGTGATAGGTGCTATGCCATATTTTTCCACAAGAAGGTTCAGAATATTAGGAGACAAAAACGCAGGTAGAGAAGGACCAAGACGGATGTTTTTGATACCAAGGTGCAGAAGCGTCAACAAAATGCAGACTGCCTTCTGTTCGTACCATGAAAGAACGAAGGAGAGCGGAAGCTCATTTACATTACATCCAAATGCATCCGCAAGTGCCAGAGCAACCTGAATCGCCCCGTAAGCATCGTTACACTGACCCATATCCATCAGTCGTGGCAGACCATTGATTTCTCCAAGATTAAGATCATTGAAACGGAATTTGCCACATGCCAGAGTGAGGATGATACTGTCAGAAGGAGTTTGTTTAACAAAATCTGTGTAATAGTTTCGACCCGGTTTAGCACCATCACATCCGGCAACCAGGAAGAAATGGCTGATTGCACCTGATTTTACAGCATCTACTATAGTATTTGCATGTGACAGTATAGCTGCATGACCGAATCCGGTTGTCACCTTGGTACCTCCATTGATACCTTTTAATGTCTGATTTTCTTTATAGCCACCAAGTTCAAGTGCTTTTTTGATAACTGGCGTAAAATCTTTTTTCTCATCAATATGAACAGCGCCAGGGAAAGCAACCACCTCTGTTGTAAATACTCTGTCAGCATAACTGCTTTTTGGCGGCATCAGACAGTTGGTAGTGTAAAGAATCGGAGCTGGAAGATGATCAAACTCTTTCTGCTGATTCTGCCATGCAGTTCCAAAATTTCCTTTTAAGTGTGGAAATTTTTTCAAGAGTGGATAGGCATGGGCAGGGAGCATTTCACCATGAGTATATATGTTGATTCCTTTTCCTTCTGTCTGTTCAAGTAAAAGCTGCAGGTCTTTAAGATCATGACCTGTCACGACAATAAAAGGTCCTTTTTCGATGGTAAGTGTAACATCAGTGGGCTCTGGCATTCCATAGCTGTTTGTATTTGCTTTATCAAGAAGTGCCATACATCTAAGGTTGATCTCGCCTACTTTAAGTACTGTAGGAAGCAGTGTTTCTATACTTTCTTCGTAACCAATCTTAAATAATGCTTCGCAGAAGAATCGGTTTACTTCATCATCTTCATAATTCAGAACATTTGCATGGTAAGCATAGGCGGCCATTCCACGAATACCAAAAAGAATAAGAGATTTTAAAGAGCGGATATCTTTATCGGCATTCCACATCTGCTGCATGTCGTACTCGTTTGTTTTACCACATGGCGACTGACATTTGCTGCAGTCAGGAACCAGTCGTTCTTTCTCAGCTCTGACTTTTTGTATCATATCTTCGATTGCTGCATTATCAAAACTTACATTTGTAACTGTTGTAAACAGACCTTCAATTATGACTTGTACGGTTCTTTTAGAAATAGCTGATGCACTGTCTACAGCTCTTGCAAGACCAATCAATGCACCTGTCAGCTCATCCTGTAATTTGGCTGTATCTGCATTTTTTCCACAGACACCTGCATTTCCTGTACAGCCAGTACATCCGGCTGTCTGTTCACACTGAAAACAAAACATTTTTTTATTCATTCCAGTAATCTCCTTATTAATCAATAATTTTTCCATCAATACTTATTGTTACAACCTGCCATGGTATGAATTTTCCACTATTTTGAAGTGCATTTTTTACTGCCATCTCCAGACCACCACAGCATGGAACTTCCATTCTTACGATTGTCACACTTTGAATGTTGTTATTCTGAATAATAGCAGCCAGTTTCTCACTATAATCAACCTGGTCTAATTTCGGACAACCTATTAGTGTTACCTTATTCTGAATAAAATCCTGATGAAATCCAGCATAAGCGTAAGCAGTACAATCGGCGGCTATCAGAAGTTTTGCACCATTAAAATATGGTGCACTGATAGGTGCCAGTTTGATCTGTACCGGCCAGTTCTCAAGTTGTGATATCGAATCTGCACCTGAAAATGGTTTTGCGGTCTCAGGCGTTTTTGTTCGCTGTATCTGCATGATTTTAGATCCTGGACAGCCGGTGTGAGGTGACATTGCATGGTTTTTGGCAGCTATTTTACTCTGTGCTTCTTTTACAGCATCTTCATCATATGCAGGTGCTTCTCTTTCCTCAAATGAAATAGCTCCTGTAGGACATTCTGGGAGGCAATCCCCCAATCCGTCACAAAAATGTTCTCTTACCAGCTCGGCTTTTCCGTCTATAATATCAATGGCACCTTCGTGGCAGGCAGTTGCACATGCACCACATCCGTTACATTTTTCTTTATCAATACGTATAATTTTTCTTATCATTTTACCCTCCATTAATAGAATTTTATTTTTGTTTCTGGTAGAATCATATTATAATAAATACAACTTGTATGTTTGATTTCCAACAGGAGGTGAGATTTTGAAAAAATATTTACCTGTTTTAAAAAACAGTCCTTTTTTTAAAGGTCTTACTGATAATGAGATATTATCTGTATTGCACTGTGTAGAGGCAGTAACAGTTTCTAAAGAGAAGGATTCTTATATTTTCAGAGCAGCAGATTCTACACAGGTAATGGGATTAGTATTGTCAGGTTGTGTTCTTATTATTCAGGAGGATCTCTGGGGACATCGGAATATTCTGTCTAAATGTCATGCTGGTGATTTTTTTGGAGAACCATATGCGGCAAGCCCTGGTGCTGTTCTGAACATCAGTGTGGTAGCAGATGAGGATTGTGAGATTGTTTTTTTAAATATACAGAAGCTTCTGGTTACTTGTCCAACTGCATGTGGGCATCATCAGAAGCTGATTCGCAACCTGGTCAGTGTACTGGCAAATAAGATACTGATTCTGAATGATAAGATTACACATATTGGCAAGCGGACAACAAGGGAGAAATTATTGTCATACCTGTCAGCAGAATCTATCAGACATTCGTCCTTGTCCTTTGATATTCCTTTTGACAGGCAGCAGCTGGCAGATTATCTTTGCATTGACCGCGCAGCAATGTCTACTGAGATATCAAAGCTGCAAAAAGAAGGCTTTATAAAAACGCATCGAAATCATTTTGAGGTGCTTTGCAATAATAATACAAATGTATTGAGGTAGAAGATGGGTTAAAGCGTAAATCGGAGGTGCTGGGAATAAGAAAGAAATATAACAAAGAGCTGCTAATAAATTTCATAGTAACTTAAAAAAGAATCACTATCAAGCTATAATGACAGCATATGTGAAAGAAAAAGGAGAGAATGAGTTTAATAGACAAGAGGCTTTAGCAGCGATGCGTAGAGCTGGAAGGTAATTTTTAATGGCAAAATATGAGAAAAAATTAGATGATGATATACGTTGCCCACTTGAATATGGATTGGAAATATTTGGTGGAAAATGGAAATCACGCATAATAAGTGTGTTATCTGCAGCCGAAAAGCTTCGATACAGTGAACTTCGAAGAGAAATGTGCAATATTACGGATACAGTACTTGCTGCAACATTAAAAGACCTGATAGAAGTTGGGATTGTTGAAAGAAAATCCTATGATGAAATCCCACCAAGGGTAGAGTATATGTTGACACAAAAAGGAAAATCTGTTGTGCCTATTTTGCAGAATATTTGCCAATGGTCAGGTGTTTTTTATAAAGATGATGTTGAAAATGAAATGCTGCAATGCCAGAGATGTGATCATAACAGATAGGGGGAAATAGATTATGCTTATATATACAGAAGAAAAAAAGTTTACGAAAGAACAGATTCAAAAGTTATTTCTATCGGTTCATTGGATATCAGGAAATTATCCAGATTGACTGTATAAGGCTCTTATGAATTCCTCAACTGTGCTTACCGTCTGGGATGATGAAAAACTTGTTGGTCTGACAAGAGTATTGGATGATAATGAGATGTTAGCACAGATACATTATGTACTAGAACGTACTGGTATTAATCAGGCAGATATCAGCAAGCTTGAGAATGGAACACGAAATCATTCTGTTAATTTGCTTAAAAGATTAGCGGATGGTATGGGGATGGCTCTTAAGATTGAGTTTGTAACTAAACAGAAAGCGTGATTATATGACCTCACTGGATTGTTGTCTGGTGAGGTTATTATGTTAAGTAGAAAAACTATGATAAAAGTATTTTTCATTTGCCCGGCACTCCAGTTTTATGATAATGCATACCTTCGCAGACTGGGGTAGTACAGGGCAGAATATGGCGGAAAGCCTTGGGATTACTACGGTTTTGACTACTAAGGCTCATGGGTGGAATCGTAATAAAGGCAAAGGTGTGGGAGAAATCCTTAGTAGTAATGGACTACTAAGCGATGGCACACATACAAAAATTTGAACATAAAAAGCCACAATCTTTGGTAGGGAGACTACCGGGATTGTGGCTTTTACGATTTTACCTAGAAGAACATAGATTTAAGTATACATCTGAGAGTTTACTTTGAATTATAGCAATTTTTGCTGGGTCTGTTAGTTTAGAAGCTTTTTTGGCTAATTTGCAAATTTCTTTGTGCAAAGGATTTGTTTGATCAAATTCAGGTAAGTAGAAATGTGATTTTTTCAAACTATAGCCATTGCTTTTAAAGGTACTTTGCATGTATTGGATTACAATATTACTATTGAGAATACCGGCAATATAATACGCTTCCTCTTTTTCTATGAATCTTCCTGCAACTGTTCGACCGATTATCATAGTGTGTTTGACACAAATTGATTGCTTTGTTTCACCCCATGGTGTGTTTTGGGGCTCAATAACAGTAGCACAAAACTTGGTGTTATCACGTGCTGCAACAAGATATTTTGAAAAAGTATATGGTCCTATTTTTGATAGAGCGTAAAATTCTTCGCCACGACGCATTACCTTACTTTTATCAGATTGGTTATCAATCAAGTTTTGATGGTTTAAAAGATACTCAAATAATTCTGGATTTGAAGTCATTAATTCAGATATACCAATTGGCGCATCAGTTTTATTCTCTGAGTATGGAAGTATACAATATTCATTTTCTAAGTTGCATCTAAATGGTGTCAAGGAAGGACCTGTCACAATAGGATATATGTGGTCTGTAGGGAGTTCCCAACCATTTTTGGGCATATCATCTACAATATACTTTGAACGGGTAAATTTTTTATTCATAAATCTATAGTGTGATGATGTGCTAGACTTCCCTATACCTATAAGCATATATAATTCTTGAGGTGTAAATTCTACTCCAGTTCTGTATTCATATGCTGAATCACCTATTATTTTCCTAAAATCGTGTACATCAGATAGATATGAAAATGCTGATGTTGCATCAGACATTTGAGCAGCGATTTTCTTGCCAAAGATAAGATGTTTTTTTACTTTGGCAAAGGAAGTCTCTTTATTTAGTACAATATCTGGAATGCCTTTTGTACGAGAGATTGTTGTAACATCAATGCCTTTTTTATAATCTACTTCTTTCCTTGAATAATAGTATGTGTTGAAATCTTGTGATACAACAATATCTTCACAAGTAAAGGGTTTAAGTGGTTTTTCCCATTTATCTATCTTCTGCAGAAATAATCTTTCCTTTGCTTCATAATCAAGATAGAAATATCTAAATTCCTCGTATGAATTTTGTGACATAATACTGTCTGGCATTAGAAATGCGAGCACACCTGTATTTGTTAGCCAATTGGTAGCAGTTACATTAGAAATGAGTGCACATATATTTAACTGAGTGCCACCAAAGCGTCCTCTTGTGGAAAAAATGTGCCTAATATTGCATAGTTCTTTTATTTTGGAAGCATAATTTGAAGGTAAATGTTCCCATTTAACCCATGGTGGATTACCAACAATTAAATCAAATTCTTGTAATCTAGCAATTAGCATGAAATTGGTTGCGATTCTAATCCATATTCCATCCCAATTGTTTTTATGAAGTTCAACTAAATCGTTTGACATTGATTGAATAGCTGTAATTAAATCCCTTGAATTTTTTTCGGTATCGGATAGCTGACCAACAATCATTTCATAAAGAATTTCAGCGTTGTTTGTTTTCACAGCAGTTTGTAAAGATGCCATTATTTTACCAAAGTTCTTTTGTTCGACGAATCTTGAAGGTAATATTACATCAAAGGACTTTTTGTTATTACGTATTGAATATTTATAGCAAGAAATACCTTCAATGTTTTCTCTCGTTGGTGTAATGGCTGAATCTCCTAAATAAATAGGAATTTCTATGTCTTTTATATCACCAAAAGGTCGAAGCGCTAGATAGTATCCAACTCTGGCAGATAGAACAGAGAGCGGATTAATGTCTATACCATATACTCTAGAAAGAATTTTTCTTTTAATGGATTGTTTTTGATCTTCGGAGAGCTCATATAAGTTTACATTTCCTACTATCTTTTTAATTAGTGCGATAATGAATGTTCCAGAACCACAACATGGATCGATTGCTTTCCAATCCTTATTTGGTTGAAGTTTTAATCCTTCGGATACAACATAATCAGCTAGCCATGCAGGGGTAAAATATTCACCCATTGAGTGTCGAACGGTTTTTGGCATGATGCTCATATATAAATCTTTGAAAATGTCTACTGGTTCGTATATTATTTCAAAAGAAAACGTTGAATACTCGTCAATACACGTGATTATTTTAATGATAGTTTCCCACAAATCGGTATCCCATTGTTCCTTTGCAGAATACCATGAGAAGAAGTCACCCTCTAATAGGTTTATTATATTGCTACTTCTATAGACATAACCATCTTCAAGTTTCTCTAAAAAATTTTGCAATTCTGTTGCTGTTACTTTTGTTAAGTCGGAGTAGTTCTTGGTAGAAGTACCATATTCAAGTTTATCTATTACTTTGCATGCAATAAGTTTTACTATGATTGCATAAGCTGTTTGAAGTGCAAATAATGCCTTATATTCTTTTACCGGGTTAATAATATTATCTCTGAAAATCAGAGAGAGCTCAGAACGTCTTTTCTCTATATCATTTCCTTTTCCATTGTCATCGAATGATAAATGCATAAGACTTTCCCATTCGGAAAAAAGCATATTTGTTTTGTCAGTTGGATTGACTATAAGTTTTTGATAAAGTTCACATGCAAGTTCTTTTGATATAGAATTTGTTTCACTGTTTACTGCAAAATCTTTTAAAACATTTTCAGGAATAAATTTTTTGCAATTATTAGTTAATATTGCACGAATAATTCTATCAATGTCCGTTGCTTCAATGTTTTTAAAAGCAGTAGATTCAATTTTTTCACCATTGAAACCAAAATAAGATATTTTAATTCCGTCAGTTAAAATTGCGTTGTATTTTACTCCATCATTAGTAAATAAAGTTTTTAGATAGTCCTTGACCTGATTAGTTGCGGTATCTTGATCGTTCTTTTTTTCGAGCTTTGAATGTTTCTTGTATTCGATAATAAGATTATTTACGACAGCATCTAGTCGACCTCTTCCGGATGTTCTATTTTTTAATATACCGAAATCGTGTGTCAATCCTCCTTTTATAGGAGTCTCTTGTTTAAAATTAAGTTCAACACCTGTGTGTAATCTGACAAAATAATAAAGCTGTCTTTGAAATGCTTCTGCAGTTTGAGCTTCAGTCTTTGCTGTAATAGCATCTCTCATGATTGATGTTCTCATGTCCTCAACTTGAATCCAATATTCTCCGTTTTCAAGCCATGCGTAATCCATTTTTATTTCCTCCTTTACCCCAGGGGGGAGTATTATCTCTGTTACTTTTCATCCCAAAGACCGATGCCCCCTCACACACGTTTTTTCGCGAAATTGCATAGGGGGGATTCCGGTGTTTTTTAACATATTTTATATAATATCACAGCACATAATTGCATGTATCTGGCTGACATTAGATACAATAATCTATTTGCCTTTCAGCCAAATTATATAAATTAATGTGCTTTTTTCTTGCTTTTTTGAGCCTTTTCAATGGCTTTTCGTTCACGGTAGGCCTTTTGCTTTCTGGCATTTCGAACCTTCTGGCATTCTTCAGCATCACAAAACTCCTGTCGGTTGCTCTTTCGTATTATGAATTTACCACAGTTTCGACAGCGAATCATAATGCCTTCTGGACGATTATCCGATTTGCCTTTATCTTCTGGTGCAGGGTCTTCGGAAAGCATTCTTGCAAGTGTCAGCCATGCAATATCAAATACAGAATTAATATCGGTAGAAAATTCTAATCGGTTAGTACGGGGATCTACCTTTAATTTCATGGTAAATTCCGGAATGATGTCAATAAGCGCATTCCGGAATTCATCGTAATAGTCATATGGTGTAGTAGCAAATTCTCCGGTTGGAGGTTCTTCGACCGGATGATTTTTTATATACTCATTATCAATTTGCATTTCTTCTATGAGATTTCCTTTTGCATCCCCATAATCTAAGTCGTTCGGTATTGCAACAATAGGATGCTTATATTTATCAAAGAAAGAGTAGCCATCAAAGTATTTCCCTTCTTTGGATAAATCATATGCAGATTCGTCATCGGCAATATAGACACCTTCGAGAGCAACATAAAACATGACTGCATTATATAATTTTCCAAGATCATCTAGGAAGGTGTTAATCTCAAATGTTCCGTCTCTTTCTACCATTTCTGCATCGAAGCTATTTATATCAAAAGATTTATTCAATTCAGAATAGATGAAATCAATATTATATGGATGCATATTATTTGTACACCATTCCATGATGAGCTGCGTATATGGAATTTTATTATCAAAGCTGTTTATCTGCATTGCCAGATTGCAAAGGCTGGTAAGCAGTCCCTGTCCGGAAAGAAAATCTTCTTTAGGAAAGATGGGTTCATATCCGGGGCGGCAAAATGGTGTTGAACAGTAATCATTGCTTTTATCAATATCAAGTTCATATTTTTTGAATCGGAAAGGGTGGTAAATCAGTTGCCCGATACCACCGATTTCTTTAAATCCTAATATATCTGTTATTTTATCTGCTTCTGATGGAATCGTTTCATCATTCCAGTTTAATGGCATATCATACCTCATTCCAATCGTTAATTCGTAACCGTTAGCGTTACCGTCAGTTTTTGGACTACGGTTACATTATAGCTTAAAATATTCATGAAAACAATAAAAAGTTACACAAAATGATGTAACGGATTTGTACCTTGACAATTTCATCCCGTTCTCAATGAACAAGCCTTTGTTATTGCATGGACTGGTATCCGCCAAGAGCAGTAACAAAGAAATAATTATTGAAGAGACGGACATAACAAACTCTACGGAAGGAGCAACATCATATGGAGAAAACAACTATGAGTGTGCAGGAATTATCTGCACAGATGGGAATCAGCCTGCCAAAGGCATATGAACTGGTAAAGACACCAGGATTTCCGACAATACGAATCGGAGCAGATGAGTCTATTGGTATTCTTCATAATACAGATGGAGCTAAAACAGCACTGACAGCAGAAACGCTGACTTATGATGATGTGATTTCTTTATATTTTAGCGTTGATAAGGAATATAGAAGAAATGGCATCAGGCTTATGAATGATAAGACGGTACTTGCACTCAGAAAGCTGAAGGATATCGATGACAATTATTTGTGGAATCAGACAAATGATACAATTCTTGGAAAACAGGTTATTATTTCCGAATATATGCCGGCTATCGAAACAGGTACTAAGCCGATTGCATTTGGTGACTTCTCATATTACTGGATTGTAGGAAGAAAACCTGTGTCGATAAGAACATTGTTGGAAAAATTCGTATTATATGATCAGATTGGATATCTTGCATTTGAGTTCCTTGACGGAAAACTTGTAAGAAATGAAGCAATCAAGGTTATTCAGATGGCAGATGAAAGAAAGTAATCATAGATTGTTTGATTTTAATTCTATCATCTTGAATGGGATATATGCCCCTTGTATGGTATTTCGCTGTATTGGGTGTTAATACCCCGTTCAAATTCGCAGTTTTTGTGCGTGAATGGGCGGCACCGTTGCCTGGTATAAAAGGTAACAGAGAGTTAGACCGCCCATGGGGGCAAATATCACAGAATCAGAGTGAAAATGACAAAAAAGAAAAAATAGTACAAAGGAGTCAGCTGTGTGACCACCTTGTCGGAAGGAGAGATACTATGAATGCAGAAAGCAATGAAGCGCTTACTGTTAGTGAGAAGTATATGCTCACCAACAAGGAGGCAGCAGCTTATTTTAATATTGGTATAAAGAAACTGAGAAGAATTGCAGAGGATAACCTTGGAACAGTAGCGGTGTACTGTGGAAACCGATTCCTGATCATCCGCCCGAAGTTCGAAGAATTTATCCTTAATTCTTCAGAAATATAGTTCCTTTTATCTGCCGAAAGTAGTTTCTATTACAGGGCATAAGAGCGAACATAGGATGATCCCGAAAACCCTTGAAAACAGCCACTTTTGGCAGAAAGGAAGTGCTTTATGGCAAGACCAAGTTTAGCAGAAAAAGATATTTTAAATCTTTCTGAGGCAATTGAATATTTTGTTTTGAGCCGGAGAAAATTTTATGATTTATTGAGTAATACGGATGGAGAAGATTTTCTGGCATACTACGGAGAACGCAAGCTGATTCTTCGTGTAGCCTTTGAAATGTATCTGCGTAACCATCCAGAACTAAGGGGGCGGGTATAATGGCAAAGGCAGGAAGAGGTCAGACAAGGCGGGATTCCAAACGCAGAGTATTAAGACCGGGAGAAAGCGTAAGGGCAGACGGAAAATATCAATATAAATATCATATTGATGGAAAACCACATTTTGTATACAGTTGGAAACTGGAGCCTACTGACAAACTTCCGAAAGGTAAGAAACCGTGCATTTCCCTTCGTGAGTTAGAAAAACAGATAAACACAGATTTAGATTTACTTGTAAATATCGTAGATGGACAGATGACAGTCTGCGAACTGGTAGACCGATATTTGAAAACAAAGACAGGAGTAAGGCAAAGTACGAAGTGTGAAAACATCCGATGCAAAGCTGTTCCTTATCAAGTTGCAGCAAGAAGATGGGAAAAGCTACAGTTCCATTCATACCATCCGTGGAGTGTTGCGACCAGCTTTTCAGATGGCGGTGGATGATGATATTCTGGTAAAGAATCCATTCGGATTTCAGCTTGCCGGGGTATTGGTAAATGATGCAGTTACAAGAGAGGCAATTACAAAAGACCAGATGAGAAAGTTCCTGAAGTTTGTGCATGACGATGTGGTGTACTGTAAATACTATGAAGTGGTGTACATACTCTTTCATACGGGAATGAGAATATCAGAATTTTGTGGCTTGACGCTGAAGGACATTGATCTTGAGAATAGAACTGTGAACATCGACCATCAGTTGCAGAGAACATCGGATATGCGATATATCATAGAAACCACAAAGACAGATGCCGGAACAAGGGTACTGCCGATTACAGAGGATGTGGCACAGATGTTTCAGGCAATCATCGAGGACAGGAATGCTCCCAAAGTGGAAAAATCCATTGATGGCTACAGTGGGTTCCTTTTCTATGATGATAATGGAATGCCCCTTGTGGCAATGCACTGGCAGCACAGATTCAACCACATGGTCGGCAGATACAATGACATTTATCGGGTGCAGATGCCAAACATTACGCCTCATGTGTGCCGACACACCTATTGCAGCAATATGGCAAAATCGGGAATGAATCCCAAGACATTACAGTATCTTATGGGGCATTCGGATATATCAGTCACGATGAATGTGTACACGCATATCAGCTTTGATGATGCAGAGGAAGAACTGAAACGAATGGAAGACTTCAAAAAGGCGCAGGCGGAGGTTGAGCAGAAGAAGGAGAAAACGATGTCGCAGAAGATGTTTAAGGTAATTTAATAGAGAAGAGGGATAATGCTCCGGCTTGGCTGGGGCGTTTTTTCTATGGAAAAGAAGTGAAAATGACGATATAATATTTGAGATATTGTGATGGAGGCAGATGGATAATGAATATAAAGGATGTTAATGACAAGATTAAAAATATAGAGAATGAAATAGGAGCAATGGTTGAGCAAAAGTTAAAGTTTTCAGATGCATCAATGGAACAGGTTGTGATTGTAGCAATTGTAAATGATAGCATAGATTTAATAGAAGATATACAACGAAATATATATGCATTTAATCTTTCGTATGAAAATTATAACAATGCCGTGTCGTTTAATCCTAATTATTATTTTGAAAATATTATTTTACAAGATGACATGATATGGGAACGAATAATCTTTCTTGTTGGTGTGCTTGATCAACTAAATGTGAATATTATTTTTGAACAGAAATCAGTAGAACCGTTGTATGATATGATAAAAAAGAAACATTCAACAGATGATGATATAATTGTGGATTTACGATGCATAAGAGGCGATTATAATAGCAAAAGAATTAAATGGAAACGAAACAACAACGAACATTTTGTTTCTACGCATTTAGATACAAAAGAAACTGAGAATGATATTGGAGAATTAATCTTTATAAATAATGATCAAATAAAAATGAATATGGAAAAATGTTTTCAGTTAACGGATAGAATTAATGAAATTGCTATGAAAGAATTGAAGGAGTGGATTCAACCGATTGAAAAGAAGCAAGGTATATATATAAGATTAATGAAGAAAATTATAAATGAGTTTTCCATTAAAAATAGGAGATGTTCTTTTAACTGCACAGAAAGATTGTCTTGCGAGACAGAAGTGCTTAATAAGAATATTGTTAATGATGTTGCAAAGTTAGAAAAAAGGTATGAAACATTACGAGAAGAATACAGAAACGTAATAAATCAAATAAATGAGTGGTGCATTGATATGGGTGATGAGGCTAGTAATATTCGAAATACTCTTTTAATAGATGCAATTTTTCGTGCAAAAGAAATTGTAAGATCATTAAATTTATATTTTTGTTGTTTAAATTATGATATGGATAAAAAAATACTGTTTGCGTTTTCGGAAGAGGATTTTATTAAGTTTCTTTATAATGAAGTGATAACACCAAATATATATTGTTTTCATGCTATTATGAAAACTTATTCAGTATGTGAAAAAATAGCAAAATTTATATTGTGCAAATATGATTTTGAACATGAATATATTACATCAGAAAAATTTAAAAATATGTACATTGAAGATATAATTGCAAAGATAAATGAAAAACAGATAACTTCAGATATCATAGAGAAATTTATGGAAATAATGGAGGGGAAAGTATATTCACATTATGAAAAAATTCGTAATTTAGAGTATCATTGTCTTAGACAGGAATATTTGAATTGTCAGAGCGCACTAGAGATAAATCTAGGAAAAGTTTATGAAGTGTTTGTGCTATTAAATCAACTATTTGAATTGTTAGAATTATTAGTTGGAGAGGAAAAAGTAATATTATCTAAACGGATTAAAAAGAGGGAGATCGATTTTTAGTAGTAAAGTGATAAAAAACTTAGTAGTAAGCCTTTCCAGTTTACTACCAACTTTACTACTAACAGCCCGTAACAACTTGCTCCATCTTGCCCTATTTTGCCAAGATGCTAGTAAAAACACATATTTTACAAATCCCCGAAATCCTTCGCAAAACAGGGCATTCCGGGGCAAAACAAGGAGAAACAAAACAATGATAAAAATATTATTCATCTGCCACGGCAACATCTGCCGCAGCACCATGGCCGAAAGTGTCATGACATATTTAGTTAAACAAGCTGGTTTATTAGACCAGTTTTATATTAATTCAGCGGCAACAAGCCGTGAAGAGATAGGCAATCCCCCACACCATGGGACGGTTGCCAGATTAAAAGCAGAAGGAATACCGGTTATTCCACATAGAGCAGTGCAGATGACACTGGATGATTATGAGGAATATGATTATCTTATAGGCATGGATACAGAGAATATAAGAAATATGCAGCGTATATCAGGTGGAGATCCAGATGAAAAGATATATAAGCTGCTTACATTTGCAGGTTCAGGTCTAGATGTAGCGGATCCTTGGTATACAGGAGATTTTGAAGCAACATATAAAGATGTAAAGGCTGGCTGTGAAGGTTTGCTTCACACGCTTGCTGAGGAAACGTAATAAATAAAATAATCTATTTAACATTTACAAATAAAATAACTAAAATAACAAAACAGAATATTTTTATAATCCCTGCATAAACTGTACAAACAGATATGCAGGGGTTTTTATTTTTGAAAACTTATATTGAAGAAAGGGTAATAGATATTGCTAATTACATAATAGATAACAATACTACAGTCAGAAAGGCGGCAAAACAGTTTGGAGTAAGTAAAAGCACAGCACACAAGGATGTAACAACAAGACTTTTAGAGATTAATCCTGCACTTGCTGCGAAAGTGAGGAAAGTGCTTGATGTCAACAAACAAGAGCGGCATATACGTGGAGGAATGGCAACAAGAGAAAAGTATGCACATCATAAAAATTAAAGATAATGAAGAACAAAGCAAATCTAAACTAAAGTATATTCAGGCATTACAAGAATATTTTCAACAATTCCGTCAATTATATAATATATGAGCAGCGATTATATAAAACAGAAGCAATATAAAAGCAGTGACCATATAAAGCAAATAATTGACAGGAGGAATACACTAATGCAATCTGATTTAACAAGAAATTCTGATAATAAGGATAGCCAGCAGAGCAGTGCAGTATACACACAATCTGACTTTGCCGGTGGTGTACCTATGAATGAGCCTATGGCAGAAAGATATTGTTCACCTGAAGCATATGAGTGCAGTGATGGGATAGAAGCAGGCTGTCTTGATAATCCCCATATTCCACCAGATGAAGTTAACAATAGTACCTTGAAGATGATGGGGAATAGACATAGAAAGCTTGAAATAAAGAAGGTTATTGGAAGGGAAATACTGGACTCAAGAGGCAATCCCACAGTAGAGGCGCAGGTTTTGCTTAATGATGGAACTGTTGGACATGGTATGGTTCCAAGTGGAGCGTCAACAGGTGCTTTTGAGGCTGTTGAACTAAGAGATATGGATCAGAAAAGATATTTTGGAAAAGGTACGCTTAAGGCTGTAAAACATATAAATGTTGAACTTAACAATACAGTACTTGCAATGGATGCATCTAATGTATATGCAATAGATAAAGCTATGATAAAAGAAGATGGAACTAAAGATAAGTCCAGATTAGGTGCTAATTCAATTCTTGCAGTATCAATAGCATGCGCAAGGGCAGCGGCGGCATCATTTCATATGCCATTATACAGGTTTATAGGTGGAAATGCGGCTACGACACTTCCAGTTCCTATGATGAATATTATAAATGGGGGTAGGCACGCAGTTGGAAGTGATTTTCAGGAGTATATGGTAGTTCCGGCGGGTGCATCAAGTTTTCGAGAGGCACTTCGTATGGGAACAGAGGTGTTTCATTCATTAAAGGAAATACTTACTAAGAAAGGATTCGCAGTTACTGTTGGTGATGAGGGAGGTTTTGCACCAGATGTGGCTGATGCATTTGAAGTGTTTGAACTTCTTATGGAGGCGGTGATTACAGCAGGATATAAGCCAGGCGAAGACATTTATTTCGCGATGGATGCCGCAGCTTCCGAATTATACAATACTGAAAGCGGATTGTATGAGTTTCCAAGAGAATATGCAACAAGACAATCAAAAGTTCATGAAAATGTAGACATGAAACAACAAAAAATGACTTATGATTTACTTGATGCAAACAATGACATGCTTGCAATTAAGCGGGATAGCAAACAACTTGTCGATTATTACTCTAAAATTATCGACAAATTCCCGGTGATATCAATAGAAGACCCGCTTAACGAAGAAGATTGGGACGGATGGAGAGATATAACTGATAAACTGGGCAATCGTGTACAGCTTGTGGGGGATGATTTATTTGTTACTAATACAGAAAGATTAAAAAAAGGTATAGCTTCAGGCTGTGCGAATTCAATTCTTATAAAATTCAATCAGATAGGAACGTTGTCAGAAACAATAGAGGCAGTTAAGATGGCGCATAAAGCTGGATATACTGCTATATCAAGCCATCGTTCAGGTGAAACAGAAGATACGACGATTGCGGACATGGCGGTTGCTTTGAATATGGGACAGATAAAAACCGGGGCACCGTCAAGAGGTGAGAGAATAGCAAAATATAACAGATTACTGCGTATAGAAGATGAGCTTGGAAGTTCCGCAGTGTATCCGGGGATAAAGGCATTTAATATAAAAACTGAGAAATAAAGTAAGATTAAGAACACACCAAGAATCAATAAAAACAAAGTAAAAATTAACAATACATCAAGAAACAATAATAAGAAATTTCAGTATTTTGCGTGTCAACAGGTCCACAATTCCCATTTGCACTGATGCAGCCGTATTGGACCTGCTGACACCTGTATAATATAATTATATCAGCGAAACAATACTTAATCCGCTGTTTTTAGAAAGGTTTACATAATCATTTCCACACTGTACGATAGGTTTGTCAAGAGCGTTGTCATTTATAAGAACTACGTTGCCAGTACGTCCATCTGAAAGTTTTACGTTTGTTCCAATGTATGAAGCAACTACATTTTTAAGAAATGGAATAGCATATATAGGATCAAACTTGGTAAAGGCATCCTGATACATCATTTTAACAACTTCAAAAGGACATATAGGTGCACGATATATACGTGATGCAGTCATTGCATCATATACATCTGCGATAGTGATAATCTTGGCAACAGCCGGGATATCAGGGCTTTTAAGACCAAATGGATATCCGCTTCCGTCACATTTTTCATGATGCAGCAGTATAGCTTCTTTAACAGGGAGAGGAAGCTTTTTGTCTTTTATCTGTTCATATCCAAGATTAACATGATGCTTCATTATCTCATATTCATTGTCAGTCAATGTACCTGGTTTATTTAGTATATTATCAGGTACAAGCAGCTTACCAATATCATGTAAGAGACCTGCAAGAGTAAGTGTTTTAATCTGTTCATCATTAAAGTTCAGCCATTTACCTATAATAGATGCGATAAGTGCAACATTGACAGAATGAACGAAAGTAATGTCATCCTTGTTTCGCATGGCATGCAGCATATCAAACATCTGAAGCGAATTACGCGCTTCAGACAGAATATTCATAGTTTCAGATACCATGGTGTCTGTGTCTATATTGTTTTCGGCAGTAAGGAATGAGTTGAGATTATCTTTTACGGAATCTACATTAACATTATATTCTGATTCAAAATGCTTGAATTCATCAGAGTTACGGACACGCTCATAATAGTTGATATTGTCAACATCAGTTCTGGCTAAAGCAGCATTTCTTTCAGCCTGTGCTGCAGAGTCTTCCTCCTCATTATAAATGTTTATTTCAAGGACATGCAGACTTGAAATTTTAGCAATAAGCGAAGGCGTAAGAACAGTATCTTTAGGCGCAAGCAAAGAGCCATCGCTTAATATAATATCACGTGAAAGCTTCATTCCGGCGTGTGCATCAAATATAAATATAGTATTGTCATTCATATATAACATTCTCCTTAAATTTCAAATATAACAGAACTGTTTGTATATATCATATGATACCAGGGTCAAAATGTCTGAATTTACATGAGTTCACTCATAGTCAGTTTAGAAAAAAAATAACGAATATCTGCTAAATCCGGTCTGAATTTACATGAGTTCACTCATAGTTGGGGAAAGATTTTGAATCCGCTCATATATGAGCACAAAATACTTTATGAACCCTACATTTAAATATGAAATAATTATAAATTTAATAGTTTAAAAAGTCAATTATACTTGACGTGTAACAATATATTGTGTAATATTTTTATGGATTACAGATGGTGCGTGCAGCATTATGTGATCATAATTAAATATATGATTATATCCCTTATTTAGAGCGGTGGAGATACATAGGATCTGAGAAGCCCGGCAACCCCTTGCATTTGAACAGCATAAGGAAGGTGCCAACCTGAGCGAGATTATTCGAACAATGAGAGGATTTCGAAGCAGATTTCGGGTCCCTTTAAGGGACCTTTTTCTATGCATAGATATATCAGATATGTATGTTATGTATGTAAAAATGGACATACAATTTAAAGACATACAATTTAAAATATAAGTATGCATCCATACGAAATTAGGATATAAGCATGTCGAATTATGCTTTAAGCCAGGCTATACAAGGCATAATCGGAGATACTTAATAACAAGGAAGTTTATTTTAGAAGGAGAAAGATTAGTACGATGGAAAAAAGATTATTTACATCAGAGTCAGTAACAGAAGGACATCCAGATAAAATCTGTGATCAGATATCAGATGCAGTGCTTGATGCACTTTATGAGCAGGATCCATATTCAAGAGTGGCATGTGAAACACTTACTAATACAGGTTTTGTTATGGTTATGGGTGAAATCACAACTAAGGCTTCTATAGATATCCCACAAATTGTACGTGATACAGTTGTAGAGATAGGTTATGACAGCTCAGAAAAGGGCTTTGATGGTAACACATGTGCAGTTATGGTTGCACTTGATAAGCAGTCAGCAGATATAGCTATGGGAGTTGATAAGGCTCTTGAAGCAAAGGAAGGTGTTGATAAGGACGATGAAGACCTTGGAGCCGGCGACCAGGGTATGATGTTTGGTTATGCTACAAACGAAACAGAAGAATATATGCCATATTCAGCAGCACTTGCACAGAAGCTTTCAAAGCAGCTTACAAAGGTTCGTAAGGATGGCACATTAAGCTACTTAAGACCAGATGGCAAGACACAGGTAACAGTTGAATATGATGAGAACAATAAACCTATACGTCTTGATGCAATTGTTGTATCTTCACAGCATGCACCAGAAGTATCACAGGAACAGATTCATGAAGATATCAAGAAGTACGTTATAGATGCAATTGTTGACCCAGCTATGGTAGATGCTGATACTAAGATATTTATCAATCCAACAGGCCGTTTTGTTATAGGTGGTCCTAACGGAGATTCAGGCCTTACAGGTAGAAAGATTATTGTAGATACTTATGGTGGAGCAGCTAGACATGGTGGTGGAGCATTTTCTGGTAAGGATTGCACAAAGGTAGACCGTTCAGCAGCTTATGCAGCACGTTATGTAGCTAAGAATATAGTTGCAGCAGGTATCGCAGACAGATGCGAAATTCAGCTTTCATATGCGATCGGTGTTGCACATCCAACATCAATCTGTGTAGATACATTTGGAACAGGTAAGTTAAGCGATGAAAAGATTGTTGAAATAATCAGAGAAAACTTTGATTTAAGACCAAACGGAATTATAAATATGCTTAATTTAAGAAGACCAATATATAAGCAGACAGCAAGCTATGGACATTTTGGACGTACAGACCTTAACCTCCCATGGGAGCAGACAGATAAGGCTGATATACTTAAGAAGTATCTTTAAAATGTTGTTGTTTAGCACACATTATTAATATACGGACGACAGCATATATGAGGAAAGCAGGTGTGCATACATCAACGATGCCAGAAGCTCCAATTTACGCGAGCAACGAGCCAAAGTCATATTCTTGATATGACCTTGGCGACTGCCGCGGTAGCCATAATAAACACGCTCTGCGAGTTTATTATGGCTGGATATTTCTAAGACTTTTCATATAGGTTACGGTAGTTTCCGCTACTGTTCGATATGGGACATCCGTGTCCCATATCGAACTTCCACAGACATCCGTGTCTGTGGATAGCTGGGTAGTTAAGGAAAAGTCTAAGAACTATCACAATTGAACTTCAAGTGCATCTTATGATGTATGCGCACCTGCTTTCCTCATATATGCTGTCTGACTTTGACTTAATTTACGAAAAATGAATGTGTGCTAAATCAAAGGGGAGAAGCATGAGGGGCGGAATTGTGCGTAAAGCGCACAATT
>ENA-UOJB01000832-UOJB01000832.1-human-gut-metagenome-genome-assembly--contig:-C48-NODE-832-length-29827-cov-8.031943_pt1 | contig 29827 bp, 19 predicted proteins | sample MGYA00242338_ERZ723885 | MGnify/ENA metagenome assembly ERZ723885
CCCGAGAGCCAGTTGCCGTCGGTGATCGTCGTGCGCGAAGGCTGTATGTCGCTCTGGCGTCCCACGAAGTTCCACATGAAATAGCGCCAGTACATGTACGAAAGCTGGTAGTTGAAGAAGAAATGGACGTTTTCCCAGAACGTCGGTTCGGTGACCGTGCGGGTTTCGCCGTAGGAGTCGGTGTAGGCCCGTTTGCGTCCGAAGTCGAGCGTCTCGCCGCGCATGGGACGCCCCTGTGCGTCGCGCAGGACCTCGCCCTTGTCGTCGCGCAGCGTCTCGGTCTTGGTGCGGTAGGCGGCCCACTCCTTGTAGGCCTTTTCGCCCTTCGAGTAGTTCCACATGCGGGGGAAGAGCTGCATGAACTCCGGAGCGTGGGTGTAGCCCGTGAGCACCGTGGCGGTCTTGTACTTGCCGTCCTCGTCCAGATACCACACCTTCTTCTCCTTCACGCCCTCGGGGGGAGCCGAATACTGCGCGCCGTACAGCAGCGGGCGGTCGCCGTACTGGTCGCGGTTCAGGAGCGACAGCAGGGCGTGGGGGTTGTTGGGGTTGTTGGAGTTCATCGGCGGGTTCACCGCGGCGCGGATGGTCACCGAGGCGTAGGACGAATAGCCGACGAGAATCATGGTCGTCGAGAGCAGGATGATGTTGAGCAGCACGCGGCCCCGTCTGTGGGCGGCCCATGCGGCCCATCCCAGGCCGACGATCAGCGCCAGCGCGAAGAGCGTGATGCCCGAGTTGACCGGCAGGCCGAACGTGTTGACGAACAGTGTGTCGATCTGCGCCCCGATCCAGACGGTGTAGGGGATGATGATGTTGTTGACGAAGACGATCATCGCCCCGGACACGAGCGTCGAGAGGGCGATGCCTCGCCAGGTCACCGTGGCGGTCTTGCGGAAGTAGTAGATGAAGACCAGCGCGGGGATGCAGAGCAGGTTGAGGATGTGCACGCCGATCGAGAGGCCCATCAGGTAGGCGATCAGCACGATCCAGCGCGAGGAGTGGGGTTCGTCGGCCTGCTCCTCCCATTTGAGCATCAGCCACACGACCAGCGCCGTGAACATCGACGAGAGCGCGTAGACCTCGCCCTCGACGGCCGAGAACCAGAACGTGTCGGTGAAGGTGTAGGCCAGGGCCCCGACGGCTCCGGCGCCCAGGACGGCCCATGTGTTGGCGGCGGTGAGCTGCGCGCCGTCGCGCGTCACCAGACGCCGTGCCAGGTGGGTGATGGTCCAGAACAGGAACAGGATGCAGAAGGCGCTGGCCAGCGAGTTCATGGCGTTGACGGCGATGCCCACGTAGTCGGGGTTTCCGAAGGCGAAGAGCGTGGCCAGGCGCGCCAGCATCATGAACAGCGGTGCTCCGGGCGGGTGTCCCACTTCGAGTTTGTAGGACGTCGCGATGAACTCCGAGCAGTCCCAGAGGCTTGAGACGGGTTCCATCGTCATCAGATAGACCATCGCCGCGACGGCGAATACGGCCCAGCCCGTGATGTTGTTCCAGCGTTTGTAAAAGTGCATATCCGAGAAAACTTTTTTCGTAACTACTTATCGTGCAAAAGTAATGATTTAACGCGTTTTTTCCAACCTTATTACGCGAAATGCGTTTACAGCCACCTTTTCCACCATTTTTTCTGCGGGGCCTCGGCCGTTGCCGCCGGTGCGGCGATGGCGGTAGCCGCGGACCCGGCGGCGTTCCCCGACCCTCTGCGTTTGCGGCGGCGGGACGGCTTTGCCGAAGGGGCCGGAGCCGGGTTGGGGGCGTTTTTCGGCGCTGCGGTGGCGGCGGATTTGTTCCCGGCGGCTTTCGCGGCGTTGCCGGAGCCTTGCTTCGGGGCTTGCCCGCGCGTCGCGTCGGCGGGGCGGGAGGCGGTTTTTCCGGCCGGCTCGATGGGCGTTCCCGGTGCGGGACGCGTGCCCCGTCTGCGACGCGGGCGCGACGGGCGGGAAGTCGCCCCGGCCTCGGGCTGCGCCGGATTTTGCGCAGACTGCGGCGTCTTCGCGGCATTGCGGGTGGCCTTCTGCTCCGTGTTGCGGGCCGGCCGCTGCGCAGGCTGCTGTCCGGCGTCCGCATCCCGGGCGGGACGCTGTGCGGATTTGGCTCCGGCGTTCCGGGCCGGTTTCGGCTCCTGGGTGCGGGCGGGACGCTGTGCGGCCTTCTGCGCGGGTTTCCGTGCCGGGGCGGCCTTGCGCAGGGCATATTCCGGAACCGGTCCCTCGGTGGGGATCGTAAGTCCGGTGAGTTTCTGGATGTCGCAGAGATACTCGAACTCGTCCTCCGAGCAGAACGACCACGCCGCGCCCTCGTGTCCCGCGCGGCCCGTGCGGCCGATGCGGTGGACGTAGGTTTCGGCCACCTCCGGCAGTTCGTAGTTGATCACCAGCGGCAGCTGGTCGATGTCGATGCCGCGGGCGGCGATGTCGGTGGCGATCATCACCCGGCACTCGCCCGACTTGAAATCGTTCATGGCCTTCACGCGGGCGTTCTGCGACTTGTTGCCGTGGATGGCGCACGACCGGATGCCGGCCCGGTTCAGGATTTTGGCCAGCTTGTCGGCGCCGTGCTTCGTGCGCGAGAATACGAGCACCTGCTGGGCGTCGGATGCCGAGAGCAGGTCGATCAGCAGCTGGCTTTTTTCGGCTTTTTCGGCGAAATGAACCGTCTGCGCGATGGTCTCGACCACCGACGCCGGGGGCGTGACGGTGACCAGCACCGGGTTGCGGAGGATTTTCGCGGCCAGCGCGGCGATCGACTCGGGCATCGTGGCCGAGAAGAAGAGCGTCTGACGCCGTTCGGGGAGCAGCGGCAGGATGCGGCGGATGTCGTGGATGAAGCCCATGTCCAACATGCGGTCGGCCTCGTCGAGCACGAAGAAACGGATCGTGTCGAGCGTCACGTAACCCTGCCCGATCAGGTCGAGCAGGCGGCCCGGGGTGGCCACCAGCAGGTCCACGCCCTTCTGGAGCGCGTCGACCTGCGGACGCTGGTTGACGCCGCCGAAGATCACGCAGTGGCGGATGGGGGTGTAGCGGGCGTAGTCGCGGCAGCACTCGTCGATCTGGATGGCCAGTTCGCGCGTCGGGGTGAGCACCAGGGCGCGGATCGGGCGGCGTCCCTTGGGGGCCGGTTCGGCGGCTAAAAGTTGGAGCATCGGCAGCGTGAAAGCTGCGGTTTTGCCCGTTCCGGTCTGGGCGCAGCCCTGGAGGTCGCGGCCTTCGAGTACGGGAGGAATGGCTTGTTGCTGAATGGGGGTGGGATCTGTGTACCCCTTTTCTCCGATGGCGCGCAACAGCGGCTCGGAGAGTCGTAAGTCTTGAAATTTCATAATAATCGGCGTAAAGGTACGATTTATTTTTCGGTTTCCGTGTAAAAATTCGTACCTTTACCCGTTCAAAACGTTAATTTGCGATTATGGATTCCAAACTCGTACTTTACAATACGCTCACCCGCCGCAAGGAGGTCTTCGAGCCGCTCGTTCCGGGCCGCGTGGGCATGTATGTCTGCGGTCCCACGGTCTACGGCGATCCGCATCTGGGCCACGCCCGGCCCGCCGTGACGTTCGACCTGCTGTTCCGCTACCTCAAGGCTTCGGGATACAAGGTGCGCTACGTGCGCAACATCACGGACGTGGGGCATCTGGAGCACGACGCCGACGAGGGAGAGGACAAGATCGCCAAGAAGGCCCGGCTCGAACAGCTGGAGCCGATGGAGGTGGCGCACTACTACACGGAGCGTTACCACCGGGCGATGGACGCGCTCAACGTCGAGACCCCCTCGATCGAACCCTATGCCTCGGGACACATCATCGAGCAGATCGAGTTCGTGAAGAGGATTCTGGCCGACGGCTATGCCTACGAGGCGAACGGCTCGGTCTACTTCGATGTGGAGAAGTACAACGCCAAATACAACTACGGCAGGCTGTCGGGGCGCAACCTCGACGACATCGTCGCCAACACGCGCGAGCTGGACGGGCAGTCGGACAAACGCCACTCCTACGACTTCGCGCTGTGGAAGAAGGCGTCGCCCGAGCATATCATGCGGTGGCCGTCGCCCTGGGGCGAGGGTTTCCCGGGCTGGCATATGGAGTGCTCGGCGATGTCCACGCGCTACCTCGGGGAGCGTTTCGACATCCACGGCGGCGGCATGGACCTGATGTTCCCGCACCACGAGTGCGAGATCGCGCAGTCGACCGCCGCGCTGGGCCACGATTCGGCCTGCTACTGGCTGCACAACAACATGATGACGGTCAACGGGCAGAAGATGGGCAAGTCGCTGGGCAACTTCATCACGCTGGAGGAGTTCTTCACCGGGTCGCACCCGAAGCTTTCGCAGGCCTATTCGCCCATGACGATCCGTTTCTTCGTGCTCCAGGCCCACTACCGCTCGACGCTCGATTTCTCGAACGAGGCCCTGCAAGCCGCCGAGAAGGGGCTGGACCGCCTGATGAAGGGCATCGAGACGCTCGGGAAGATCAAACCCGCGGAGGTCTCGACGGTCGATCCCGCCGAGCTGGAGACGCGCTGCGCCGAGGCGATGGACGACGACCTGAACTCGCCGATGGTCATTTCGGCGCTGTTCGACTGGGTGCGTACGATCAACCAGCTGGCCGACGGCTCGCAGACGATCACGGCCGCCGACCTCGCGGCGCTGACGGCTACCGTGCGTCGCTACGCTTTCGACATCCTGGGCCTGCGCGACGAGAAGGCCGCCGGGACGGCTTCGGGGCGCGACTACGTGACGCCGCTGGTCGAGATGCTTTTGGACGAACGCCTGAAAGCCCGCGCGGCGAAGGACTGGGCCGCCTCGGACCGCATCCGCGACGGACTCACGGCCGCCGGCATCCGCGTCAAGGACCGCAAGGACGGCACGGACTGGGAACTGGAATAAAACGCCTGCTGGTATGGGGAATCCGGACAAGATCGTAGCCGTCGGACTGGGCGAGGTGCTTTACGACCACGATGTCGTGACGGACGAATATACCTTCGGCGGCGCGCCGGCCAATTTCGCCGATCATTTCCTCAAGTGCTCCCGGCTGATTTCCGGCCCGGATGCGGCGGAGGTGCATGTGGTCAGCGCGGTCGGGGACGATGAGCGCGGCCGCGCGGTGTCGGCCGAACTGGAGGCCCGCGGGCTTTGCGACGGGCTTTGCCGCGTCGGGGAGCTGCCTACCGGCGTCGTCGACAAACGCCGGGATGCCGCCGGGGTCAACGCCTACGAGATTCTGCCCGGCGCATGGGATGCAATGACGTGGTCGGATGCGCTGGCCCGGCTGGCCGCCCGGACCGATGTGGTCTGCTTCGGTTCGCTGGCGCAGCGCAGCGCGGCGTCGCACGCTACCGTCGTCCGGTTTCTCGACGGGGTGATTCGCCGGGAGCGGCCGACGCTGCGCGTGTTCGACGTCAACCTGCGGCAGGATTTCTTCTCGCGGGAGGTGCTGGAGGAGTCGATGGCTCGCTGCAATATTTTGAAGATCAGCGACGAGGAGGCTCCGCGCGTGGCCGGATGCCTGACCGGATGTCCCGCCGCCGATCCGGGCGGGCTGTGCCGGGAGTTGCTCGACCGCCGGGAGAACCTCGAAATGGTCATCCTCACCGAGGGCGCCGAGGGCAGCCGCGTGTTCACCCGGAACCGGATTTCGGCCTATGTGATTCCCCGCGGGGAACGTGTCCGCCCTGTCGACACGGTCGGTGCGGGCGATTCGTTCACGGCGGCGTTTTGCGCGATGCTGGCCGCCGGGTACGACATCTGGCCGGCCCAGGCGTTCGCGTCGAAGGTCGCGGCTTTCGTCTGTTCGTGCGCGGGCGCCACGCCGGAGTACCCGGCCGCGGCGAAAACGGAATTTTCAGGGAATTTGTAACGTTTTATCTGATAAGGACGGAGACATGGAGACATACCGGTACAATACCTTGCGGTTTTTCAGGGTGCAGTTCGGCCTGCCCGCCCGGATGCCTTTGGAGTGGTGCGTCGTACGGGAGACCTCGCGTGCGGGCAGCGAATTGCGGCTCGGCGTCGCGCTGAAAGGAACGGGGCTGTACATCGATGTGGCGATGCGGCGGTTTTTCTCGCAGATCGACATTCCGCTCATCGAGCGCCGCTGCTACCCGGCCGAGCGGATCAGCCGGGGGAATGACTACGAATACCGGAGCGCCGAAGGGTGGAGCTTCACTTGCCCCAAGCATTACATTTGCGATATTTATTACCCCGCGCGATTCAGCCGCGAACTGCTGGCGCATAGCGTGCTGTGAGGCAGCCCCGGGCGGGCGTGCCGTACGTGCGGGCCGGTAATGGAATTTTTAAGGGAATATAACTTATGACGGAGATAAAATCGGCGGCTTTGGAGCTCGGAACCGAGCGAATCCGGAAGCTGCTCGTGCAATATGCCGTGCCGGCGATCATCGCCATGACGGCCTCGTCGCTCTACAACATGGTCGACAGCATCTTCATCGGCCACGGGGTCGGGCCGCTGGCCATCTCGGGCCTTGCGCTGACCTTCCCGCTGATGAACCTCGCCGCGGCGTTCGGTTCGCTGGTGGGCGTGGGCGCCGCGACGCTGATTTCGATGCGCCTGGGCCAGCGCGACTACGAAACGGCCCAGCGGGTGCTGGGCAATGTGCTGGTGCTCAATCTGATCATCGGCATATCGTTCGGCCTCGCGGCGCTTCTGTTCCTTGATCCGATCCTCTATTTCTTCGGGGCCAGCGAGGCCACGATCGGCTATGCCCGCGAATACATGACCGTCATTCTGCTGGGCAACGTCGTCACGCACATGTATCTGGGTCTGAACTCCGTGCTGCGCGCCTCGGGGCATCCCCGCAAGTCGATGTACGCCACGATCAACACCGTGGTCATCAATACGATCCTCGACCCGCTGTTCATTTTCGGTTTCGGCTGGGGCATCCGCGGAGCGGCCATCGCCACGGTGCTGGCGCAGGTCATCTCGCTCGTGTGGCAGCTGCGCATCCTTTCGAACAAACAGGAGCTTCTCCACTTCCGCCGCGGCATCTACCGCCTGCGGAAGAAGATCGTGCGCGACATGCTGGCCATCGGCATGTCGCCCTTCCTGATGAACCTCGCGGCGTGCTTCATCGTCATCCTCATCAACAAGGGGCTGAAGGAGTACGGCGGCGACCTGATGATCGGCGCCTACGGCATCGTCAACCGCCTGGCGTTCTTCTTCGTGATGATCGTGCTGGGCGTCAACCAGGGCATGCAGCCCATTGCGGGTTACAACTTCGGCGCGAAGCAGTACGACCGCGTGATGCGCGTGCTGAAGCTGACGATGATCGGCGCGACGTGCGTCACCACCGCGGGATTCCTCCTCGGCGAGTTCATGCCGCGCCTGGCCGTGGGAATGTTCACCTCCGACGAGGAGCTGATCCGCCTGGCGGTCGAAGGCATGCGCATCGTCTTCTTCTGCTTCCCGATCATCGGTTTCCAGATGGTGGCCACCAACTTCTTTATGAGCATCGGCATGGCCGGCAAGGCGATCTTCCTGTCGCTGTCGCGCCAGCTGCTGTTTCTGATGCCCGGACTGATCTTCCTGCCGCACATTTTCGACGTCTGCACCGAGTGGAACGGCAGCTGGGGCGTGTGGTGCTCGATGCCGCTGTCGGACTTCCTGGCTTCGCTGGTGGCTTTCTTCATGCTGACTTACCAACTGCGGAAATTCCGGGCCATCGGTGCGGAAAACGCCGCCAAAGAGGGATAGGACTATGGAACAATTCGTCATCAACATCGGCCGCCAGTTGGGCAGCGGCGGCAGGACCGTCGGGGAGATCATCGCCCGCAGGCTGGGCGTGAAGCTCTACGACAAGGAGCTGATCAACCTGGCGGCGCGCGAGAGCGGCATCTGCCCCGAGTTTTTCGAGAAGGCCGACGAGAAGGAGTCGCGCGGCGTGATTTCGACCGTGGTCGGCTACCTGCGGGCGCCGTTCGTGGGCGACGACGGGGGCGTGACGAACGTGCTGTCGAACGACGCGCTGTTCAAGATTCAGAGCGACGTGATCCGCGCCGTCGCGGCGCGTGAATCGGCGGTTTTCGTGGGCCGCTGCGCCGATTACATCCTGCGCGAGAATCCGCGCTGCGTCAATGTCTTCCTCACGGCCGACGATGCCGACCGCATCGGCCGCATCCGCAGCCGGCAGGGATGCACCGCGGAGGAGGCCCGCGCGATGATGGAGCGCGTCGACGCCCGGCGCGCCTCGTATTACAACTATTACAGCTCGCGGACGTGGGGCGAGGCGGCGACCTACCACCTCTGCGTCAGCACCTCGCCGCTGGGCGACGAGGGCACGGCGGATTTCATCCTGGAGTTCGCCGCACGGAAACTGAACATGAAATTTTGAGCATATTATGGTACTTGCGGAACAGATCAAGGAGATCGAACAGCGCCGGGAAGCGCTGGAACGCTGTTTGGACATCGACCAGAAGCGCATCGACCTGCGCAACGAAGAGGAGAAAACCCAGGAGCCGAACTTCTGGGACAACCCCGACAAGGCGCGCGAGCAGCTGCGCAAGGTGGCGGGGATCAAGGCATGGGTCGAGGATTACGACGCCATTCGCAAGGATGCCGAGGACCTTCAGCTGATGCCCGACTTCGTGAAGGAGGGCGTGGTCAGCGAGGAGGAGATGGACGCCCACTACGCCGCGACGCTCGAAAAGATCGAAAAACTCGAAATGCGCAACATGCTGCGCCGCGACGAGGACAAACTCGGGGCCATTCTCGACATCAACGCCGGGGCGGGCGGCACGGAGGCGCTCGACTGGGCGTCGATGCTCATGCGCATGTACACCCGCTGGGGCGAGGCCCACGGCTATAAGGTCAAGGTGCTGGACTTCCAGGCCGGCGACGAAGTCGGGGTGAAATCCTGCACGCTGGAGTTCGAGGGGGAATACGCCTACGGCTACCTCAAGAGCGAGAACGGCGTGCACCGCATGGTGCGCCTGTCGCCGTTCAACGCCAACAACAAGCGTCAGACCACGTTTGCGTCGGTGTTCGTATCGCCGGCCGTCGACGACACGATCGAGATCACGGTCAATGCTGCCGACATCGAGTGGGACACATTCCGTTCGTCGGGCGCCGGGGGGCAGAACGTCAACAAGGTGGAGACGGCCGTGCGCCTGCGCTACCACGCGAAAGACCCCGACACGGGCGAGGCGATCGAGTACCTGATCGAGAACATGGAGACGCGCTCGCAGCTGATGAACCGCGAGAACGCCATGCGCATCCTCCGCTCGAAACTCTACCAGCGCGAGCTGGACAAGCGTATGGCGACGCAGCAGGCGCTGGAGGCTTCGAAGAAGAAGATCGAGTGGGGTTCGCAGATCCGCTCGTACGTCTTTGACGACCGCCGCGTGAAGGATCACCGCACGGGCGTGCAGACTTCGGCCGTGGAGTCGGTGATGGACGGCGACCTGGACGCCTTCATCAAGGCCTATCTGATGGAATACGGCGCGCAGGCGTAGGGATTATTCCTCCCAATGATAAAGTCCGCTCACTTCTTTCCAGCCCGAATGCGTCTTATGTAGAAGGACGCCGCTGCCGTTGTACTCTTCCACTACCTCGGCAACGGCCTTGTCGAGTGATTTGTTCAGGACGATGTATCCGATTGCGGGGATTCCGAGATGCCATCCTTCCCAATGCCCGTTGATGACGTACCAGTAGTTTTGCAGGAAACGCATCCGCTTCCGGCCCGATTCTGCGGATGTCCGCTCTTCGTCGGGCCAGTATCCGTTTTTCTCCAGAAACAGTTCGAGAGCATCCTTGTATTCATCGGTGAGATAGAGCTGTTTTAACCCCGCTTGCCGGATTTGCGGTCGGAAATCGTCCAAAACCCTGTAATAGGCTCCCCCTTTGCGGAGAAGGTAAAATCCGTCGGTCGGAAATGTGGGAGGAGGGGAGCTTTCGTAATAATAATCGAACATGCCGTCCTCTGCGACACAGAACGTCAATTGCGATTGGATAACGACGTAGCGGTAGGCCGAATCGCTCCGGAAACCCCTCGGGCAAAGCGTCGGGTCGGGATTGAAGAGGGTGGTAAAGAGATTGTAAACGTTCCGCAGCGTGTCGTTCTGGTTGCCCGGAGCCGATGCGTTGGACGTATATTTCCGATGCCATGTCTCCAGAAACTTCTCCATCCCCGGTCCCGATTTGCAGGAATAGATTGAGTCGAGTTCCTGGGCTAACTCTTTTGCCCGGGATGGAGCGTAGCGAAAATCCGTATTGTCCGCCTCCGAGGGCAGCGCATCTTTCGTTGCCCAAAGGAAATAGCCTCCGATGAAACAGACAACCAGAAAAGACAGGGCCGGGAAAAGGTTCAGCTCGGAGCGATCCGTTTTACGAAGGTTCATGGCAGAGGCGCTTTTCCGCAAAGATAGCATTTTTCGGTGCAAAATATTATCTTTGCTCTATGAAGCGATCTGTTTTTATCCTTGTATTCACCATTTTTGCAGCCTTCGCCGCTCCGGCGCAGGTGAACGTCGGCATGACCGACACGGCGTCCTATTACCCGCTGCTGCGGGGACGGCGCGTGGCCGTGCTGGCCAACCAGACCTCCGTGGCGGAGCTGCCCGGCGCGCCGGGAGCCGATGCCTCCGGGCGGGTGCATCTGGTCGACCTGCTCCACGGCGAAGGGTTTGCCGTTGCGGCGATCTTCTCGCCCGAGCATGGATTCCGCGGCACGGCCGATGCCGGGGAGCAGGTCGCAAGTTCGGTCGACGCCCGGACGGGCATTCCCATCCGCTCGCTCTACGACGGCAACGCGAAACGGCCTTCGGACGAGGCGATGCGCTCGTTCGACGTGCTGGTCGTCGACATGCAGGACGTGGGTCTGCGCTTCTATACCTATTATATCTCGATGCTGCGGATGATGGACGCCTGCGCCGATTTCGGCCGCCTGGTCGTGGTGCTCGACCGCCCCAATCCCAACGGGCATCTTGTCGACGGACCCGTTCTCGACATGAAGTACAAATCGGGCGTCGGGGCGATTCCGGTCCCCGTGCTCCACGGACTGACGATGGGCGAAATCGCCCGCATGGCCGTTGGCGAAGGGTGGGCGAAGCCGTGCGACCTGACGGTCGTGAAGTGCCGCAACTACACCCATGCCACCGAATACCTCTTGCCCGTCGCTCCGTCGCCCAACCTTCCGACTGCGCGCGCCGTCTATCTCTATGCCGCGCTGTGCCCCTTCGAGGGCACGGTCGTGAGCCTCGGACGCGGAACGGACTGCCCGTTCGAAATCTACGGACATCCCGATATGACCGGACGCGCCTTTTCCTTTACGCCGCGCCCCACGGCCGGGGCCAAACATCCGCCGCTCGAAGGCCGGCTGTGCCACGGCGTCGACCTGCGCGGCATGCCGCTCTCCGAGGCCCGCGAAGTGGGATTCTCGCTGCGCTACGTGATCGACGCCTACCGCGATCTGGGGCTGGGGGACAGGTTCTTCACCCCGATGTTCGAAAAGCTGGTCGGTGCGGGATGGGTGCGCGGGATGATCGTGGCCGGGGCTTCGGAGGAGGCGATCCGCGCCCGCTGGGTTCCCGATGTGGAACGCTACCGCGAAAAGCGGGTGCAGTACTTGCTTTACGAATAGAATGATGGGGTTTTACGTCATTGCGAGGAGCTGCAGGCGACGTGGCAATCCGAAAAAAACGCAGAGTCGGCCATGGAGAGCAGCTATGTATATATATTGACCAATAAACTGCATACGGTGCTGTATGTCGGCGTTACGACCTCGTTATCCCGGCGTATGAAAGAACATGCCGCCGGTCAGTCTGCATTTACGCGCCGCTATAACGTCCATAAGTTGATTTACGTCGAGGAGTATCGGAACGTTCGGGATGCAATCGCCCGGGAGAAACAAATCAAGAGTTGGAGCCGGAAACGGAAAATCGGGTTAATAGACTCTCAAAATTCATTGTGGAAGGACTTATCGGACGGGTTCGTCTGATTCTTGATCTGGGCCGTAATGCCACAGCGCAGCAATCGGATTGCCGCGTCGCTGCGCTCCTCGCAATGACGTAAAAGCGCCCCGGATCGGAGCGCTTTTTCTTTTTCATACGGGCGTTACCCGATCCGCCTCGGTGATCTTCCGCAGGACGCGGCAGGGCGAGCCGACGGCCACGACTCCCGCCGGAATGTCGCGCGTGACGACGCTCCCGGCCCCGATCACCGTGTTGTCGCCGATCGTCACGCCCTGCATCACGACCGTGTGGCCTCCGATCCAGACGTTGTTGCCGATGGCAATGGGCAGCGAACGCATGATGCCGGCGTTGCGCTGGTCGGGCAGCAGGGCGTGGTTGACGGTGTAGATGCCGACGTTCGGCCCGATGAAGACGTGGTCGCCGATGGTGACGGGCGCTTCGTCGAGGATCGTCAGGTTGAAATTGCCGACGAAATGGTCGCCGACCGAAATCTGCGCTCCGAAATCGCAGTGGAACGGGCTGTGGATGCAGACCGACTTGCCGACGTGTCCGAACAGCTGCCGGATGATCGCCTCCCGCTCCTCCCGGCGGCTCGGGGGCAGCTGGTTGAGCCGGAACACCAGCTCCTCGGTCCGCAGCAGCGCGCCGCCGATTTCAGGACAGATGGCGTGGAGCCAAAGCCCGGCTTTCATTTTTTCGAGATCGCCCATGATTCGTTGGTTGTTGGGTGGGGGAAGCGGCTTTTCAAACCGCAAAAAGCACACCCCGTTGCCGAGGTGTGCTTCTCTTTCGGATATTCCGTGTTACTCCGAAACGATCGCCTCGCTCGGGCATACGCCTGCGCAGGTGCCGCAGTCGATACATTTGTCGGCGTCGATCACATAGATGTCGCCGGCCGAAATAGCCTCTACGGGGCACTCGCCGATGCAGCTGCCGCATGCAACGCACGAGTCGGTAATTTTGTAAGCCATTGTGTTGAGTGTTTATTGTTAAATGTGTGTGTGCAAATATAAAAACTTATTTGATAATATCAAAACCCGTGTAGGGAATCAGCGCCTCGGGGATGCGGATGCCTTCGGGGGTCTGATAGTTCTCCAGCAGCGCGGCCACGATGCGCGGCAGGGCCAGCGACGAGCCGTTGAGGGTGTGCGCCAGCTGGATTTTCTTCTCCTCGTCGCGGTAGCGGAGTTTGAGGCGGTTGGCCTGGAACGACTCGAAATTCGATACCGACGACACTTCGAGCCAGCGTTTCTGGGCCTCGGAGTAGACTTCGAAATCGTAGGTCAGCGCCGAGGTGAACGACATGTCGCCGCCGCACAGGCGCAGGATGCGGTAGGGCAGGCCCAGGGCCTTGACGATGCTCTCCACGTGGGCCACCATGCCGTCCAATGCCTCGTAGCTCTTTTCGGGCAGCGAGAGCTGCACGATCTCCACCTTGTCGAACTGGTGCAGGCGGTTGAGTCCGCGCACGTCCTTGCCGTACGACCCGGCCTCGCGGCGGAAGCACGGGGTGTAGGCGGTCATCTTCACCGGGAAATCCTCCTTTTCGAGGATCACGTCGCGGTAGATGTTCGTCACGGGAACCTCGGCCGTGGGAACGAGGTAGAAGTTGTCTACCGTGGCGTGGTACATCTGCCCCTCCTTGTCGGGGAGCTGTCCCGTGCCGAAGCCCGAAGCCTCGTTGACCATCACGGGCGGCTCCACTTCGAGGTAGCCGGCCGCCGTGTTGCAGTCGAGGAAATAGTTGATCAGCGCGCGCTGCAACCGTGCGCCCTTGCCCTTGTAGACGGGGAATCCCGCGCCGGTGAGCTTCACGCCCAGGTCGAAGTCGATGATGTCGTACTTGCGGGCCAGCTCCCAGTGGGGCAGCGGGTTTTCCGGAAGCGCGGTGTAGCTTTCCACGAGCTTGACGACGAGGTTGTCCTCGGCCGTCTTGCCTTCGGGGACGATCTCGGCGGGGAAGTTCGGCAGCGAGACGATGGCCGACTGCAACTCCTGCCGGGCGTCGGTCAGCTCGGCTTCGAGGCGCGAGGACTTCTCCTTGAGGTCCGCCACGAAGCGTTTGCGCTCCTCGGCCTCCTCGCGGCGGCCCTGGCCCATCAGTGCGCCGATCTCCTTGGCGGCCTTGTTCTGGGCGGCCAGCGTGTTGTCGAGTTCCAGCTGGAGGGCTTTGCGCCGGTCGTCGAAGCTGATGATCTTTTCGATGACAGGCGCGGCGTCCACGCCCTTCTTGGCCAGCTTGCGTGCGGCGGCCTCTTTGTCATCGCGGATTTGCTTTATCGTAAGCATAATATCGTGAGTTTTTTGTGTTTTCGCCTTACAACCTGCAAAATTAGTAAATTCGCGCCAAACTGTCACGCCGAGACGCCGTTTTTTGCGATTTTATGAAAAAACCGGACTTCCGCCCAAAGCGGAAATCCGGTTTTCGGTTGTGCGGGCTGCGGATCAGCGGGTGTGGAGCACGAGGTCCGTGCGCAGACGCTTGCCTTCGGCCGGGACTTTCGCTGCCGTGTTTCCGGAGGCTTTCGCCGGAACGGCGACGCGTTCGCCCGTCAGGTAGGTCGTGAAGCGCTGTCCGCCGGTCTCGATGCTTCCGGTCCGCGATTCCGCGGCGCGGGCCGCGGTCTGTGCGGACGCCTGCTGGAGGGGCTTCATCTTGAGGGACGAGTAGGTTTTCGAACCGGCGTACTGGCGCAGGTAGCTCGAACTCGACGCCTGCGGCGTGCTGAAGAGCAGGAACATGTAGCTGTTGACCTCTTCGGGTGAGTAGGGGCTTGAAGCCCAGTAGAGCGTGTCGCCGATGTAGCCGACGGCCATTCCGGCGTCGCCCCAGAAGATCGACAGTCCGTTCGAGAAGCCGAGCGTCGCATAGGCGCCGTTGTACATCCCCGCGTACTGGGGTTCGACGATCAGCATGTGCAGCTCCTTGTCGTAGTAGCCTTTCAGCTGGGGTGCGAAGTCGCGCATGTCGGTCATGCCGCTGATGAGCACGTCGCGGTCGTTGATGCGCGCGATGTCCATGCGGAAGGTCTTTTCGGACGACTGCGAATCGACGTCGACGGTCGCCGTGACGCCGAATGCGCCGATGAAGTCCTCCAGGGTCTTCGTCCGGTCGAAATCCTTGGCGAAGTAACCGAACGTCGACGCGCTCTTCGAAACGAAAGCCGTGTCGCCGAACGAGTTGTACATCAGCAGGGCGAGTGTGTACGTGCTGCCTTCGTCGAGCGGGCTGAACGACGTGCCGCGGCCTTCGGGGGAGTTGAGCTGCGCGATCATCTCCTCGGGAACGTCGTAGCCCCGGGATGCGGTCACCTCCTCCAGTGTCATGCCGAGCGCTTCGCACAGGTAGTCGGCGACGGCGGTTTTGACGCAGAGATATTTCATCGCCGCCACATTCGCGGTCTGCATCTGCCAGATGAGCGTGTTGTAGGGCGAGTAGTTGAGGTTGTTCTCCGGAGCGTAGAACTCGAATTCGAGCGATCGGGGAGCATATTCGTCGTTCGGGTCGTTCGTGAACCGCTGCGTGTAGAGCTTGCAGGGGTTCTCGATCGAGTCGTAGGCCAGCGCCACGGCGGTGTAGTTGCCCGAGGGAACGTTCCAGACCGAGGCGTCGTCCGCGAGGAGCGTCACCACGGGGGTCACGGCCTCCAGTTTGTCGTCGATCAGCTGCCGGCGCACCTCCTGCTGCCGTTCGGCGTCGGCGGTGATGTCTCCGGCGACGACCGCGGCCTTGTAGTACTTCGTGTATTCGTTGGGCGAGAAGTGGAGTTTCGGAGCCTTGAATCCGGTGCTCGTGGTCTCGATGCCCTCGAAAGCGATCTCCACGACGGGCGTGGTGTCGATGTCGGTGTCGAAGACCAGTTTCTCGGTCCCCTGGGCGAAATAGCCCGACGACACGTAGTAGATCAGGTAGAACGAGAAGGTGCTCTCGCCGTCGAACGTGCAGGGATAGCTGGCGTACGCCGAGTCGTTGCCGGTGTAAACGGCCATGTCGGCGACGTAGACGTACTCGTTGTAGTTCGAGTTGTAGTAGCCGATCGACTGCGCCGGCACGGTGCAGGTGTTGTCGTCGTGGAGGACGAACTTGAACGTCACGCCGCTGGCCCAGTCCTTCAGCCGGAAGATATTGGCTCCCACGGCTTTTTCGACCTCCAGACCCGAATCGCGGCCCGAATAGTATCCGTTGTAGTGGTAGGTTGCCAGCTGGGGGATCTCTTCGCCCTCTCCGGTGGTGCGGTAGAGCGTCTCCCACTCCAGTTCGTAGGTGGCCGAAAGGGTCACCTTGTCGGAGTACTGCGCCACCTGCGCGGCGTTGTCGCCCGGACGCGCCTCCCGGCTGCTGATGTAGAGCGTGGTCTTGTAGTTCGAACCCATGACGAAGTTCGAAAGGTCGACCTCGACGGGAACCGTCACGGAGTGGCTGCCGTCGGGAATGGTCGCCTCGGCCGGAACCGAGAACAGCTCGTAGTCGTCGTCCTTGGTCGCCAGATAGACCTTGTAGGCGCCTTTGTTGCCCGGACGCGCGATTTCGACGTTGATCACGCCCTGCACGGCGTCCTGCGGAAACTCCTTCTGGATGGACGACTGGATGAAGTGGATGGCCTTCGCATCGTCCTTGTTGGGGGTGTATTGGTCGCCCTCCTGCGTCTGGCTGCAGGCCGCGGTGAAGAGCAGCAGTCCCGCACCCAGATATTTCGATATGTTTTTCATAGTGTACTTGATTTTCAACGGTTCAAAGGCTCGTTAGGGATTCTGGTCCTCCTCGTTGATGTTCGGATTGGCATCCAGTTCGGCTTTGGGAATGGTCAGCACCCAGTCGTAAGTGTCGGCTTTGGTGATGTTGACGTTCCGGCGGTTCATCATCGAAATGCACTCCTCGGAGAAGCCGTCGTCGGTCCGGCGGTCGATGCCCTGGCCCAGGCGGCGGACGTCGAACAGCCGGCCGTACTCACCCCACAGTTCGATGCGGCGGTGGGTGAGGATGTTTTCGAGGAACGATCCGGTCCAGGTCGTGGTCGTCGCGCCGAGCAGCGTGCCGCTGCGGTTGTTGGCGCTGTAACCCGGGTCGCGTTCGGCCATGACGGTGTTCATCAGTTCGCGTGCGCTCTTGAGGTCGTCCAGCCGCAGGGCCGCTTCGGCGGCCGTGAAGTACATCTCCTCGACGCGCATGTAGATGTAGTCGCCCAGGAAGGAGGCCACGTTGGCGAACGAGAATTTTTTGCTGACGTAGGGCGACTCCTTGTCCGAGGGGTCCCACCAGTCGCGGCGGATGTCTGTCGCGCTGATGCGGTTGTAGAGCTGTTTGCTGATCAGCTTCGGCGCCGATTTGGCATAGGCGCCCTCCTTGTTGTCCATGTGGGTGAAGAACCCGGCGTAGCCGCCCGCCTGGTCGGCCACCTGAATGCCTGCGCCCCACATGACGTTCTGCTTGTCGAGCGAGTTCATGCCGCCCGTCAGGTCGCTCTTCGTGCCGACGGCGTAGCCGCCTTCGTCGATCACGCGCTTGGCCGCCTTGAATGCCCCGTCCCAGTCGCCTTCCGCCAGACAGGCGCGCGACTTGATGCCCAGGGCCACGTAGAGGTTGATGTGCGATTTGTTATTCTCGGCCAGCGTGGTTTCCCTGGCCTTTTCGAGCAGTTCGATGGCACGGTCGATGTCCTGGTCGATACGGCCGTAGACCGTGCGCAGCGATTCGCGGGGCTGTCCGCCCGTGTCGATCGACGTGCCGGTGGTGTAAACCGGTACGCAGGGCTCGTTCCAGCGCGAAGCGCCCGTCAGGGAGTTGTAGGGGGCGCGGGAGAACCACGTCGCCAGGTTCAGGTAGCAGAGCGCCCGGATGGCGTAGGCCTGTCCTGCGACGTAGGCCACGTCGGCCTCCGTTCCGGCCATTTCCGGCTCGGCGTCGATGATGTAGTTTACATTGGCGATCCATTTGTAGTTGGCGTACCAGACGTCGTACGACCGGAAGGCCGACGAAGTGTAGTTGCTCTTGACGTTGTAGCAGTGGTCGCCCCAGAACCAGCCGTTGCCCTGCGACTGCATGATCAGGTCGTCGGCCATGCAGTCGAGCGCCAGGTTGTAGGCCGCGATGCCGAAGCACTGGTGGGTGTTTGCGGTCGTGGACCATCCGGCCGTCCACATCGAGCGGTAGACGCCGTTGACCGAAGTGATGGCCGTGGATGCCGATTTGAGCAGTTCCTTGCCCGAACCCGAGTCGGTCGGGGAGAAATCGAGCATCGAGTCGCTGCACGAGGGGGCTGATAAGCCGATCAGTGCGATGATAAGATATATTGCTTTTTTCATAGTTGTTTTCTCCCGTGGTTAAAAGTTCAGGTCGATACCGAATGCGATCACGCGCGACGGGGTGTAGCTGTAAGCCACCGATCCCGTGAAGTTATACTGCGGGTCCATGCCGTCCATGTGGTTGAACATGGCGATGTTGTCCAGCGTGGCGTAGATGCGCAGCGACTCGATGTCGATCTTCTTGAGCCAGCGCTTGGGAAGCGTGTAGCCGACGGTGATGTTCTTGATGGCGAAGTACGAGGCGTCGATCAGCGAGTTGCTGGCCGTGGCGTACGAGCCGCCCACTTCGAGCATCGGCACGTCGGTCTTGTCGCCCGGCTTCTGCCAGCGGCGTTTGGCGTTTTTGTGCCAGTTGTTGCCGGCGTACTGCACGTACATCGAGCCGTTGTAGAGTCCGTCGTAAACCCATCCGCCGATCGAATAGGTCGTCAGGAACGAGACGTCGATGTTCTTCAGGATCGTGAACGTCGAACCGATGCTGCCGAAGAGTTTCGGCTCGCGGCTTTCGTGGTAGTATTTGCTCAAGGTGGCCATCGCCACGTTGTCGGTGATGTACTCGTCGCAGCGCGTGTTCACCAGCGCCCCCTCGTCGTTGACCGTCTGGGTCCAGTAGGCGTAGTAGAGCTGCTTGCCCGTGGCGGGGTCCACGCCGGCCGTTTTCGGCAGGTAGAAGGTGTAGATCGGCCGCCCCACCTCGATGACGCGGATGCCCGACGTGATGACATCCTGGCCGCCCGTGAGCGAGAGCACCTTGTTGCGGTTGAACGAACCCATCAGCGTCGCGTCCCAGCGGAAGTCGCGCTTGTCTAGGATCGTTCCGCGCAGCGAGACCTCGAGCCCCTGGTTGCGCAGCGAGCCGACGTTGTCGTTGAAGCCCGTGAATCCGGTCGAGATCGGCAGCGGACTGTTGAGCAGCATGTCGCGCGTTTTGCGGTTGTAGTACTCGACCGAAACGCCCAGTCGGCCGCCGAACATCGTGGCTTCGATGCCGGCGTTGAGGTTGCCGTTCTTCTCCCAGGTCACCTTCCTGTTTTCGAGCTTGTCGACGAAGGCGCCCGCATCGGTGGCGTTGGGCCACGTGTAGTCGTAGAGACCCTGCCATGCGTAATAGGTTCCCAGGTTGTCGTTGCCCTGTACGCCGTATGAAACCTTCAGCGTGAGGTTGTCGAGCCACTGGCGGGTGTTCTCCATGAACTGCTCTTCGGAGATGCGCCACGAGGCGCCCACCGACCAGAAATGGCCCCAGCGGTCGCTGGGATGGAAGCGCGACGAACCGTCCGTTCGCCAGCTGGCGTCGATGTAGTAACGGCTCTTGAAGCCGTAGTTGATGCGCGCGAGGTAGGACTCCACGCCGTAGTTGTGCGAATAGCTGTTGTTGTCGGTGGTCGTCACGGCGGGTCCCAACTCGTCGATCCCGCCGACGATGCCGGTTTTTTCGCCGAGGGCGTAGTTGTACTTGTAGCGGTAGTACTCATGGCCGGCCAGCAGGTTGAGGGAGTGGTCGCCGAACGTGCGGTCGTAGGTCAGCAGCTGGTTGAACGTGTAGCTCAGCGTGCGGGTGTTGGTCTTGCTGAGGCGTCCGCCCTGCTGGGCCGCGTTGCCGTGCTCCTTGTCGTAGACCAGCGTGCGCTGGTAGTCGGTGTAGTCCGTACCGAAGTTCATCGTGAGTTTCAGTCCGTAGAGCCGGGCCTCCTCCCTGACCGTCCCGAAGGTGATGTAGCTGCGCGCCGAAAGCGAGTTGCGGGTGTAGTAGGCCTTGTTGTTGTAAAGTTCGGCCTTCGAGTTGAAGCCCTGGGCCGAGGGGCGGTTGGCGTAGCCGTTGTCATCCTCCGATCCGTATTCGTATTGCAGCCGCCCGTCGGCGTCGCGCACGTTGTTGCCGGCCATGTCCTTCAGGTAGACGGGATAGACCGGGGCCATGAACTGCGCCGTGTACCAGACGTTCGACGTGCTTGCGTCCTCGAAACTCTGGTAGCTCGATTCGCTGTGGGCGAAGTTGGCGTTCATGCCGATCTTGAGCCAGCTCTTGGCCTGCGAATCGGCGCCCACGCGGCCCGTGTAGCGGGAGAAGTCGGTGTTCTGGAGAATGCCGTCTTCCATGTAGTATCCCAGCGATGCGACGTAGTTGGCGCGTTCCGAACCGCCGTTCACCGAGACGATGTGTTCGGTGCGTATGGCCGAATTGTCGCTGATTTCGTCCAGCCAGTTCTCGTTCCATGCAGCTTTGGCATCCGAACGGATCTTGCCCGTCGACTGGTCGATCAGCGTCTCCCACGTGTAGTTCTTGTACGGGTTGTAGTATTCGGGATTCTTCAGTCCGCCGATCTGCTGGCCGAGGTTGGCGGCGGCGTAGCGGCTCGCGCCCTCGAAATCCATGCCCGTGCCGTATTGGGCGCTGTTGCGCAGCGCTTCGTAGCTCATCTCGACGTAATCTTTCATGTCGACCAGGTCGTAGCGCGGGATGGCGCGCGAGGCGATTCCGACGTTGCCCTTGTACGAAATGCGGATTTTGTCCTTCTTGCCCTTCTTGGTCGTGATGACGATGACGCCGTTGGCTCCGCGGGCGCCGTAGAGCGCACCTGCCGATGCGTCCTTGAGCACGGTCATCGTCTCGATGTCCGCGGGGTTGATCGCGCTGAGCGACCCGTCGAAGGGGATGCCGTCGACCACGTATAGCGGTGTCGCCGAGGCGTTCACCGACCCGATGCCGCGGATGATGACCGATGCTGCCTCGCCCGGCTGGCCGCCGCCGGAGGCGACCTGCACGCCGGCTACGGTTCCTTCGAACGATTTGGTGACGTTGCCCACGACGCGCTTCTGGAGTTCGCCGCCCTTGACGACGGCGGCCGAACCGGTGAACGACTCCTTCTTGGCCGTACCGTAGGCCACGACCATCACGCCTTCGATCTCGGCGGTGTCCTCCCGGAGCGTGACGTCGATGCGGGTCTTGTTGCCGACAGGGATTTTCTCGGTCTTGTAGCCCAGGTAGGAGACGACGAGCGTGGCGTTGGCCGGGACGTTCGTCAGGGTGTAGTCTCCGTCGACGTTCGTCGTGATGCCCTGCGTAGTGCCCTCCACGAGAACGTTCGCGCCGATGATGGCTTCGCCGTTGGCTCCGGTGACTTTGCCGCTGACGGCGACGTTCTGCGCCCAGGAGGCCGTCGTCCATGCCAGCGACAGGATGCACCAGAGAATTGCTGCTATCTTGTTCATAGATGTACTCTTATTTGATGTTGTGCGTGTTGTGAATGATGGTCCAGAGGTCGCCTTCGGGTTTCGCTCCGGCGGGCAGCTGGACGCTCTCCATCGGGTAGATGAACTTCTCGGGGTTGGCGATGGGTTTCCCGGCGGGCGACCGGAGCGGTTCGTCCGTTCGGGTTGCGGCCTGCGCCTTCGCCCGGGCGGCGTCCGGAGCCGCGCTGGTGGTCGCCGAACCCCATTTGGTGACTTTGTCGCCGACCGTGTTGGTCGCCGTCGCCATGAAGACGTACGTGGTTTCGGGCGTTACGCCGCTCTCCCCGGTGAAGAGGATGGCAAAGCCGTTTCCGTTGATGTAGGGGAGGTACTCCTCCTTGAGGTCGTGTCCGAACTCTTCGATCACGGCCGGATAGTTGTCCGTGCTGACGTTCGCCAGGGCGCTCTGTTTGAAAATCGCGTAACGCACCGTTGCGATGTCGATGCCCTTCATGACGCCGGCCACGGTGTTGTGCGTCGGGCCGTAGTTGGCGTTGGTCGAGGCTGCGGCTGCGAACCACGCGGCTGCGGCCGTGCTGGTCTTCGTGGTGACGGAGTTGACGCAGACCGTTTCGGCGCCGCTCGACGAGGTGGCCAGCGTGAGCAGCGTGTAGGACGTGCCGGCGCTGACTCCTTCCGTAAGTCCGTTGTAACCGTCGGCGCTGTTTACCGTCGCCGAGAGCAGCGCGGGGTTGAACTGGACTCCGTAATTGGGGTCTTTCAGGAATGCGGCGATGGCCTGTTGGTCGTAGGGATCGGAGAAGACCTGATTGAAGAGCTTGGTCGTCAGCGTACGGTAGCGGACGTCCGTCACGTCGTCTCCCTTCCAGTGGGTCCACACGGAGTTGGTCCAGCCGTAACCCGTCAGGGCGAGGTAGGCGTTGGTGATGTAGAACCGCTGCGTGAACCAGTCGCTGCCGCCGTAGTTCGGACCGGCGGAGTAGCCGTCGGCCGTGGTCTTGAACTGCGTGGAGGAGAGGTTCGAGGTGATGTTGCCCCGCAGGTCCATGCCGAAGGCGAAGATCACGTAGCTCAACTCGGGGGTGAGTCCCGTCATCTGGAGGCTCTGGGTTCCTGACTTGAGCATCGAGGCCATGGCCAGCTGGAGGCTGATGCCCTGCTTTTTGGCGTATTCGACGATATAGGTCTGGAAGGCGGTCATCAGCTCTTCGGGCGAATACTTGGCGAAGGTCGTGGCCGGGAGAATTTCATAATAGTAGGTTTCGTCGCTGGAGGCGTAGATGTCGAACGCCACGGCGTCGGAGATGATCGTCGTCGGGGCGATGACCAGCGGCGGAACGTCGGCGTCCGAGGTGACGAACGAGAGCTGTGCGGCTTCCGAGTTGGTGAAGCGCGTGGCGTCGGACGTCATGGCGCGCACCGAGAAGGTGTAGGTGCGGCCCTTGTCGAGTTTCGACAGGATGACCGTACGGTTTCGGGTGGTCGACACCTCCCCGCCGTCGACCGAGAACTCGTAGAGTTCCGCTTCGGGCACTTCGGTCCAGGAGATGACGGTTTTCGACGCATAGGCGCTGCCGAGCGTGATCTTCGGCTGGGGAAGCTGCTCCAGGTCGTCGGTCAGCACGTGGATGTAGGTGAAGGGGGATTCGGTGTATTCGGCCGGGTCCCGGGGGCAGGCCTTGACCGCCACGACATACTCTTTCTGCCGTTCCAGACTGTTGAATTCCAGCCGGCAGCCGGTCGTCGAGGTCTCGCTCCCGCCGTCGAACGTGTAGACGTAGGACCCTGCGTCGTCGACGGCTTCCCAGCGGAGGGTGAATCCGGTGGTCGTCAGGTCGCTGACGATGATCTGCGGCTGTGCGACGGGTTGCAGGCCGGAGCCGGTCTCCGCCGCGTCGTCGTCCGACGAGCAGGCGCACAGTCCCGCGAGGGCCGCCGCCGCGAATGCCGCGTATTTATAAAAGGTTTTCATAGGTTTGATTCTCTTTTGCGTTAGTGAATGTGTCATTCGACGGTTACCTCGATCGGTTTGCGAATGGCCGCGCCGTCCGAGACGATGATCGTCGTCCGGCCTTTCTTGAGGCCGGTGAGCTTCATCACTCCGCCCCGAAGTTCGATCTTCACGAGGTCGGGAACGGAAACGGTGTACCCCAGGACATTGGTGGCGGTGAAGAGGTCGCCCAGGTCGATGCTGACGGTGTCGCCCACGCCGACCCGCTGCGCCGGGATGCCGTCGATCTTGGCGATGTTCCGCAGCAGCTTGTAGGTGTCGAGGTTGCCGATGCCCATGTTGCCCAGATACTGCTGGTATTTGCCGGTGCAGTAGCGGTCGACGGACTGGGTGCTGCTCAACAGCGCCTGCCGGAGCATTTCGCCCGTAAGGCCCTTGCGTTTTTCAGCACCGTAGTAATAGCTGACGGCCAGCGCGCAGGCTCCCGACACGTGGGGGCAGGCCATCGAGGTCCCCTGGCTGCCTTCGTAGCCCGAAGAGCCGTCGGCGGCCACGCTCGTGCTGTAAACGCCGCCGTAGGCGTTGCTCAGCATCTGGTCGCCGCCCGGGGCCGAGATCCGGACCCATGTGCCGTAGTTGGTGTAGTAGGCCGGGGCGCCCGTGAACGCGGTTGCGCCCACGCTGATCGCGTTGGCGTCGGCGGCGGGATAGCAGACCTCGCTCGAAGCGTCGTTGCCCGCGGCGAAGAGGACGATGCCGCCGGCCATCGGGCCTGTCTGGTTGCCGTTTTCGTCCAGTCCCGCATATTTGTTGAAGTACTCCATGGCACGCGAGAGCGCCGAGTAGGAACCGCGTGTCCAGTCGGTCACGGAGATGGTTCCGGCGGTGTATCCCCAGCTGTTCTGGCAGATCACGGCGCCGTTGTCGGCGGCGTACTTGATGGCGCGGATCTGTCCGGCCAGTCCGGCGCCCGACGATCCGGACTCCGACTTGCCGAGAATCTCGCACGACATGATCTTCACGCCGTCGCCCCTGCCCGAGCCGCCTGCGATGCCGCAGACGCCCACGCCGTTGTTGTTCACGGCGGCGATCGTGCCGGCGACGTGCGTGCCGTGCATCAGTTCGGCCGAGAAATCCAGTTCGCCGGTCTCTTTGGTGAAGTTGTAGCCGTAAATGTCGTCCACATAGCCGTTGCCGTCGTCGTCGACGCCCGGCGTGCCGTTCAGTTCGGCCTCGTTGACCCACATGTTGGCGGCCAGGTCTTCGTGGTCGTACTTGACGCCCTGGTCTACGACGGCGACGATCACGTCGGGATTGCCCGTCGAGAGCTGCCAGGCGGCGTATACGTTGGCGTCGGCGCCCAGCTGGCTCGTCTGCGCGAAGATGTTTCCCGTGTTGTTGTAGTGCCATTGCATCTGCTGCGAGCGTTCGCTCTCGTTGAACGGGAAGGGGACGTTGCGCACCTCGTCTGCGATGGCGCGGGTGACGCTCTGCGCCCCGGCGGCGGGAGATGCCGCGCGGCGGTGGTCCGAAGTTTCGGCGGCCAGCGAGTATTCGATGATTTCGATGTCCTTGCACGAGGAGAGCAGGCTGGCCATCTCGCTCGTCGGGACCGACGGGTCGTATTTGGCGTAATACCAGAGGTGCAGGCCTTCCCTGCGGGTGCGTTCTTCGAAACGCCCGCCGTCCGGGAAGAGCCGTTCGAAACGTACGGTGTTCACCGTGTTGAGGATGCGGTCGATCTCGTCGATGCCGCTGCCTTTCGAAACGCCCTGCGCGCGGCTCTTTTCCACGATGCCGGAGGCCTCGGTCTTCAGTTTGAGGATGATCTCGCCGCCGATGGCCGCCGGGGAGGCGTTGACGATGACGGGACCTGCGGTCTCTTCGCCGCCGCCGCTCTGCGTGTCGTCCTTGGCGCACGATGCCGCCGCGAGGACGGTTGCCGCCAGGAGAAGCGATTTGAATGGATATTTCATAGACGATCAGTTTTTAGTGTTATTCCCGGATGCAGCGTATCTGTGCGGAACAGTCGTGCTCGCCGAGCCTGTAATTGCACCAGTTGGGGTTGAAGTTCACGAAGTAGGCCGATGACTTCGTCGCGTCGGGAGTCGCCTGGGCGGTCCAGTAGAACGCCATGCCGCCTGTGTAGTTGCAGATGCTCACCGAGATGTAGTCCGTGTAGTAGATGTTGCCGGCCATCGGGTAGTAGTCGCCGGTGTTTTTCCAGCGGCGCCCGCAGTCTTCGTAGGCGTTCCAGTCCCATTTGGCGCTGACGCCGGTTTCGTCGTAATCCGCCGCGGCGCCGCCGTTGGTGATCGAGTTGTTTCCGGCGGGAATGCCCCAGAGATCGGGTCCCGGGACCTTGTAGCCCGGAGGGCAGGGGTCGAAAATGGTCTTCTCGGGACCCCACAGCCCCGGATGCGTGGCCTTCGGGTCTGTTCCCGTGCAGTACCAGTCGGCGTGGCCGTTGTACGGCGACTGCAGGTAGGTCATCGGGTTCAGGATCGAATTGGGAATGTTGGCCGGCGGCGTGGCGAGCACGGCGGCCTGCGCGTTGTAGACCCATGTTCCCGTTCCGTCGCCGATCGCGGTGTTCGGCTCGTTGTAGGCTGGGACGTTGTTGCCGTCGGTATCCGCGTGGTAGGGCGAGCGCGAAGGCGTGAAGGGGTCCTTGCGGCCCCACTCGTAGAACATGCCTCGGTTGCCCACGTCCATCGGGGTGTTGTTCAGCGCTCCGAGGTTGCGGTCCATGATCACGGCGGCGACTTTGCCTTCCGAGTCGATGTGGTCGTGCGCCGTGATTTCGTCGTTGCAGACCCAGATGTGCCAGCTCCAGACGATGTTGCCCTTGATGTCCTTCACGGCGATCACGGCGTTGCCCTCCGAACGCCCCGTCGAGAAGGTCACGTAGCCGCCCCGGTAGATCGGCGCGCCGTCGATGATTTCGCGCGACATGGTCTTGTCGCCGTCGTGGCGCGATTCCCAGAGCAGTTCGGCGAAGGCGCCGTCCTCGATGGCGAGTCCGTAGTTGGCGATGTAGTCGCTGACTCCGTCGCCGCCGCCGTTGCCCTTGACCGATGCGTCGAATTTGTAGACGCCGCCGGTCCGGGCGATGTAGCAGTTGGCCGTGCCTTCGGCGCTCAGGTTGACGCTCCGTTCGGCGCGCTGTACGAGTGCGACCTCCTGCGAAACGGTCTCCCCGTTCTTCTCGGCGCTGACCGTGAGTTTGCCCGTCAGGGTTTCGGCTCCGGCGTTGATCAGGGTCTCGACCAGCAGGGCGTTGCCGTCCTGCCGGGCGACGGTGAACCAGTCGCCTTCGGCGGCGTAGCCCCAGCCGTCGGCGTTCGTCGCCACGGTGATCACGGCGTTGCCTCCGTCGGCGTCGAAGATCACTTTTTGGCTCGACACCTCCACGTAGGCCTTGCTTTCGCCCTCCTCCGGCCAGATCCGGGTGGTTTCGGTGCAGGCTGCCAGCAGTGCGGCCGACAGCACTGCGATGCTGCATATTATCGTATTTTTCATGTTCGGGATCGTTTTGTGTTCGTCTATTCCTTCCACGTGGTGGGGATCTTGTCGTAGTCCGAGAGTTTCGTACATCCCGCGAAACTGCTCTTGGCGGCGGTGATCGCGGTGAGTCCCGAGGCGGCGGCATTCTCCGCCGTGCGGTCGTACAGGTGGTATTTCACGCCGTCGACGACCGTGTAGGGCGATTCGCCTTCGAGCGACGCGCAGCCCTGGAAGGTCGAAGTCAGCGTCTTGAGCTTCACGGCTTCGTCGAACAGACTCACCGGAACGCTCCTGAGCATCCCGCAATCGCGGAAGAGATTCGCGACGCTGGTCAGTTTGACGGGGCTGACCAGCATGTTCTTGCCGACCTCTTCGAGCGACGTACAACCGTCGAAGACCGAATTGAACATGGTGGCCGAAGCGCAGTTGAACACCTCCGATCCGACGCGGACCAGTCCCGTGCAGTCGGCGAACAGGCTGGTGTAGGTTGAAATCTGCGTGGTTTTCAGCAGCCCGTCGGGGATCTCCCGGAGTGAGGTACAGTTGAGGAATGCCTTCTGGAAATTGAGCGACGTGCCGTTCAGTCCCGTGAAGGCGTCCGGCGCGATGCTTTCGATTCCCGAGCAGCCGGAGAACATCTCCGTCAGGGTCTTCGTCTTGGTGTTGGCTTCGAACAGGTGCGAGGGAACCGTCGTGAGGCGGGTGCAGTTCAGGAAGCACTGGGCCACGGTGGTCGCGTTGACGTTCTTGGCGAAGAGCCCTGCCGGAATCGTCTCCAGGGCGGAGCATTCGGAGAATGTGTTGTTGAAGGCCGTCGCCCCGGTCAGTCCGTCGAAGATTCCGGCGGGCACGCTCTTCAGCGCCGTGGCCCCTGCGAAGAGGCGGTCGCATTTGGCCGAGGCCGTGCTCTTCCCGAAGAGGAGGCCGACCGATTCGAGGGCCGTGCAGTTCTCCAGGGCGTTGGAATAGGTCGTCACTTTCGGGTTGCCGGCGAACAGTCCGTCGGGCAGCGTCGTCAGTGCGGCGCAGTTCTGGAACACCTTGCCGAAGGTCGTGACGGAGGGATTGCGGCTGAACAGACCGGCGGGAACCGTTTTCAGTCCCGACGCCGCGAATACGCTGGTGGCAGTCGTCAGATTCGGCATCCCGGCGAAAATATCCTCCGGAACGCTTTCGAGCAGCGTGCAGTTTTCGAACAGGCTGCCGATGCTGGTGATCGCGGGTGCGCCGGCGAAAGCCTCCGCGGAAACGGTTTTCAGGTTGTCGCAGTCCTTGAACATCGAGGAGATATTCTTGCAGGCGGCGCAGCCGGAGATGATGTTGGCGCCGATCTCTTCAAGCCCTGTACAGCCAGCGAACAGGCCCGAGAACGAGGTGACTTTGGAAAGTCCGCCGAGGACGCCTTCGGGGATGCTTTTGAGCGAGGTGCAGCCTTTGAAGACATTGGTGAACGAGGTGACCGCCGTATTGGTGGCGAACAGCCCTGCGGGGAGCGTCGTGAGCGACGCGCAGCCGTTGAAGGCGTCGTTGAAGGCGGTGACCAGGGTAAAGCCGTCGAACAGCCCTGCGGGCACTTCGGTCAGCGAGGTGCAGTCCTTGAAGATGTTGTTGAAGGCGGTCTTCGTCACGGTCGTGAAGGCTCCGCTGCTTTTGAACAGCTCGGCCGGGACGCTTTGCAGTTCGCTGCATCCGGTGAAACAGCTCATAAAGGTCGTCACCTTGCCGCAGCCTGCGAACAGGTCGGCGGGAACGCTCTGGATGGCCGTTTTGCTGAATGCGCTCTGGAAATTGGTGACCTTGTGGTTGTTGGCGAACAGGCCGTCCGGGACGGATTTCAGGCTTGTTCCCGAGAAGAGCATGCGGAACGAGTCGACCTCGGGGTTGTTGGCGAACAGGCCGGCCGGGACGGATTCGAACGACTCGCTGTTGGCGAACAGCGAGTTGAAGGTTGTCACCTTCTTGTTGTTGGCGAAGAGTTTTTCGGGAACCGTCTTCAGTTTGCCGTTCGAGAAGATGATCGAACAGTCGGTCAGCTCCGTGTTGCGAGAGAAGAAATCCTCGTCGATCTGGGTGATCGCCGTGCCGGAGAAGAGCGAACCTACCGAGGTGATCTTCGTGCAGTTGTAAAGCAGGTCGGCGGGCACTTCGGTGACCATGTTGCAGTTCTGGAAGCAGTAGGCGAAGGTTTCCGCCTCGGTTGCATGGTCGAACAGCCCGTCGGGAACGGCTTCGAGGACGCGGCAGTCGGTGAATGCATAGTGGAAGGTGGTGACCTTGGCGAAGGCTTCGGTGTTGTCGGAGGGAATCCGTTTCAGCTCGCGGCAGTTCTGGAATGCGCGCGCCATCGAGGTCAGCCCCGTGCGGCCCCAGTTGTAAACCTCCCTGAACTGGTTGCCCAGTCCGTAGTCGGGGATGTCGTAGGAGTTGAGCGACGTCACGCTGCCCTTGACCGAGACGATGTAGTAGCCCGGGTCGGTGTAGGTGTGCGAGGGGTAGGCCGAGGTGACGTTCTCCTCGATGCTGCCGTCGCCCCAGTCGATGGTGGCGTCGATGGCCTTGTCGAACGGCAGATAGGTCTTCAGGCTCGACGAGGTGATGTCGATTCCGAGGATGAAGGCGTCGAGGTCCAGGCCGGTCTGGGAGACGGTGACGACCTGTTCGGTCTGGTTCTGTTTGCCGTCGCCGGCCGATACGGTGATGGTTGCGGTGCGGGACGATCCGCTCGAATTGGTCTCGGCGGTGATTGTAAGTCCCTGCTCGGTTTTCGTGGCGGAGAGCCAGTCGGAATTTTCGGAAAGCGTGTACTCCCAGTCGTAGTTGGATCTGATTCCCAACTCTTTTTTGTCGGATTCGGTGGGAGTGGGCGAGAGGGGAATGGTTTTTAGCGAAACGTTGACGTAGACGGCGCGGTCCTGCGTGACGCGGATCGTTTCAGAGACGGGATTTCCC
>ENA-UOJB01000844-UOJB01000844.1-human-gut-metagenome-genome-assembly--contig:-C48-NODE-844-length-29571-cov-14.251999_pt1 | contig 29571 bp, 27 predicted proteins | sample MGYA00242338_ERZ723885 | MGnify/ENA metagenome assembly ERZ723885
GCACGGTGGTGTGAGAGGTCGGGAAATTTATTTAAATTTCCCTCCTACTCGATTCTGATTATAAAATTTTTGAAAAATGACAGTTTATAAATCGACAAAATACGAGTAATTACTTGCGCGCGATATTGAAGAGTGATAAAATAAGGCTAGACAGTGAAAATTTAATGAAAAGGTACGCAGGAGAAATAATTAAGAGGTTGAGTTCTTTATAGTTCATATGAAGTAGTTCTTGTAAATCCCCTTATTTATAAAAGTTAGTTATAATATTATTGTTATAAATGTGAGGTGTTTTCTTGAAACCTAATATTAGTGAGTTATATGAACGTCATATTTCAACCCATACTGAACATTCAGCAGAAGATAGGGCTGCGGTGTCGACATTAGAGGGATTTCTTAATTCAGGCGGAAAAATTAATACAAATTTTTCTTGTAATGATAAGTGGCCAAATCATGATGGTACTTTTGAGTTTGTTCCAAATCCTGAAATATCCAGAATTCCAGAACAGAATTTTATAGTACAGATAAAAGGTACGCATAATTATAAAGAAGTTGATGGTATTATCTCATACAGTTTGACAAGTTTAGCATTTCCGGCTTTTATAGCTAAAGAAGTAACGGCAGATCCAGGAATTTTATTTATTATTTTGAATCCTGATGTTAGAGGAGAAAAACGTGTCTTTTGGAAATATCTATCACCAAGCTTTATACAGTCGATAGATTTTGAAAAAAATAGTACTACAATTAAACTCAGTTCTGAAGATGAGATAGAGGATACAGATGAAAGTGTTAATATGTTCTGCCACAAACTTCAAAAAATTACGGACAATCATGTGTTTTTGAACAAGTTGGATAAGAATAATCTCAAAAAAGAAGATGCTCTAAAAATTGTTAAAACCAGATGTGAGGATATTTCATTAGAGATTGATAGAATTAGAGATGGTAGCAAATCTCGAGACGATATATCTAGTAGAATAATGAATGGACTACATGATTTGTGTTATGCTGTTCTGGTTTTAAATGCTGCAAATTTAGGATATGTTAATGTCAACGAGAGATTGGCATGGGAGATATCACAACTTAATATTGAAACGAAATATCTGAGTGACTTTTTAAAAGGTCTTAAATATGTTGGAGCAAAAATTCCGGATGAAGGTCAGTCAGAACGGTTAATGTTGAAGTATTATAATTATTTTTGGGAAATTAGAAGATTCTTAAAAACTAAATATAATATTCCCGTATTAGGAAATCTTGAAGAGTTTCCCTTAAATACAGATACTATTGATGAAAAATATTACGAGATGGTAGCGTCAAGCATTTGTGCAATGGATTTATCATCAAAAACACCTTCGTCGTCAAGATACTATATTCAAAAAAAGATACCATTTTTTGTCAATGGGGAAAGATATTTTGAAATTACATTACAGCTTGCCGGGTTATATGCTACGAAATTTAACCGTATAACGGTATATAGCAAGAAAGATATATCATCTAATTATTCAATACAAATTGCATATGACGATGCAGAAATTACTCTTTTGGGAACGAAAAGCAGAATTAAAGTAGTAACTGATTGGAAGGTATCTATCGATCCTAGATGCCTGAATAAACTGGGGAAAATTCTAAAAATTGATATTAAATTAAATATAAATTATGGCGAATACAACGCTTTAATGAAATTTCTCACTAGTACAGGAATGAATCTGCTTGATTTAATTAATATGCATGAAAATAATTTTCATAATATTTTGAATGTAATCTATGGAAGGACAAATACAGATAAATTTAAGAATGTGTTAATTAAACTTAGAAAAGAGTATTCGTTTGGTTCAAATAAAAGAGGAAAATATACAATACGTTATATATTATTAAACTTGCGTGAGGAAATATTAGAATCTGTATTACCTAATGAGTTTGATAATCGTAATATTTCCGAAGATCTTTTCATTACGAGTAGATGCTTTCCATTTGAGAGAAATCCTTTTATTTCAAATTTGGCAGGAAGGAAAACTAGTAAAGAAAATAAGAATGATATTATCGAAATAACAAACGAACCTGATAAGTTGAATACTGTACGCCCTTATTGGACGATTGAAAGTATGATACGTGAAACAGGCGAGTTGTATTTTGATATTAATTCAGTAGCGAGTATGCAAGAGATAAAAAAATATAATTCTAGTCTAGATCAATGGGAGCGTGATAATGGCTTTATGATAAAAGAAGAAAACGGACTTTTATTCATTGACTCTTACGAAACTACAACCATATTTATACTTGATAAACTATTAAAATATTCAAAGATGGGTAATAGATGACAACGAGAGTTAAATCTACACTATCTTAAGCAATGTAATATAAGTTTTGAAGATCCATCGAAGTATGTTGCATTGAAAAATCTATTCGTAAATTCCCAAGTAATGCTGATTTATGGTGCGGCTGGGACAGGAAAGACTACGTTGATTAACTATATTTCAAATATGATGAACAAATCAAAAAAACTATTCCTTACAAAAACCCATACTGCTTTACAGAATTTAAAAAGATGTATAGAAAATCCGGGTATGGATTCTGATTTTATAAGTATTGATAGTTTTACAAAGAAAATTGCTCTTGCAGATTATGACATAATTTTTGTAGATGAATGCAGTACAATAGACAATAGAACAATGAAAAGATTGCTTGAAAAAGTTGGTGAACATACAGCGCTTGTTTTGGCAGGCGATATCTATCAGATTGAGTCCATTGATTTTGGAAACTGGTTTTATTATGCCAAGGATATTATTAAAACAGAAGGTGCTAATGTTGAACTTTTAAATACTTGGAGAACTGACAAAGAGGAGTTAAAGAGTTTATGGGATGAAGTCAGAAACGTTCAGCCTATCATTACCGAAAAACTTGTAATAGATGGACCGTTTTCAACTGATATAGGAGAAGAAATATTCGTACCTCTAGATGATGATGAAATTGTACTTTGTTTAAATTATGATGGTAAGTTTGGCTTGAACAATATGAACCTTTATTTTCAAAATACCAATACTAAAAGTCAGGTATATACATGGGCAGAGTGGACATTTAAAGTAGGAGATCCGGTGATTTTCCTTGATACCAAGCGTTCGTCCCTATTGTATAACAATTTAAAAGGAAGAATTGTAGAGATTTCAAAGAGCAATTCAGCCATATTATTTACGCTTGATATAGACACTATTTTGACAGAGCGACAATGTGGAAATGAGAGTTTTGAATTTATTGGTGTGAATGGTTCAAAAACAAGAATACGCTTGGAAGTCATTGCATATGATGATGAACTGGCAAATGATGAAGAACGGGTTAAGACAATCATACCTTTTCAGATTGCATATGCGGTTTCTATTCATAAGGCACAGGGCTTAGAGTATAATTCTGTAAAAATAATTATTCCTTCCTATAATGCGGAAAAAATATCACATTCTATTTTTTACACTGCAATAACTCGCTCAAAAGAGAAACTTAAAATATTTTGGAGTGCAGAAACGATGAATGACATTATAAAAAGCTTTGATAAAGAAAAAAACGGGCGACGTACACTTGATTTAATAGAGAGAAAGTTGAAAAATGAATCTAATGAAAATTAGATTACATCATATATGTAAATGGTCAGAGCATTTGTACAACATAGTAGATTTTGTGGAAAGGTGCTGATAATAGTGAGCAACACGCAAATTACAATATTTTATTCATGGCAATCTGATCTGCCTGGAAATGAAACAAGAAATATCATACAGGATGGTATAAAAAAGGCAGCGCAATTACTAATAGATACTGTAGATGTTGAGGCAGATAGGGATACAAAAGGTAAATACGGTTCGCCGGATATCGCACAAACTATTTTTTCTAAGATTGATGAGTGTGATGTTTTTGTTGCAGATGTAACAGCGGTCTGCAAATACGAAGCAATAGATAAAGACGGAATAAAAAAAACAAAATATATGCCGAATCCCAATGTTATGTTGGAATTGGGGTATGCAACACATGTCGTTGGATGGGAAAATGTCATCTGTGTTTTAAATCGTGATTACGGAAAGCCAGAAGATATGCCTTTTGATATAGCAAATCGTAGGTTGACATCTTTTTCTCTTAAAGATGGCACTTCGAAAGGGGATGCCAAGAGATTTATAGGAGGTATAATACAAGAAACGGTCGAGAATATTTTAGAAAGAGGGAAGTGTGTTAAGTCTGGATTTTCAGATTTGCGCTTAGGTAGTTATATTGATAGTGGTGTTTCAAACTTGATTCAACCGCTTGAAATATCAAGTTCATTAGCTTTTGTTGAGCATAAATCTGCGATATTAGATGAATGTTTGAAATTGGTAAAACAAATCAAAAGCATAAAAATATCAAAACCTTCCGAATTAAAAAGTCAATGGTATAAAGCATACGTTGATAAGAAAAGAAAAAATAATATACCTACTATCACTATGAACGATGGTTCAATATTAACTCCAATTAATAATGCTTTAGAGATGATCTCATTAAAACTACAGAAGGTGCAAATCGAAGAAGGTGGTAAAAAAAATATAATAGATCTATGTAAAGAATATCTTGATATTGATTTATCCCAAGATAAGGAGTTCTTTAATATTGGAAATTTAGAAAATAAGTACGATGGATTATCGCGATGTTCTTGTGAAGGAACAGAAGAGGAAAAAAGCAAATATAATAGTATTAAAGATCTAGAATATAATCTAGCTTGTGTTCAAATGATGGATTGGTATGTGACGACATTTGATGGTTTGCTTTTCATACCGCTTGCTATTGAAAATGTATCTACAGTGTACGATGAAGATATCGATATACATGTTAAAATAAATAAAAATGCGGTAGAAGTAATTGTTCCATCCAAAGAATTGATAAATACAGATATGCGGGGTTTGGAAGGAGTAATATATGAAAAAGGAATTATTAAGGAACTTTTATTTATGCCTGAATCATCAGATATTACCTATAGTAGAGATAACTCATACAGTTTAGCGGATACTCAGGTGACATTGGGAGATTATTTAGGATATGACAAAAAAAACGGAATTTCCAGGCATAATTCGGATGATTATGAGAGGGAAATATCGAAATTTATTGCTACAACTGCGGATAATAGTGATAGTGAGTTCATATTTTTTGTTGATTCACTAAAAGCAAAAGAAAGGAAATGGATAGGACCAGCCTTATTGATTCGTCCTTTGACTAAGAATTTTGATATCAAATATACTATTAAATCAAAATATTCAGATGGAAGTTTGTCTGGAACCATAACTTACGTTCAATAAAGATAACTTTCATATGACTATATTGCAAAATAAATGTTCATTATTTATAATGTAAATATAATAAACAATATACATTAAGGAGAAAAACACAATGGCGAATAGTGATGAGTTAATTACAAGCGTTGGTAAAAATTCCAACGATACAGCAGCTCTTGTATGGTCTGTTGCCGATGACCTTGTAGGAGCATATAAACCGCATGAATATGGTCTTGTTATTCTGCCGATGACAGTAATCAAGCGTTTCCATGATTGTTTACTGCCAACACATCAGGCAGTTCTTGATACATACAAGAAAGTAGAAAAGTTGGCTGTAAAAGATGGTTTCTTGCGTAAAGCATCAGGCTATCAGTTTTACAATACAAGTCCATTTACCTTCAAGACATTGATCGCTGACCCTGAAAATATCGTAGATAATTTCAAGGCGTATTTGAATGGATTCTCTGATAACATTCAGGATATTCTTGCACGTATGGATTTTGATTCTCAGATTAAGCACATGGAAGAAGCAGGTCTTATGTATCAGGTAATTTCTGATTTCTGTACAGATAAGGGCGATTTTTCACCTGAAAAAATCAGTGCTGTTGACATGGGATATGTGTTTGAAAACCTTGTTCGTAGATTCTCTGAATCATATAACGAAGAAGCCGGAGCACATTTCACAAGCCGTGACATCATATATCTGATGAGTGACCTTCTTGTGGCTGGTGATGAATCAGCATTTACAGGAGATGGTATCTCAAAGACAGTCTATGATATGACGATGGGAACATCCCAGATGCTTACCTGTATGGAAGAAAGATTGAAACAGATGGATGCGGATGCAGATGTTACTGTATTTGGTCAGGAGTTCAATCCATTTACATTCGGTATTGCAAAGGCTGATATGCTTATCCGTGGCGGTGACCCTAATAATATGCAGTTCGGTGATACTTTGTCTGATGACAAGTTCAGCGGATATAAGTTTGATTATATTATCAGCAATCCACCATTCGGTATTCCATGGAAACGTGAGGAAAAAGAGGTGGAAGCCGAATTTAAGAAAGGTTCTGCTGGAAGATTTGCACCGGGACTGCCAGCAAAAGGCGATGGACAGCTTCTGTTCATGCTGAACGGTCTTGCAAAATTAAAAGATGATGGTCAGATGGCAATTATCCAGAATGGTTCATCTTTATTCAATGGTGATGCTGGTTCAGGTCCTTCTGAGATTCGTAGATATTTAATCGAGAATGATTGGCTGGATGCGATTGTACAGTTGCCAAACAATGCTTTTTACAACACAGGCATTGCAACGTATATATGGATTGTAATGAAGAATAAGCCTGTGGCACATCAGGGCAAAGTACAGCTGATTGATGCATTTGCTTGTTGTTCAGCAAGACGTAAGAATATCGGTTCAAAGAACGTAGATATTACAAAGGCTTGCCGTGATTTGATTATTGAAGCGTATGGTGATTATGTAGATGGTACATACAATGGCGTAGATGACAACGACAAAGCAATCATTGTAAAGAGTAAGGTCATGGATGCCATTGACCTTGGCTATAACAAGATTGTGGTAGAAACACCGCAGCTGGATGAAGATGGTAATGTTGTCATGAAGAAAAAGAAGCCGGTAGCTGATACATCAAAGCGTGACACAGAGAATGTACCACTTGCAGAAGACATGGATGCGTACTTTGAGCGTGAGGTCATTCCGTATAATCCGCAGGCTTGGATTGATAAAACCAAAACCAAAGTGGGATATGAAATTCCATTCACCAGAACATTCTATGAATATAAGCAGATTGAGCCATCCGATGTGATTGCAGCACGTATTGAAGAACATGAAAAGAGTTTGATGGCAAAATTGCATGATTTGTTCGGGGGTGAATAATTATGGCAATGATGAAATCTAGTAATACAGAATGGCTTGGAGATATTCCGGCAGAATGGGATGTTGCTCAGATTGGCAATTATTATGAACTCAGAAATGAAAAAGTAAGTGATTATGATTTTGAACCGTTGTCTGTAACAATGAATGGAATTGTTCCACAGTTGGCAACAGCTGCAAAATCAGATGACCATAGTAATCGTAAACTTGTAAAAAAAGGTGATTTTGTAATCAATAGTCGTTCTGATAGAAGAGGTTCATGTGGGATTTCTCCTTTGGATGGTTCCGTATCCTTGATTAACACTGTAATGGAACCTAGAGGAGAAATGAATCCACAATATTATAATTGGCTGTTTCATACAGAACAGTTTGCGGATGAATTTTATAAATGGGGACACGGTATTGTTAATGATTTATGGACAACTCGTTGGCAGGAAATGAAGAAGATTTTAATTGTTGCTCCGTCACCAGATGAGCAGCAAGCCATTGCCGATTATTTGGACAAAACTTGTTCCCAAATTGATGAAATCATTGCAGAAGCAAAGGCAAGTATTGATGAATATAAGGACCTGAAACAGTCTGTAATTGATAAAGCTGTATTGCACGGACTGAGTAATGGAATGATGAAGGATTCTGAAAATGATTTGATTGGGAAAATTCCATTATCTTGGGAAATGCGTAAGTTAAAGTATGTTGCAGATTTTAATCCAAGTATTACCGTTGCTTATGATGTTCAAAAGGAAGTTGGCTATGTACCAATGAACTGTGTGAAGAATGGATATATGAATCCATTATCAGCTCGATTGTTTGATATGAGTACAGGATTAACTGGTTTTCAAAATGGAGATATTGTTATAGCAAAAGTAACTCCTTGTTTTGAAAATGGAAATATTGCTATTGCAGAAAATTTGGAGCAGGGTGTGGCTTTTGGTAGTTCAGAGTTATTTGTGATTCGTACTCATTCTATCAATAGGCGTTTTATGCTTTATTATTTGCAGAATAGCGTATTTAAGAATCAATGTATTTCGACAATGACTGGAACTGGTGGGTTGAAACGTGTATCTGGATATTTTGTTAATAATGCGTATATTACATATCCACCTGAAAATGAACAGCAGGTAATAGTTGATTATTTGGATGAAACTGTTAAAAATATGGATTCCCTCATTGCTGAAAAAGAATCTCTCATCAATGACCTTGAAGCATACAAGAAATCACTTATTTATGAAGTGGTAACAGGAAAAAGAAGGGTGGTATAACATATGGCTGAAAATGAAAAACAGTTTGAATCCAATATCGAAGCCTTTTTTATCTCACCTGCTGGTGGATATGAAAAGGCGACAGATGCTGGATATACCTCATCTTCTGGTATGGCGTTGGACATTCATACATTGGTTGGGTTTGTGAAAGCAACCCAGCCGATTATGTGGCAGCGTTTTGAAAAGCAGTGCAACTCTGACCCATACAAGAAGTTTTATAAATGTTTTGAAGATGCCGTACAGATGGATGGCTTGCTGTCTGTCATGCGACATGGATTTAAACATCGTGGAATGGATTTTAAGGTTTGCTATTTCAAGCCGGAATCCACTCTGAATGATGTTGCTGTAAAAAGATATGAGCAGAATGTGTGTCAGTGTATCAGACAGTGGCACTATTCAGAGCAGAACAACAATTCAGTTGATATGATGCTTGCAATCAATGGTATTCCAGTGGTTGCAATTGAATTAAAGAATCAGTTGACAGGTCAGACGGTAGATAATGCAAAATTGCAGTGGCAGTATGACCGTGACCAGAGGGAACCTGCATTTTGGCTGAATCATCGTATCCTGGCATATTTTGCAGTAGACCTTTACGAAGCATGGATGACTACAGAGTTGAAAGGTACAGATACATATTTCTTGCCATTCAATCAGGGTTCCAACGGTGCCGGAAATGACGGTGGTGCAGGCAATCCACAGACAGAAGATGATAATTATGTGACATCTTATATCTGGGAAAACGTATTGCAGAAAGATAGTTTGCTGGATATTATCCAGAAGTTCATCAGCTTTGAGGTGAAGGCCGAAAAGAAAGATGGAAAGAATGTCACAAAGAAGCGTCTGATTTTCCCAAGATTTCATCAGCTGGATGTAGTACGTAAGCTGATTGCTGATGTGCGTGAGAATGGTTCAGGAAACAATTATCTGATTCAGCACTCAGCTGGTTCAGGCAAGTCAAATTCTATTGCATGGACGGCGTATCGTCTGGCATCCTTGCATAATGATGATAATGAGCCTGTATTTACATCGGTTGTTATCGTAACTGACAGACGTAATCTGGATGCACAGTTACAGGAAACAATTACAGGATTCGACCATACACTCGGCAGTGTATGTGCGATTGATGAAAAGAAATCCTCTAAGGATTTAAGGGATGCTCTGAACGCTGGAAAGAGAATCATTGTAACAACATTGCAGAAATTTCCAGTCATTTATGAAGAAGTAGATGATACAACAGATAAGCGATTTGCGATTATCGTAGATGAAGCTCATTCTTCACAGACTGGCTCCTCTGCAATGAAATTGAAGGCTGCACTTGCGGATGTATCGGATGCTCTGAAAGAGTATGCGGAACTGGAAGGAAAAGCCGAAGATGAATTGTTGGATGACAATGACCGTCTGGTGCGTGAGATGATTGCTCATGGAAGACATAAGAATCTTTCATTCTTTGCATTTACAGCAACACCAAAGGGTGCAACATTGGAGATGTTCGGTACAGAATGGAATGATGGTTCTTATCATCCATTCCATATATATTCGATGCGTCAGGCAATCGAAGAAGGGTTCATTCTGGATGTTCTTCAGAACTATACAACGTATAGAACCTGTTATCAGATTGCGAAGAACACAAAGGATAATCCTGATGTTCCGCAGTCAAAGGCATTGAAGACAATCAAGAAATATGAAGAACTGCATCCGTATAACATTCAGCAGAAATCAGCGATTATTGTTGAAACATTCCGCAATGTAACGAAGCAGAAAATCAAAGGAAAAGGAAAGATGATGGTTGTAACATCATCGAGACTTGCTGCTGTTCGTTATTATCATGAGATTAAGAATTATTTGGAATCAAATGGTTATAATGATGTGGAAATCTTGGCTGCGTTCTCTGGTTCTATCAAAGACCCGGATGACCAGAAAGAGATTGAATGGACAGAAAGCAAACTGAACGGTGTGAATGAATCACAGACAAAACAGGTATTTCACGATGAAGGAAATATTCTGATTGTGGCTGAGAAATATCAGACTGGATTTGATGAACCATTACTTCATACAATGATTGTCGATAAGAAATTGCGTGGTGTAAAAGCTGTTCAGACACTGAGCAGATTGAACCGTACACATCCTGATAAACAGGATACATTCATCATTGATTTTGTGAACACAAAAGAAGATATTTTGAAAGCGTTCCAGCCGTTCTATCAGGAAACATCATTGGCTCAGGAAATCAATACTGATTTGATTTACAAGACACAAAAGATGTTGCGTGCTTTTAAAATCTATGATGATGCTGACATCGAAAAGGTAAATAAAATCTATTTCGATGAAGATAAACGTAAGGCGAATAAGATTCAGGCAGCGGTGACAAATGCATTGTTACCGATTCAGCAGAAGTACAACGCATTGAATCAGGAACAGAGATACCAGTTCCGTAAACTTTGCAGAACATTTGTAAAATGGTATGGATATATTACACAGATTGCACGTATGTTTGATAAGCAGATGCATGATGAATATATCTTCTGTTCATACTTGGCAAAGGTTGTACCAGCTGATCCAACAATACCATTTGACCTTGGCGACAGAGTGAAACTTGAGTATTACAATCTTGAGAAAACTTATGAAGGTTCGATTTGCCTTTTAAAAGAAGAAAAGGGGGTTTATGAACCCGCTAAGTTAAAAAAGCCTGTGAAAATGTCTGATACACTCAGTCCATTAGAACAGGTCATCGAGAAAATTAATCAACAATATGCAGGGGATTTTACTGATGGTGATAAAGTTGTAATTACAGCGTTGCATCAGAAATTGAAGAACAATAAAAAACTGATAAAAGCTGCAAAGACAGATGGACGTCAGATTTTTGAAAAGAATATTTTCCCACAGATGTTCGATGAAGCAGCACAGGAGGCGTATGTTGAAAGTACAGAAACATACACAAAATTGTTTGAGGATGCTGGAAAGTATCGTGCTATTATGAGCGCATTAGCACAGGCAATGTTTGATGAAGTGCAGAATGAAAAATAAAAAACATTGTTGATGTAAATGTATAATTCCGTGATGAGATTAAGTTTTATCACGGGTGTAAACGCTATTATAATAGTTGACCACTTTAGCCCATTTTACTAATGAGTAAGTTTACCATCTGGAATACACCATGTAAGATTTTTATATTCAAAATTTTATGAAGGAGACGAAAAGCGTGAAGGTTGAGTTGTTTTAAACTGATTTAAAGGACGGAAGAGTTTTTTAAACAAAAGAATTCATGTCGGATTTTAAATATGAAATAGTTGAACATATTGGCATTCTTTCAGAGATTGCTTAGGACAGAAGATGTGGATGATTATACCGCAGATTAAAATCATTAATTTTTGTAACCAGAAATTCTATAATGGTGAATTGATAATTATGACGGCAGATAATGGTGAAGAAGATGTTTTGTCCGTGGTAAAAGCAAATATTGGAAATCATGAGCGTGATCATCAAAGCCAGAGGCAGATAGATATCATAAAAAATGAGATTATACCGGGACATAATCTTGATTTGAATGATACCGGAATTATCACGCCGTACAGAAATCAGGTGAAGGCGTTAAATTACCAGATAAACGGTGTTGATGCAGCAACCGTCCATAAATTTCAGGGTAGGGAAAAAGATAATATAATTATCTCGACCGTTGATGATGCAATCTCGGATTTTGCGGATGATCCTTACTTGATTAATGTTGCCGTATCTAGAGCCAAAAGGCGTTTAGTGCTGGTTGTTACCGGAAATGTGCAGGCGCGTGAGCGTAATATAACAGATTTAATAGATTACATACAATACAATAATTTTGAAGTTATTGATAGCAAAATATATTCAATTTTTGATTACCTTTACAGTCAGTATGCCGATGAAAAAAAAGAATACCTGACAAAGCATAAAAAAATATCGGAGTTTGATTCAGAGAATTTGATGTATGGGCTCATTGAAGATGTTATACATGATAAAGATTATTCCCAGTTTGGCATTTTTGACCATTATCCATTAAAATCACTGATTAAGAATACCGGCCTTTTGAATGAGCAGGAACTTCGCTATGCCGTAAATCCGGCGACGCATCTGGATTTTATTATTTACAACCGAATCAGTAAGAAACCGGTTTTGGCCATCGAAGTAGACGGGTACAGATTCCACAAAAATAATACCATTCAGCAGGCGCGTGATGCGATGAAAAATCATATTATGGAGGTGTGTGAGATTCCGCTGCTTCGGTTTGAGACCAACGGCAGTGGAGAGAAAGAAAAGATAGAACAGGCGCTTGAGACAGTCTGCCGTTAATGTGAGTAGCGCGATTTTATTATCCCGCAACAATAAGTTGCTTTCGTTTCCACAATTTTTTCTGTATGATATTACCAGAGGAGACAGATGCTATGGAGACTAAGAATGTAATATATGAACTTCGTACCCGGAAGGGAATGTCACAGGATGAATTGGCCGCAAAGGTCATGGTTACGAGACAGGCGGTGTCGCGTTGGGAGAACGGTGTTTGAGTTATAATAGAACCAAGTTAAATGAAATCCAGTAAAATCAAGGGGTTATGCCTAATTTAGTCCTTATTTTGATACAATTTTGGCACTAAAAACAAAAAGTGCCGAAAATATATTGACGAAAAACGGAATTCGCACTATTATATAAAGTATAAAAACGGCACTAAAAGCAAAAAGTGCCGAAAATATTTTGGCGGATGATTGGCAAATGGAAGCAAATATTAAAACGTTATATAAATTATCAGTTTTTAACAAGAAGACATTTTTTGATACAATTACAGATGATGTTGGTGTATTGAGCAAAAGTACTTTGGAAAAATATTTGAAAAAGTATTTGGAATCTGGTGAGATAGTGCGTATTGGAAGAAATGCGTATTGTGTCAGAGGAAAATTAAAAGATTATGAATATGATTATTCTGATATAGCAGTTCATATAGCGAAAATATTGAATGAAGATTTCTGCGATTTAGATTTCAGAATTTCAGAACTGTATCAAATGAATCGTTTTTTGAATCATCAAATTGCACATAATGTTATTTTTGTCTTCGTAGAGAAAGAATTGTGTATTTCTGTCTTTGAAAGATTGAAAAAAGAGTATGAAGGCAACATACTTATAAATCCAACGGAAGAAGATTTTTTTAATTATAGACGAGAAGATATGATTGTTGTAAGAAATCTTTTGACGGAATCACCCAAAGGGAAAAAGGAGGTCTGGCATACAGGTTTAGAAAAATTGCTGGTAGACATTTTTTCGGAGAATCTGATAAAAGCAATGTTTAGTGAATCAGAGTATCCCGCAATATATGAAACGGCATTTAATTCTTATGTTGTGGATGAAAGTCAGATGTTCAGGTATGCTAAAAGACGAAAAAGCGCAGATAAGATAAAGAACTTTATACAGGAAGAAACAGATGCAAAATTACGATTGGAGTAGAGTAATTATCAATGATTACTAGAGAGAATTACAGCATAGAGCATATTATGAAGTTGCATGAATCGAGCAAAAGAGATCCAAATCTGATTGAGAGAGTATTGTTTGCATTTGGATTGCTGGAAGCACTTAGGAGAGTAGAGTTACCATTTATTTTTAAAGGCGGAACATCGCTTCTGTTAATTCTTGATAAACCAATGAGATTGTCCACGGATATTGATATTATTGTAGAACCGGGAACAGAAGTAGATGTTTATCTTGAAAAAGCAGCTAAAATATTTCCATTTAAAGCCTATGAAGAACAAATCCGCAAGGGTAAAAATAATATAGAAAAGGAAGACATATTTGGGTAATCAACTGAAATCTGAATTGGGTGTGGAAAGCTACTATGGTATCATTGCCGATATGGATTTTATCATGGTGAGCACATACGGGGCTAATGGCTCTAATCCGGAATTGATTGTTTATAAGAAAAGATAATTGTAATATGTAATATTGATAATTATGAAATAAAAAGGAGATTTGGTATGGTATTTGATTATATATATGATATATTTGAAAAAATTGTCAAAGACGAACTCAAAGGAAAAAACGTTAGTAATGAGGATATTCATGATATGGTTTTGAAAGAAATGGCAAAGGCATTATCAGTGGCAGTGTATCGTAATGGGATGATTGAGAATGTTCATGCCGGAGAAGGGTTTGGAACAAAAGATTTTAATGGAATTCCTGATTCGTGTATGAAAGAAATAAATATTGATGTGTGTAATAAATGTTATACAATGCTTAAACTATTGTTAAGCGATGACAGACTGAATGTGCAAAGAGCAGCAAAGGTTTTAGTCCTCGCACATTCGTCTGCATCAGACTGGAACGAACCATTACTTGATGAAAAGATATATTTGGAAAGGTCGCTTTTAGATTAATCGGAAGTTGTGGAGGTAATTATCAATGAGAAATATTTACGATAATAGTGAATTTTTTGCCGCATATGCGGAAATGGGAAGAAGCAAAGATGGTCTGAAAGCTGCTGGAGAGTGGCATCAGTTGCAACCGTTATTCCCTAAATTACAGGGAAAAAAGTTTTGGATTTAGGATGTGGTTACGGTTGGCATTGCAAATATGCCGCACAAATGGGAGCTACTGAAATTCTTGGTATTGATAGTAGTCAAAAAATGATTGCAAAAGCAGTAGCTGATAACTCTGATGACAAAATCAAGTATAAAGTTTGCGGTGTTGAAGAATACATTTATCCTGAAAATACTTATGACCTAGTTGTTTCTAACCTGGTACTGCACTATATCGAAAATTTAGCTAATGTTTATCAAAAGGTGTATTGCACATTAAAAGTAGGTGGGTATTTCCTATTAAATATTGAACATCCGACTTTCACCGCAGGTGTTAATGAGGATTGGATTTATGATGAAAATGGGAAACCTAAATATTGGCCAATCGACAATTACTATTACACAGGCGAAAGAGAAACCAATTTTCTTGGTCAACGAGTAATTAAACAGCACCACACATTAACGCAGATATTGAATCCACTTATAAAATGTGGTTTTCAAATTGAGGCTATTGAGGAAGCAATGCCTCCGGCAGATATGATGGGTATGCCGGGAATGTGTAATGAAATGCGTAGACCTATGATGTTGTTGGTTAAGGTTAAAAAGGTTTAATAAACAACTTTCAGTTTGCAGTACTAACAATTTTATAATATTACCAAGAAATGTCCGTCAAAAATGGCGGATATTTTTATTTACATGAGCAGAAATGCTACTTTTTTTGTACCTATTTTTGGGAGGAGGTGAGATTTCATGGCAAGCAGAATACAGGGTATTACCGTAGAGATTGGTGGAAATACAACGAAATTGCAGAATGCCCTTAAGGATGTGAACGGACAGATTAAGTCTACCCAGTCACAGCTTAAGGACGTAAATAAACTGCTGAAACTGGATCCTGGTAATACGGAACTTTTAGCACAGAAACATAAGCTGCTTGCAGAGGCTGCTAGTGAAACCAAAGAAAAACTGGCAACACTGAAAACGGCAGCAGGACAGGATTACATTACGAATCATTTTTATACATGTTCTGATAAGATTTTATGGAAAAAATGGATGTATGGCATATCAGGAAGGACTTCAATCAGGAGTCCGTAAACAACTGGGATTTGCGCTTAAAGATGTTTCAGAACATCTTCCGGGTGCATTTATTATTTATAAAGCGGATAAAAAAGATGATGAATTGTTTTACGCCAACCGTGAATTTCTTCATATGACAGGATACAAAAATTTGGATGAATTCTTTTCACATACAAAGAAAAGTTTTCGAAACCTGATCCGGGAGGATGAACAAAAACAGATGGAATCAAGCACCTAATTCATGGCGACTCAAAGAAAATTCTTAGGGCGACAGCCCTTTTTTTAATGGATATTGGGAAGATAAAAAATAGTGTAGCCAAAAATCGTGTATGGTGTTCACAGTTCGACAGAAAATTTGTTGATTAATTGACAAAAATAAAAAAAACATATATAATTATTTGGAATGTCTACATTTTTAAGAAAAAAATAAAAGATATGGCTGATATTAAAAAACACTTTTCCATATCTTTTTTTAAGCAAAAAACTGAAGATAGGAGGTTGATAAAATGCTAAAAAATGCTATAGCATATATTTTAAGAAAAAGAAATAGAACATGTATAGTATTTATTATTTTAACATTAGTTCTCTCATTTTTGTATTCATGTTTGAATATATCCAAATCAACAAGTAATTTGGAAAAAAACTTATATAAGATTTCAAATACATCATTATCAATAACTAAAAATAATGGTGATACTTTTGAAACTAATCAGTTTAAAGAATTAGATAATATTAAAGAAATAAAAGAAATTATCACTATGTATGATGGCCTTGCCAGAACTACAAACATCAAGGTTGTAGATGGAACACAATTAATAGAACGAGATGATTTATCAGATGAGTTCAAAAATATGCTTTCAGTAGAAGCTACTAATAATAGTGAAAAGGACAATTTATTTAGTAGTGGCATTTTCACTATTATAAAAGGCAGACATATTAAGAATAATGATAGAGGAAAAATTCTTATTCATAAGGAACTTGCAGAAAAAAATAATCTAAATATTAATGATAAAATTAAACTTGAATTGATTGATTATAATAACAATGAAAAGAAAATGGAATATGAGTTTGAGATAATTGGAATCTTTTCAGGTAAAAAACAAGAAAAATATACTGGCTTATCATCAGACTTTAGTGAAAATATGGTATTTATTGATTATGAATCAAGTCAAAAAGCATTAAATAAACCGGAAAATAACAAAATTGTTAATAAACTTGAAATATACTCAGATAGTTCAGAAAATACAAAGGTAGCACTAAATAAAATTAAAGAAATCAAAATTGATTGGTCACAATTAAAGGTTTCAAGTGATAACCATATATTCGAAGAAACACTAGAGTCTATAGATGGAATAGAACATATTATTAATATCATGACATATTCAATTATGATAGGTGGAATTACAGTTTTATCGTTAATATTAATATTGTGGTTAAGAGAAAGAATACGTGAAATAGGAATATTATTATCAATTGGTGTAAGTAAAATAAAAATTGTAACTCAATTTATACTTGAATTGTTATTTATATCACTACCCTCTTTAGTATTATCATTGTTTACAGGAAATGTAATATTAAATATTATAGTCGATGGATTTATGAATTCTGATGATTCAACAATAACGGTTGATAGCTTACTTAAAAACAATAATTTAGTTTCAAATTTTATAACATTTTTAGAAAGTTACGGAATATTAATTGGAATTATTGTTCTATCAGTTATTATTGCAAGTTTAATGATATTAATAAAAAAACCAAAAGAAATATTATCAAAAATAAGTTAGGAGAATAAAAATGGATATATTAGAAATAAAAAATGTAACATATAATTATTCAAATTCAGGAGAGTTAGTATTATCTAAAGTAAATCAAAAATTTGAAATTGGAAAATTCTATGCAATAATAGGAAAATCAGGAGCAGGAAAGTCAACATTACTTTCACTATTAGCAGGTTTAGATAAACCACAAAAAGGTCAAATCTTATTTAATGGAAATGATATAGAGAAAGACGGCTATAGTAATCATAGGAAAAATAACATATCATTAGTTTTTCAAAACTATAATTTAATTGATTATTTAACACCAATAGAAAATGTCAGATTAGTAAATAAAAATGCATCTGAAACAATCTTATTTGAATTAGGGCTTGATAAAAGTCAAATAAATAGAAATGTAATGAAGTTATCAGGAGGACAACAACAAAGAGTGGCTATTGCAAGAGCATTAGTTTCGGAAGCCCCAGTTATTTTAGCAGATGAACCCACTGGAAACTTAGATGTTGATACTGCAAGTGAAATAATTGAAATACTTAAAAAGTTAGCAAAAGAAAGAAATAAGTGTGTAATCGTGGTAACACATAGTAAAGAAGTTGCAAATTCTGCAGACATTGTTTTGGAATTAAGAGATAGAAAACTTAAAAGCATAAACAAAATTACTCAGGAGGCCAAATAATGATTAAAAATGCATTTCATTATGTAACTAGAAAAAGTCTAAAATCAATAATTATATTGTTAGTTATAACAGCTATGTCAACACTTTGTCTTATTAGTTTATCAATTAAAGATGCTACGAACAGAGCATCAAAAGAAACTTATGGAAATATAACAAATAGTTTCTCTATGGAAATAAACCGAAGAGTTAATTTTGGAACACCAAGAGGTGGTGGCAATATAAAAGGACAAGATATTGAAAAAATAGCTGCATCAAAAGATATTGATTCATATGTAAAAAGAATTAATAGTGTTGCTGATTTAGTTGATAATGATATAATAGAAACTCAAAAAACACTTTCAGGTCAATCACCAGAAAGAGCAAAAAACTTTAAAAGAGCTGTTATGTTAACAGGAGTTAATGATTCATCAAAAGAAAATAAGTTTATCTCAGGAGCTTATAAATTATCTAGTGGTGAACATTTAAACGAAAATGATAAAAACAAGATTTTAATGCATAAAGACTTAGCAGAAAAAAACAATTTAAAAATTGGAGATAAAATAAAAATAAAATCTAATTTATTTGATGCTGATAATGAAAAAGGAGCAAATGAAGAAGTAGAAGTCGAGATAAAAGGTCTTTTCGATGGTCATAATGAAGGTGGTGTTACTGTAGCCCAAGAACTTTACGAAAATACTTTGATAACTGATTTAGATACGGCTGCAAAAGTATATGGAAATACAGAGGATACTGCAGTATATCAAGATGCAACATTTTTTGTAAAAGGTGATAAAAATTTAGATAAGGTTATTAAAAATATTGAAAAACTTGATATAGATTGGCAACAATATAATTTGATTAAAAGTTCAAATAATTACCCGGCACTACAACAATCAATATCAGGTATATATAAAATAGCGAACAAATTATTTGCAGGTTCATTATTATTTGCAGGTGTTACAGTTTCATTACTATTATTTTTATGGATGAATGCCAGAAAAAAGGAAATTGCAATTTTGCTTTCACTAGGAATTTCAAAAGCTAAAATATTCGGACAATTTGTTATTGAACTTGTATTTGTATCAATTCCGGCATTTATAGGATCATACTTTCTGGCAGTTTATACAGCAAGTATGATAGGAAATAACATATTAAGTAAAGTTACTGGTACTATAGCAAAACAAATTGCTAAACAGGGAGAATCCAGCCAACTTGGAGGTGGAGCTGAAGTAGATGGTTTTAATAAAACACTAACAAGTTTAGAAATTAATATATCTCCAAAATTAATGATATATGTGATTTTATTTATGTCAATAGTTCTTATGATATCTTTACTAATATCTTCATCAAGAAATTTAAGGAAAAGTCCAAAAGAATTATTGATTGATACAAAATAGTAAAAACTTTGTAGAAAAAAGGTTGTTCTCACAACCTTTTTTTTCTGATATATTCCGGCAGTTCTGTCAACAAGTATTCGAAGAGTTTGATATGTGTATTTAAAATCCTTAGTAGTAAGCCAACCTCGTTTTACTACCAACTTTACTACTAACAGCCCGCAATAACTTGCTCCATCTTGCCATATTTTGCCAAGATACACCGTATTCTTTACACAGTGCTGCTTGGGTTTTGCCTCCGGATTGATAAAGGTTGACAAGAGTTCGCTTGAAGTCTTCGTCATACCGTGTTCCTGTTTTACCTGTGGACATGAGTAAATACCTCCTTTTTTTGTGTCTACTTAATTGTAATGTATAGTTACTTTGTGTGTCCACTTTTTTAATATAGATCCAAAAGAAAGAGGTCAGTATTGTGGAAGAAATATTTTAAATACAATATTGTCCGGTTTGTTATTGAGTATAAGCTGAAAATGTTATATAGTAATTATTACAAATTATGAAACAAATCGGAGGTACATATGATACGTGTTTTTTCAACGCATAATATAAGAGAATGTAAAGAACTTACCGGACGGATATGGAATCTCAGGCTGCTTAACGGTACCGATGATGGGAAGAACTATTCTGTATTCACACCATGCTGCTGGGAGTCAATTCCGGATCTGGCTGCATACCGTGGAAAAGGAGAGTTTTCAACATCTTTTTATGCCGGAGGAAATATAAGGCTGGAATTCAAGGGAGTCAGTCATACAGCAACAGTGTATGTTGATGACTGTGAGGTTGTAACACATTACAATGCATATACTGGATTTGATGTGATATTGAAAGGCCTGGACGAAGGGATACATACTCTTACAGTGGTGGCGGATAACAGTTTTTCAGAACAGAGTGCATTACATATTCCGAATGATTATAAGTCATATGGCGGCGTGACAAGACCTGTGGTTCTTGAGAAGCTTAATGATTTATATATAAGGCAGATGCATGTGAAGACAGAGAATGAAGGAACCGGCAGATGGATGGCACATGTTGAGATTAAGGTACAGAATCTGTCGGACAGAAAGCAGGCTGCAGAACTTTTTATAAGTATAGATAAGGATAAAGAAAAGATTGTCGGATGTGAAAATGAAATAAGCATTGAGGCAGGACAGGAAATCACGATTGTGCGCGATTTGAGTTGTCATGGAGTTTCGGAGTGGACACAATCAAGTCCGGAATTATATATGATTAATGCAGAACTATATGTTAATGGCAAAGCTGAAGACGACTTGACGGATCGCTTTGGATTTCGTGAAATAGTTGTTGAAGGCAGTGAAATTCTGCTAAACGGTAAGCCGGTACGAATTAAGGGCGTCTGCCGCCACGAGGACCATCCGCAATATGGTTGTGCACTTCCATGCGAGGCCATGGCTTATGATTTGACCCTGATTAAAGATCTTGGTGCCAATTCCGTGAGAACAACGCATTATCCGAATGATGAGCGTTTCCTTGACATGTGTGATGAAATGGGAATACTTGTATGGGAAGAGAATCATGCCAGGGGTCTTAATGAAGAGTCGATGATGAATCCTTTTTTTGAACCTCAGGCAGAGCAAGTAATAACCGAGATGATAGAAAGCCATTACAATCATCCGTGTATCTATATATGGGGTATTCTTAATGAGTGTGCCAGCGAGACTGAGTATGGTCGTAAATGTTATGCAGCTCAGTTTGAACTGATAAGAAAAATGGACACGACAAGACCATGTTCTTTTGCAAGCTGCAGAATCAAGAATGATATATGCCTTGATCTACCGGATGTTGTATCGTTTAACATATATCCGCAGTGGTATCTGGACATACCGGTAAAAGAATATCTTGATGATTTATACGAATGGATACAGGACGATACACCGGGAACCGGAAAGCCGTTTCTAATAACTGAGACCGGTGCGGGGGGACTGTATGGATACCGTAATCCGGAACACTCCAAATGGACAGAAGAATATCAGGCATATGCCCTGGAGAAACAGCTCACTTCCATATTGGCAAATAGCGGGTGTATGGGAGTATATATATGGCAGTTTTGTGACAACAGAGTTTCTGAAGAATGTTTTGCCGGCAGACCAAGAACAATGAATAATAAGGGGATTGTGGATGAATTCAGAAGGCACAAACTAAGCTATGACGTTGTAAAGAGGATATACCAATCTGACATATAATATATCAAACATAGCATGCGCTAACATCAACAGAACCCAACTCGCCGCTCAACGATGTGGACCGCGTTGGGTCTTTTGATTTTTATTAAATGGTAAACCACTCCATTATTCATCGTCACTATCTTCAAAAGTAAAGATGTCTTCCACTGTAGTATCAAAGATTTTGGCTATATCCATAGCAAGTTTTAATGAAGGATTATACTTGCCGTTTTCGAGATTGCCTATAGTTTCGCGCCGGACATCCACAAGCTTTGCAAGCTCGGCCTGCTGCATATTGTGTTCTTTGCGGAGTTCGTGAATTCGGGTCTTTAATATTGGCATTAGCAGCCCTCCTTTTCATACTTCAGGAAAAGTAATCCCGAAATTATAAGGGAGGCAGCAATCAAAAATCCATATGTTTGGTAAAAAGGAATTGAAACGAAGCTGGAAACAATTCCTGCTACCATAATATAACATAATATGGAATCAACAATGTGCGTCCTTTTTATTACCCTCGTAAAATGGTAGTCTGGATTGTAGAGATGGAAAAATGGTTAACATCTCCACGCATAGCAAAGATTAAAGAGAATAATAAAAACGAGGAGGCACAACAATGAAAGATGAAATGTATTTTACAATAACAGGATGCAGCCATTATTTTGGCAATGCTTTTATGGAAAAAGGAATGAAAGTGAAGCTTGAAAAAGAGCCCGATAATGAGTATGACAAGGAAGCAATCATGGTAAAGGTGAAAGGGCTTGGTAAAATAGGATATGTTGCTAACAGTCCATTTACTGTTAAGGGTGAGTCCATGAGCGCAGGCAGGCTGTATGACAAGATTGGAGATAAGGCGAAGGGAAAAGTCACGTTTGTAATTGATGGCGGAGCAGTGTGCAGGGTTACGGAGACAGAGTCTGATAAACAATTAAAGGAAGCGGTGATTGAGGACAGATGATTTATATTACCGGAGACACTCACGGGAGCTTTGAGAGAGTTGAAAGCTTTTGCGAAAGGATGAAAACAAAAAGAGATGATATTCTGATTATACTTGGTGATGCCGGAATAAACTTCAGCGGACTCAGATATGACAGATTAAAGAAAGAATTACTTGAAGAATTACCAATTACAATATTTGCAATCCATGGTAATCATGAGCAAAGACCTTATACCATCGAATCTTATAAGGAAAGAGAATGGAATGGCGGTATAGTGTACTATGAGGAAGATTTTCCAAGCATATTATTTGCTAAAGATGGAGAAATATTTAACCTTGGAGGACTTCAAACGATTGTAATGGGAGGAGCATACAGCATTGATAAGACATACCGTCTTGCATATGGTTATAGCTGGTGGGAAGATGAGCAGCCATCGGATGAAATAAAAAGGTATGTTGAAAATCAGCTGGATAGTGTAAAATGGAATATAGATGTGGTGCTTAGTCATACCACACCATTGAAGTATGAACCTGTTGAAGTTTTTATGACTGGTGTTGACCAGAGCAAAGTGGATAAGACAACCGAAATCTGGCTTGATAAAATTGAAAATAGGCTTTCATATAAGAAATGGTATTGCGGTCATTATCATACAGAGAAGAAGATAGATAATCTTGAGATTATGTTTGAAAACTTCGATGAATTTCTGCTATAATTTAATCAGAATATGAAATAGCAGGAAGCAGGTTACATATGCCTTTTGAAATAGTACGAAATGATATTGTAAATATGCAGGTAGATGCGGTGGTGAACACTGCCAATCCTAACCCTGTCATCGGCTCCGGCGTTGACAGCGGAATACATAAAAAAGCCGGACATGAGCTGCTTTTGGCAAGACAGCAAATCGGCTGCATAGATTTCGGAAATGCGGTTATCACACCGGGATTTAATTTGGATGCCAAGTATGTTATCCACACCGTAGGACCTGTTTGGAAAGATGGCAGCCACGGAGAAGAGCAGATTTTATCTTCGTGTTACAGAAAGTCACTGGCGTTGGCTAAAGAGCATGAGTGCGAATCCATTGCCTTTCCCTTGATTGCTACGGGCAATTATGGATTTCCCAAACCGCTTGCCCTGCAGATAGCGGTTCGTGAAATCAGCACCTTCCTTTTGGAAAATGAAATGCAGATCTATCTGGTTGTGTTTGGCAAAGAAGCCTTCGCCCTTTCGGAAAAATTGTTCAGATCCGTCAGCGGTTACATTGACGAAAACTATATCCGTAGCAAAATGCTTGACGAATATGGAGCGGAAAGTATGTATGGTTCTCGTCTTGAAATAAGGCGTACAAGAGAACTGCTGACACGAAGTAACCGAATCTGTGAAGATATCTGCCTGTCACAGGCAATTGAAGAAGGTGATGAGAAATCAATCGGTGCAGCATTGCCGATGGATTCGGATGATTGGGGACAGCTGCTCCAAAATCTGGATGCAGGTTTTTCTGAAACACTTCTGCAGCTTATTGACCGTACCGGAAAGAAAGACTCCGAAATATACAAAAAAGCAAATGTAGATAGAAAGCTGTTCTCAAAGATTCGAAATAATATGGATTACAAGCCATCCAAGGCAACGGCACTGGCTTTTGCCTTTGCACTGGAATTGGATGTTGATGAAACAAAAGATTTTATTGGCAGAGCAGGGTATGCCATCTCCCACAGCAGCAAGTTTGATGTGATAGTGGAGTATTTTCTGGTGAACCATAATTACAATGTGTTTGAATTGAACGAAGTTCTTTTCGCTTTTGACCAGCCACTTATCGGCGCATAAAAATGTCGCATATCATGCGACCATTCATTCTCCTGTTTTCTTATAATGAAATCACAATAAGAACAGGAGGATTTTAAAATGACAGAACTTGTATTTATCTTAGACCGCAGTGGTTCCATGTCGGGACTGGAAAAGGACACTATCGGAGGTTTTAACTCCATGTTGGAAAAGCAACGCAAGGAATCGGGCGAAGCCGTGGTATCCACCGTGTTGTTTGACAACGAAACAGAGGTTATTCATGACCGTATCGCTATTGCAAATGTACCGAACATTACGGACAAGGAATATTTTGTGCGTGGCTGCACTGCACTTCTTGATGCTGTTGGTGGTGCAATCCATCACATTGGGAATGTTCACAAATATGCCCGAAAAGAAGATGTGCCGGAAAAGACACTCTTTATCATCACAACTGATGGTATGGAAAATGCCAGCCACCGTTACACTTACGATAAGGTTCGGCATATGATTGAGCGACAGAAAGAGCGCTACGGCTGGGAGTTCATTTTCCTCGGTGCAAATATCGATGCAGCAGCTGAAGCCGGAAAATTTGGTATCGATGAATCTATGGCTGCAAACTATCATTGCGATAAGGTTGGAACAGCACTCAACTACGAGGTCATCACCGAGGCAATTACTCATGTAAGGACGTGTGCGACACCTTTATCTGCTGATTGGAAAAAGAAGATTGATGCGGATTATAGGAAAAGAGGTGGTAAGCGATAATATGTTGAATACACCTTTGGAAAATATAGAAACATTACAACAAAATCGTTTAAAGGTAAGTTGAAAAACAAGGAGACATTATGCACGCAATAATAAGGCAAGGGAACGGGAAATATTATATTTCGGCAGTGTTCGGATATTATAACGATGTAAAATCAGAAGATGACTATCAGCGTTATCTCGAAAGAATCCATACTCCATATTATATAATATTTAACGAAGAAAAAACAAAATTAATAAAATGGTTTAATATGCAGCCTGATACAAAATATTTGATAAATCAAGTATTGATTATAGATTCTGATAAAAGTGGGTGGATTATAAACGAACAAGATGGTACGGGTGGCGTTGAATTTCTTCCAAGAGAACTGGCAGATAAAATCATTTTAGATGGGATTGTTCCTGATGATATTATGCAACAATGCAAAAAAATCGAGGAACCCTTTACATATGAAGAGTATCGTGAGATTAAAACACAAAAAGATATTGAAGATTTTGATTGGGTAACCGGAAATTTTCACGATGCATGTATTGATGAACAAAAAATACTGGATGGAGGAGAACTGTATTTGAGGTTTACTGGGATATGGGGATGTGAAGTCGAAATTTGGTTTTGGGATGACTTGGAGTATTGTACGGAAAGCAGAAATCCAGAATATGGGGATCCGTATTGGTCATGTTCTACGTTGCGATTATACAATGGATATGTATATTTTGTAGATGATGAAATCGAGGTGAATGAAATTACAGATGGATACTGTTGGTTTAAAGCCAGACATATGAAATACCACATTATTCCGGATTAAACAAAAAGACAGAAGCGTCGTAGCGATACGGCACTTTTTTTGTTGCCTGAAAGTGACTAACAGCGGTTTTTTGCGAAATAAGTCGGAATACATAAATTTGACTTGGATTTTACAAGATTTCCACATAAATATGATAGTAGAGTTGAAAAAACTGATTTTATAATATAGCAGAAATTAAAGAAAGCAATACATTCAAAGTGAGGAAAAGAATATGCCATCTACATACGCACATTACCGGATGGGTCAGGAAGTGCTCGAACAGGTTTCTGACCCGGCCCGCAGCATCATTATGAAACATAAACAGCTCTATGATATAGGGTTGCACGGCCCGGATATTTTATTTTATTATCATCCACTGAGGACTAACCCTGTCAATGCAATCGGTTACGGACTGCATGAGCGTTCCGGAAAATATTTCTTCGGGAAGGCGGCTGAAATCATAGAGAAGGCGCATGATAAGGAAGCGGCACTTGCCTATATCTATGGATTTATCTGCCATTTTGCGCTGGATTCCACCTGCCACGGATATATTGATGAGAAAATCGCGCAAAGCGGCGTGTCACATACAGAAATTGAAGTGGAGTTTGACCGCAGCCTAATGATAGAAGATGGGAAAGACCCGGTTCGGCAAGATTTGACTAAACATATTGTCCCATCCATGGGAAATGCCGAGGTGATTGCACATTTTTTTCCGGGGACAGAACCGAAGCAGGTAAAGAAAGCACTGAAGGGAATGATTCGGAATAATCAGTTGCTGCTCGCACCTTCCGGGTTAAAAAGAAAGATGATTTATGCCATACTTCGCTTGTCCGGAAATTACAAAGAGATGCATGGCCTGCTGGTAAATTTCAAAGCAAATCCGGCATGTAAGGATAGCACGGAAAAGCTGCATCAGATGTACGCTGTGGCCGAGAATCGTGCGGTTATGCTGATTGATGAATACGGAAAGTATATGACAAAAGAAGATACACTGAATGCGCTCTATAATTACACATTTAGCGGCAAAGAAAAGGAGGCATGGCAGCGTGAAGACAAAAATGACAAAGGCTGAAAAAAACTGGGTATTATATGACGTGGGAAATTCTGCGTTTGTTTTACTTGTATCAACAATCATGCCAATCTACTTTAACTATCTGGCAGGAAATGCAGGGCTCTCATCAGTCAATTATCTTGCATACTGGGGCTATGCTGCATCGGCGGCAACGATTATCGTAGCATTGCTTGGACCAGTGTTTGGAACATTGGCGGATACAAAAGGCTTGAAGAAACCGATTTTCATGGCGACGATGCTGATTGGTGGTATTGGCTGCCTGGCGCTTGGATTCGCCAGACAATGGATGATCTTTCTGCTTATTTATATTATTGCTAAGACCGGTTTTTCAGGCAGCCTCATCTTCTATGATTCGATGCTTGGTGATGTCACAACCGAGGACCGGATGGATAATGTATCTTCACAAGGGTATGCCTGGGGCTATATCGGAAGCTGTGTGCCGTTTGTATTATGTCTGGGAATTGTGCTCGGTGCAGAGAAGATTGGAATCAGTATGGAGATGGCAATGATGATTTCATTTGCAATTGTAGCAATCTGGTGGATTGGCGCGACAGTTCCCCTCCTTAAGATATATAAGCAGAAGCATTATGTGGAGCGGCAGCCGGGGGCGATTCGGAATAGTTTCAGGCGACTGGGCGTCACTTTAAAAAATGTGAAAAATGAGAAGAAAATATTTTTGTTCCTGCTGGCTTTTTTCTTCTTCATCGATGGTGTTTACACAATCATTGATATGGCAACCGCCTATGGAACTGCGCTTGGGTTTGATAGTACGAAACTGCTTTTAGCACTTCTTGTCACACAGATTGTAGCATTTCCATTCGCAATCATATTCGGCAAGTTGGCCAATTGCTATAAAACAGAACGGCTCATCATGATCTGCATTGGTGCATACTTTGGCATAGCCGTATTTGCTATCTTCCTGAGGGAACAGTGGCAGTTCTGGATCCTGGCGGTTCTGGTTGGCATGTTTCAGGGCGGAATTCAGGCATTGTCCAGATCGTATTTTGCGAAGATCATTCCACCGGAAAAATCCGGGGAATATTTTGGACTGATGGATATATGCGGAAAGGGTGCGTCCTTCCTTGGCACAACCGTAATCAGTCTGATTTCGCAGGTTACCGGACACATAAATATCGGCGTTGGCTCGATATCCCTGTTCTTTGTGATTGGAATGATCATGTTCCGGATGGCAGCTGCAGAAAAATAATTCATGTGAGGATCATGTAGAGATACATGGTCCTTTTTATTATGGCAGAATAAGGTGAAACCGATGTCACCTTATATGCGACACAAAATAACGAAATTGGTGTATAATAAGCATAGTAAAGTAGCTGGTGATTATATGAAGAAAGCGGCTGTCATTTGAGTAGAAATAAATACGAGGAGATTGTGATATGAATACATATGTGATGTCTGATATCCATGGATGTTATGATGAATTTCAGCAGATGCTTGAAAAGATTCATTTTGGTGACAGAGATTTGCTGATTTGTGCCGGAGATTATATTGACCGGGGTACAAAGAATTATGAAATGATGAGTTGGATCAGCAATGTGCCTGAGAATGTGGTTTTTGTAAGAGGAAATCATGATGAAGAGTTCCTGACAAACATCCGCATCATGAAATATGTATGTGACGAAGCAGAACTTGATGAGAATAGTATTGAAGATTCCATAACTCTGTATAAAGCAGTTCAGGAATTTGCCGAGCAGAATAATAATAAATTTTTTGATTACTATGGAACAATCGGAAAACTTATTAATGAGGAATTGGTTCCATTCGCATTACTTTGTGATTGGGCAAAAATAGTTGAAAGAATGCCGTACTTCTATAAAACAGATATAAATAAGAGAACCTGTATCGTAGTTCATGCAGGATATATTGATAACCTTGACAATGTTGATACAGAGGAATCCTACGAAAGTATTGAGGATTTCTACTTGTATGCCAGAGATGATGCATATATGTGTGGTGGAGTTGAGCATGGAATGATTATTGCCGGACATACACCAACAATAAAGTACGAGGAATTTCCTTACAATGATGGTAACGTGTACCGTATGTATGATGATAGCCTTGATTGTATTTTCTATAATATAGATTGCGGCTGTGCGATGGGAAGTGTACAGGAAAATGCAAAGCTGGCATGCATTAGCCTGCAAATAAAAAGTCAAGGCTAAATTGAAGAACATTGAAAATTTTATACA
>ENA-UOJB01000862-UOJB01000862.1-human-gut-metagenome-genome-assembly--contig:-C48-NODE-862-length-29070-cov-17.532759_pt1 | contig 29070 bp, 40 predicted proteins | sample MGYA00242338_ERZ723885 | MGnify/ENA metagenome assembly ERZ723885
TTGTTCGCAGCGAAGATAGAGATTTCAATTATGAGCCAATTTTTGACTGCTTACTAACCATTATATCGAACTCACGTTAATTACTAGAGTGCAGTATTCCTCTATATAAATCACGCATTGTCTTCATTCGGCTTAGGACCCCGTAAAATCGTGCTATTGATAATTTCAAATTGCCACTTAATAATGAAACGCACATACCAACTATTCCTTTGCAAATACAGACAACAGCTCCAAATGGTTTTTTATGCTTCCAATAAAAATATATAACGCCGCGAGAGTAGTTTATATATCTTTTTTGTAATTGCTTAAAGGATAAATCCATATATTTTACCGCTGATGCCGGATGATAATTCCATAATTTGCGTGTATAATAAAATCCATTTCCAGTGTTCATATGGCAACGAAAAAAATAGTCAGTATCCTCGCCAGCCCCATAATAGGCACCAACCCCCATTGCTTCATCAAAGAATCCTACTTTCTGGAATATATCAAATTTAATTATCATATTTACAGACATAGCCTTATTAATATCATATACAATTTGCCCCTCCTTTAATTGTAATTGTTTATACATCTTTCTAGTATTTCTACAATAGACATCAATTAATGTATTACTATTCACTACATTCTTAAAATTCATAAAAAAACAATGATCAAAGGTTGTATCATCATCGGGAAACATTACATATTTTGCCACTAGTTTTTCATTCAAAATAAAATTGATAGCTAAATTTCTAGCGGCCGATAAGCCTACAAGCGGAGACTTTATTTCATAAAAATGTATGATAGCATTGGATTTATAGTTAAGCAACTTCTCTGTTTGATTTACTAAAATTACGGCTAATTTTAGTTGAGAGTTGAAATTTAAAACAGACAACAATAAGTCTGATATACACCTATGGTCTATAAATGTTGTAATAAATATAAGATCATACATAAAATATCATTTTTTGAACAAAAAAATAATAGCTTTAAACAGCATAATAATGCAATCAAAACAAAAAAAGAAAAATGAATAGTCTTTTAATATTTTTTTCCAAACAATAAGAAATATCTTTTTCTCACCAACCGAAACGAATAAATAATAAAATAAATTTACCCTATACTCATATTTCCCCCAAATCTTCAAATTCTCATTCAACTTCCAAGAAACATAAAAACGATCAAGCAACAAATCTGTATTTTTCGTATATTCAATAGAACGCTTACTTTGAGTTACACAATATAGTACATGATTGTCTAAAAATACTTTCTTAGCATTATGAGCTGAAAATACCGAAAACCAAACATCATTAGCAGCTTTTGTTTCATCAAAAACAACACCTAATGATTGAAGAAAACTATGTGAAAACATTTTTGCCCATGGAGCATAATTTTTATAACGCACTTTATCTAGCTGCTTTGATTTATCCGCATTTTTCAATCGTTTAATAGCTGAACTGGCCCGATTTGATGGCAGCAAGGAATCAGAATACACACTAGTAAACATAAAATAAATAATGTCATAATCTGAGTCCCTATAACCATCTAATAACAAAGTAAATTGTTGAGAAAAAAAATCATCTGAATCTGCAAATAAAATCCATTTACCCACAGCTCGCTTCAGGCCTATATTTCTTGCAAAACCAGCCCCTTTGTTTTTATATGTTTTAAGCAGGGAAACATTGGTATTGAATTTCCAATCATCCCAGTTTATATTCATACTATTGTCATCAACTATAATAACCTCAATATCATCACGTTCCGGAATAGAATCAAGACATCTTCTTAATAAAAGAGGAGTGTTTTTATGCGGTATTATTATTGAATAATTAATTAAGCAATTTGTATTTTCTTTCATTTGAAAAAATAAAAGCAGAAAGTATATATATTAAAATCTGAGAATCCCACAAAGCATATGGCCTTTGAATAAATGATATCACATAGAGAATAAATAACAAAAACAATTCACGCGTATAATATTTTAACAATATTCCACTATAAAAGAACAAGACTATCAATAAACCAACAATGCCATCCATTACTATAAATACTTTATATGATGAATTACCACTTCCTGAGAAAGAAAGTTTTGTTTGAAATGTTTTAGGACCAATTCCGATTAAACAATCACTGCTTGTCATTATCTTTTTTGAAAAATAATCATCAAAATCTTCACTTGTACGGTTGTCACCTGAAAGTTTTCCATCCTCATAAACCAATCTTGATAATATATATTCATTTACGACATTATCTTCCTTTTCCCAAGCATAAGAGCAAAGTACACTTATCATTGATAACAATAAGAAAATATATATGATATTACGTTTCTCACACTTTAAATAAAATAAAAACCATCCACATCCCAATAGCACATAGGCAGCAAGTGAAAAGCTTAGTAATAAAGCACAAAATATACACAACACATATTTGTCTTTCAAATCATACTGATTGGCAAACAAAAGAAAAGCGCATATCATCCCTAAATGCCCAGGTTCCAAAAAGATACTTTGAAATCTAGGGAAAAATGTTAAATAATCGGCTTTAATAAAAAAATAGTAATTATAAAATTCAGGGTAAGTAACACTATCCTGAAATCTTATTATACTGTATGGTAACTTAGTCCCTAAAAGATGCACTATCCAAAATAACATAGAAACAAATAGAATTATAGAGAAATATTTTGTAATCAATTTCAATAGTCCTACTGCCTCTTGTATACTTAGAGTTAATACTATTACCAAAAAGAAAAAACGCTTAAAAACAAATGAAAAAAAATCTCCTATTGCAATCTCATCAAAATGAATAAATTCAAAATAGAAAGACAAAATAAAAGCTACAATAATAAGCGGTATGGTCTTTCTATATAAAGTTATTTTGTGATTCCTATATAACCTAATACAAATGAAGATAACTGTCACTATAGGAGAGAATAGTGGATGATCCCACAAGAAATAAGGAGACATTGACGATAAAAAAGGAACAAACAACAACCCTAGTAACAATTTATCAGAGAAAAAAAAATTTCTAATACACACGCTCATAAAAACCGACTAACACTTATCGAAAATCATATCAAGTAAATCCATTCTTTCAAACAAGAATCTTTGTCTGGAAATTTATTTGAGGATATAACTATTTTATCTTTTGATTCAGACAACCATGCTCCCCACCAATAAAAAGTACTATTAGATATAACAAAATGCCTACACTCTGTCATTAGATATAAATCTTCATAAGCTTCATTTTCATTTGATATAAAAACAATACTTTCGTCCGTTCTTTCCATTATATTTTCTCTAACCCAATCAGGTACCTGAGTAAATATAAAAAATACAGGCCGTTTAATTCGTTTAGCCAAAATATCAATAGAGTTCAAATAGAATTCAGAATCTTCCAATAGATATAGATTTTTGTTATCTACTTCTTGATATCTTCTTACACCTACAGCAACAGGAGTGATATCAGATCTTTGAATCATTCTTAGATCATTTAGTGATGATTTAGATAAAGGAGATCGCAATTTAAACTCTTTCCTTATAACTTCCTCGAAGTCTGTAAAATATATCTTTTTTTGCCAATATCCTTCTATAAAATACGTTGAATGGTGTCTATTACAATCCAATAAATTGTAATTAATCTCATGATTATATTCCTTTATATACTTCCAAAAAGGACATAATAAATGCCACCCCAACATTCGAGACATTCTATATATAAATTTCCCTCCCCAAAAACGATAAGAATCTATGTTAGTAGCAATTCTACACTGAATATTAAAATTACCTAACTCGAATTTTCTTTTATACGCCAAATCACATTCAAACCCACTTTTAACATCAACATATAATTCACATCCTAATTTTAAAGCCAAAGATTTAGCAGCAGCATACATAAACATTTGATTGCCTAAACCTCCACACAATCGAAGTATCACCTTTTTCATTTTCCCCAATTATATTAAAAACAATAAAACAAACAGGACTGTATTGTATTCTGAATTTTATAATTAATGATAAACTAATTTGTAATTATATCAGCATTTAATGACATTGCTCTTTATTTTATATATAATATACCAATACTTATCAATTAAAGTAATATTATTCAAATATGTTATAGATAACAAAAGGAAATGTCTTAAGCTAGTTAAAATCAGACAAGAACGAGAGCCCTTAAAGAAAGGAAGGGACAAATATTTTTTTATATATATCTTCCTATTATTAGGTACATAATATAACATCGGCAAATAATATAAGAAACTACTAAGACATTTATTTTCTATATATATTCTATATCTATTATCATCTGACTGTAAAAGATAATCCAACTCAGTTCTTATCCTATATTGTGTATCTATTAAAGTTTCATAGTATGAGAAAGCATATTTTTGCTTTGTCAAGCTATCATTATTTCTATGGCAATACATATACCCCAAGTAGTCAATATTTATTATATTACCTACATACTTTATATATATACAATTAAAAATAAGATCTTCCCCTAGGGATAACTGCTCTGGAAATTTTAAATTATTTGATATTATTATATCACGTTTATACAGTTTGCAACATGGTCCGTTCAATATTTGTTTTGAATCCAATAATGGAAGTAAATTCTTGATATTATTACGCTTATCTATATATAAATTGTGACATGAAAAATCACGTCTACCATTGTTATCTATCACCCTGAAACCAGAACAAATCAGATCATAACAAATATATGATTGCATAACTGGAGCGACCATAGTTTCCAAATAATCAGCTAACACAAAGTCATCAGAGTCTATAAAAGATATATATTGACCTTTAGCTTTAGCTATACCATAATTTCGAGCTTTACTTACCCCTCCATTTTGAATATGGAACACACTAACTCTATCATCTTTAAGAGAATAGTCATCACACAACTCCCCCGAACCGTCAGAACTTCCATCATCTACTAATATACACTCAAAATTCTTGTATGTCTGCAGTAAAATACTATCGACACATTGTGCCAAAAAAGTTTTTGTATTATATACTGGTATTACTATAGATATTAATGGGTATATCATATTATAAAAACTACAATAAAACGAATAAATTCAGAATATTTAAAGAAATTAGATTAGCCTTCAAATCTAAAAAACTAATGGCTCAATATTGTAATTGATTTGTATAACCGTTTCAAAAAAGTTCTATAATTTCTATCAAATAAAAAAACAATCATACTGACTCCCACATAAACCCCTAAAACTTTTAAAGCGGTTTGCGCCCACTCACAAATATCAGGACATGATAAGTCCATATATTTAAGAATAATCGTGCTTACCAAAAAAGAGGTAAATATTAAACATAGCATATTTAATAGCATAAAAACATACTTCCATATTGATACCTTAAATCCACGACTATAAAGAAAATAAGGCTTCCAACCGCAAACAATAATTAATAAACTGATCAATACCCCTCCAATAATACCAGGCAGACCATAATAATATCCTAATAATATAGAAAACCCTAAATTAAATCCAGCTTCAATAACAGGAGCATAAATATCTTGAAATAAGCCATAGGCAAAAATGAAGGAATCGTTTGTCCGTGTCATGGAAATAAATGCATAAATAATTAACAATACAAAAGAAACTGGATCAAGCAAATATTCTTTACCTATCCAAAGAGTAATAAAAGAGTGTGAAAGATTATACAGACAAAAACATATTCCAGAAGCAAACCAATAACGTCCAACTGTATATTCTTTGAAAAAAGAAAAAATTTTATTTTTATTCCCCTCTGCAACTAAATTACCAATACTAGCATTCATTCCATTAAAAACAGAAGTAACTATCATGACCGCACCCGTTACCAACAACATGTAATTTCCATAAACAGCAACAATTGTCAGCGACAAGAAGGTGTAGATAATTAAAGGGTTTGTCTGTACAAGTACATAAGTGCCCAAACGATGAAAAAACAATTGTTTCGTCTTTACTATTATATCAGGATATTTATGAAATAACATTCTTCTTTTCGACAAATCAGGATGAAGCCATGGGAAATTCTTATGGATAGTCCTATTCAAAAAGAAACAAGTAACAATGGACACAGATAATTCTGTAACAAGCCAATAAACATAGTCTTGATGAAAATAGCCAATACCAATTATCTGCATTAGCAACTTTAACACCCGAAATCCTTGTATATTATAGTTAATCTTATATTCTTGCTGGTCCGCACTCAACACTATTTGCTGATAATTTACAATATAGCCCAACATAGAAGCCAATAGTAAAACACCAAATGATCCATAGGCATACCATAATGGCAATTCCATCTTAGAAAAAATCCAAGGAAAGAAACACATCAGCACTGTTCCTCCTGCTAGAACTATATAAGCAATACGTCTGTAGAGCCAACCTTGGACAGCTACGATTTCATTGACTGTTTCATAGTCCTTTTGAAACAATGGAGTATAAAGTGTATATGAAATGGCACCGCTAATACCTAACTCTGCTAAATTAAGAAAACCAAGTAGATTGGTTGCAGTTGTATTCAATCCCAAAACTTCAGCACCTAAACAATCAATAAGAATCTTACGTGAAAAGAATCCAAGAATTAAAATAAGAATACTGAAAAATAAAGAAACACGGGCATTTTTTATACTTTGTAATGTACGATTATTTCCCGACATTTTTTATTGTTTTAACATGTTATTAAATAACTCCATGATAATATATCACAGCACTTTCTTCACCGCCTGGATATGCCACCTGTGATAGTTCCCATTCAGAGCAGCCGGAGAAATAGACAGAACCTTATAATCAGGTTTGTCGTGATGGATAATATATTTCCGGAAATAATCATCAGCCTCATCATGTGGGACAGAAGCCATCACGACATACTCAGGATAACCGGGAACCATGAACAGACTGATCTCACACCTCTGAAAGATATTATCCACCCGAAAGGCTGATCTCTCAAAAGCCACCCAATATGTACCTATATTATATAGATGGATGAAGTTTCCGTTGTTCCTCTCCCTATCCAAGATATCCTTATGATGATCCTTTATCAGCATCTGAAGCCTGATTCCTGCCGGTAAAGCCTTAGTCATGATTTCTTTTCTTCGGTTCCTCAATTACTTCTATAAGATCAGGAGAAAGAGTAGCCATTGCAAGAGCCAGTATACCCTGCAAGCTGATAACCACTCTCCGGTCCCTACTTCCCTTCACTTTCACAAAAACTCCCTCATATCCCTCAAACTGTCCTCCTGTGATCCTGACTTTTGTTCCCTTCGCCAAATTTATCTCACCGGGATTAAAATATAAAAGATGCTCACTATAAGTACCTGCAACCGCTATAAAATTCTTCATCTGCTCATCAGGAACTATGATCTTCTCACCACTACGGGAATCTGTCATATACTGCAAATAAGAGATTTTACTCTTAATTTCCTGTAAGTCGGTCTGGGTAGCATGGACAAAAATAAGGTTATGAATGACCGGAACCAACTCACGCTTCTTATGCTTTCCATCCATACGGACTTCATAACGCATAGGAATAAAACTATTGATTCCTTTCAAATCCAATTTATACTTGATATCCAGTTCTCGACTGTAGGTGGCCCGCATTGCAAACCAACACATTTTTTCACTGACAGACATTCCTTTGGGGCTCTGAAATACTAGTATATTCTTGTATTTCAGCTAGTTAAGACACATCTAGAAATTATATACAAAGAATTGATTTCTTCAAATTTATAGATGTTTTAATTATTCACGGGTACAAAGATAAGAGTATTTTAATTATCCTGCAATAAAAGCGTATAAAAAATAGGAAAACTTGTTTTTGATAACAGATATATGAATAAAATTATGATATAAAAAACAAAGGAACAACCTATTACAGCCATTCTTCGCCATATATATTGTAATTTGCGTTGACATTCAACATTATACAAGGGAATACTGCATCATATCATAGTTGGTCAGTTCCTTGATCGTATTAAAATGGTTACGCCGGAAATCATTTATATGACGTTTATGTACAAGAGCCGTCAGAATCACATCAGCAGAAATATCCTCAGTTATTGAATCCAACGGTCCATCTATTATATCCGGGGCATCATCACTTATATAATAATTATCTATATGGAAACCGGTATTGTTTTTCCTCAAAGGCATAAACCCGGAAATATCACCATCTCCCATAGCAACATACCATACTGTTCCCGAAAAGTTCTTGAAAGGATAATTGTTGTTACTCTTTAATACTTTCGGATTCATAACCAAAGGAACTATCAGACCGTAAAGTTCCGGATCATTGTCTTTTATCTGCCTTATTTTCATTGTATAATTTTGAACATGGCAAAGTTATTAAAAATGAAAATAAGAATATCAGCAGGAAGAACAAAAAAAAACACCAACCTGCAAAATGAAACAGACTAGTGAAATGTTAAGAAATTAAAATAGAGATAAACAGACTTTTTATTCAATTCATCTCAATAAGAGTCCTGTTAACCGGTCTCCTATTTTGTCATCTTCAATTCAAAGTAAAATTATACAAAAGAGCTACTGTTAACAAAAGAAAAGCAGGCTATGGCACATCACAGCTTTTATGTCCGGAATGTTTTTCTTACTTTTGTGCATAAAATAACAAAATTGGAACAGACTGACACTGAAGTAAAAATATATATGAGTTACATTGGAAAGATCGGATATTATTTCCGTAAATTCGACAATATGAATATTCTATCCGATATGCTGAGGAAGGATGACGATTTTATTCCGGTAATATTTGTCAGACTATTGCTTGGGAAGTTTTTTTATGAACAGGCATAATTTTTACTATATAGCTCTTTCTAAATATATATTTTCTTTTTAGTTGATAATATGCAGTTAAAAAGGTTAATAGCTAGATAAAAACATTGTTTTTCAACGAATTATCTATTATTTTACAATGTGATGTCAAGTTGAAAATTATACAACTCCATCATGGGGGGGTATTGGTTATTTTGATTATTAATATTTTTCCCCGATTTCACAAAATATCAGCTTCAATTTTTCCATTATGTATTCCACAAGTAATGAAATGGAAACAGACAGCTTTTACACTATCATAAACATTTGCCTGATCCTGTCTGAAATGGCTGCGGCTGCCTGGCAAAAGTTAACGGTTATGCTCTGCGGATAATTCCCTTCAATCTTCAATCAGTGGGAGATGCAAATCCTATCGGGAACGTGAACCTTACTTTCACATTCACTCCATGCTGGCTACCGGGTTTCCACTTAGGCATTATTGAAACGATACGTAATGCTTCCTCACAAAAAGCGGCATCAGCACTCAGAACAGGATTGATGCTACGGAGAATTCTGGGCTGTATCACACTTCCATCCTTGTCTATGACAACCTGTACAATAACCCTGCCTTCCAGTCTGCTTTGTCTTGCAGCTTGTGGATACCGGATATTCCGTCTTATAAACTCCATCAGTCCAGGCATACCACCGGGAAATTCAGGCATATTCCGAACAACATCAAATATATCATCCTCGTCTGAAAGTGCCTTATAGTCCGAAGACCGTGCAGGTCCTATAGGAATAGGTTTGTCCCTGGATGAAACCTGATGAGAGGTATAGGCTTCAAACCATTGATGGATTGTATAATAACATTCCTCGTTCTCATTATAGACCCTGATTTTCAAAAGATAATCACCCGGTTGACAGTTATCTGGGAAATCAACACTTATCTCGGCAGTTTTCCCTTTTTCAAGAAGAAGGGCGACAGACTCCTTATCCACGTCTTTACCGGGAATCTTATGTAATTTCTTCTGTTTGTCCTCCAGATAGAAATCAGCCTCACCTTTATATATCAGATTATAATTGGAACTGACAATGGAAATATAAACCTTGCTTTCGGAAATACTGATATCATTTACCATGATATCCTCACTTTTTTCACGGTTTATCCGGTTGTTATGCCTGTCAAAAGAAGCCTTGACCACTCCTTCCGTATCATCTATCAAATGTCCCCATTTTACAGGCACCTCTTTCTTTACAGGAGAAGTAGCATCTACGGGAGGAATATACTCAATTTCGATGGCTCCTGTATCTTTCGGATCTTGTCTGGGTTCCTCTTCAATTTCTATGGGTTGAATCCGGTTGTTTTCTTTAGGTAATACAGTATAGAGTCCCTGCTCATCTTTTAATATTTCATGACAGCTCGATTCCAGCCATTTATTCCATTCGTTGAACAAATCGGATATGAACAGATATAAATCTTCTGAAATATGAATTTCTTTACCGGATTTGACATTGAATTTCAGTCTGTCATCCGCTACAGTAAGAAACTTCCTGGCTCTATCCAACGCTTTCAGATAAACAATCCGGTTAAAGGCGTAGTTCTTGTTGAGACCTTCTCCTGTATACATATCTATTGCGGCATAGGACATTATCCCTCTTGTCCTAAGGAAAGTGGTATCGGTTATGGAAGCCTTATACCTGTTCGCCTCTTTCCATAAATTCTCTCCCTCAAGTTTTATCAGACTGTCCGTTTCATTATCTACAGAAGATATTGCATCAAAGACCGTGTCAGTAACATCAGCGTGGTTCTCTTTATTACTTTTTCCATTGCAACCAACCAGAAAAAGACAACATACTAAAATATATAGCATCCCTGTTTTCATACACCTATAATACTTGTAATACCTGTTGATTCATGAAAACTTTCTCTAAAGATAAAGATATTATCCGAAATTTGAAAGGTATTTGATTCCTATTTCCCGATATCCTGTTCCAAAACACTTCTTTTCCTGACAGACCAATTTATTATCAGGAGTTTGGCAGGGCCGGAAGTATGAAACGTAAGTGGGATGTATAACATAGCTGAAAGACAAAAGTGTAATAAAAAAGTATGCAAATCAGGTACAAATGCTTAAAGAATAAGTGGCTTGTCTGTTTTTTTATAACATCCTTACGGTTATGTACCATACTCATACTTCGTATGAACTCCCGTCGCTGACTTACCCTTGAAAACGATATTATCCATTCATTACCAAATAAAAACAGAAGGAAACCGGAACATTTTACCAGCCCCAATTTCCCTCCATAACAATACATACACTTATCCAAATGTAAAACCAAAATGGCTTTCATCATATACCTCTATCAATCCGTTTACCCGGTGTATGCAAACCTTGTTCTCACGGGCCAGCCATCCGACAGCCAATGCAGTGCTCTCAACACTAAGATTCAATTTTCTGGCAAGTTCGGGGATTGATATTCTTTTCACTTCATTAAGGACGTGCCATACATTACCGGCATTGACACCTACGATTCTTTTGTCCATACGTCTTACATTTAAATATTTATATTCAATTAATAATAACCCGACAGAAGTACCTTGATAAAAGGATATAAAAGACAACCGATCCCCAAAAAGGAAATCGTTATCCGATGATACATAGACAATGGTGGAAGCCTACATATCAGTCATGTATTGGAAATTTCTTTTCGGTGGAGTTCCAATGTTTGATAATGCTCTTCAGATAAGAACGGGGACTTGCACTTGTTCATTTTTATCATATGTCTTTATATACAGGCTTGTGCCCTATGTGCAAACCCATCTGAATTAAAAGCGGAAGGGCATTAACCTCGTCTATAAGTGCGGGAGTCGAAACCCTTGGTACAACAAGAAACGCCCCTACTAAATATTGCAGACCAAACGTATGGCTATTCTTGGTACTTTCCAGGAAATTTCGACTTTTCACTTATACAGAACCAGCTAAACGCTTTTGTTTATAATTCCTTGTCCAGTTTGATGAACATTCCAAATATATATGTATTTTACCAAAAAAGCAACAATGTCAAGACCTTTTTCTATTTGTTTTTTTAACAACTCATAAACAAACCATACAAAACATTTCCACATAGAATATCACTAGTATCCCGTTAAAATTAAAAAACGCCATTATATAAAACTGTTACTTAATCATTTACATTAAAACTTAAAACAAACAGATTTGAAATGAGAAATCCAAAAAGTATGCATTTCTGAAAGAAAAATTTATATTCAATATCAGTTAATTATGAGTTTATTACTCTCTAAAGTGATACATACAAGAATTTAACGGGACACTAGTGATAGAATATCATCTGTTTCATTCTTGATGAGCACCACAATGGAGGCGAAAGTCATAACTCGTTTCGCTGAATTGAAATTCATAGAACGCTTCAAGTACCAGATTGATGCCCTGATATACCACACGGTCGACTATCATAGAGATACCAAGTCCACGCTTCTTACCGTTCGCTTCGGGTATCTCTACCCTAAGGAAAGAATTCGGTTTGTATGTGCCTTCACGGATGGCCCCTACAAGTTCAGAACCATACTCCTTTAGATAGGGCAAAGTCTTCTGTACTCATGCCGTTATTCCACCGATACCCGTGTTACTGTTCATCTTCTTGTAAGCAGCATTAAGGTTGGCGGATGAGAGAATAAACTCTAACAATCTGTACTTTGGGCGGGTAAAATCTGTAAATCCAGTTTCACTCATCCCCATACAGGCCTGCAAGCCAATCATACTCTTAGGTTTCACCCTACTCTCCGATTGGTCTAACCTCATCGGTTTATTCTGCTTTCTTCCCTTCATAAGGTAATCCTCATTGGAGTTACTAATAATGGTTGGTTCCTTCTCAATATTCACTCATCGGTACTATGGTCTCGGCTGACTTCTCATGACCAATCTTGTTTCAGCCACACGTCACATATCAAGTACCATATGTCCGTGAGACCTCTTCAGATAAGAGCGTACACTTTCAATTCATATACCTTTTACATTTACTTTACATGGATTCGGATAGTTATTGGACTTCGTCTTGTTTAACAGGACTTGTATGCAGTTCCTGTTCGCAAGGCTAAGCACTTGTCACCAGCTTCCTTCAGATTGAGTCGCCACGGACACCCTTGTTATTGGCTAACGATTTCCACTATCAGAGCTCATTCAAAACTTACCCCCTATAACGTACACCACTACTGGGCATACTAAAAAAAATCCCCGACTTTCACAAGCCAGGGATTCATTTAAAGTTTTTCTATTATATAAAAATCTTTCTTACTAGAAAAATTCTCATTTCTTTTAATTATTCTTTCAAATAATTATTTCTGTTCTGTCTTGACAACATGGGCTTTTACAGTTGTTTCAATCTTACCCCAAGCATACTCAATAGTTACAGGAATAATCAAATTGAAATCCTTATCAAGTTTAGCACCATTGTTATAGTAAGTTACAAAACCGTATTTAGAAGTTTGAGCACGTTTTTCTGTTACATTTCCTTTATCATCTGTAACATCTTTACCATAAGTTACTTCATTACCATTTGTTGATTCCCAACCAAGTACTACAGTCGTAGGAACAGCAGTATTTTCACCATTCAAGTCACAAGTTACGTTCTTAAGATCAGGAATGATACTCTTAATTCCATAATAACCATAATAATATTCTTTATATTCCTTAGCAGAGAACTGACGTCCACGCCAATCATACAAGTCAACCAATTTTTCAATTGACATATATGTACCAACCTCAGCTTGAGTTTTGTCTGTCGGAATCTTATCCTTACCATCAATGAAGTTACCATTAGCCACTTCCTTAGCGTTTACAGGACGGATAATATTAGCTTTGAAATGATCTGCCCCCTTGAAGCTTACAGAAACACGCTTATTAAGGTCAGCACAAGGATATTGGTCTGCACAAATCAATGCATACATAGCACCAGTGTTCAGCAACTTCTTAGCAACCTCACCCTGTTTTGTTGCATTTGCCATACCCTCTCCTGCAACAGAATTACCATATTGCAAGAAACTATTCATCTTACCACCATCAAAGCTTTCATAAGGAGTTCCAACAGCATCCTTATCAGCTGTATTGCTGAACTTATTTGTAATCTTGGCTACAATTTCACGATCTCCAAATGTCTTCTTAGAGTCATCATAAATTTGAGCATATAATGACACACTGTCTTTTTCATTAAAGCTGAATTTAACTTTCAAGTTACCAATTGTTTCAATCTTCTTCATGTCATCCATGCAGAAATAGTATTTAGTAACAGCACCAGCAGACAATCCTTCAGAAAGTAACAGATTACCATTAACAGTCTTGAATGAAGCATTCGGGTCAGTTATTAATTCAAATTTGTCAACTTTGTTTTCACCAACAACAGGAGTTCTGAAGTTATAACTTGTGTAAGTCTTGGCTGCATCCCAATAGTTGTCCAACATCTTGGCAGCATCAATGTCAGCATTCTTAGCAATATCTTCAGCTGTTGCTTTCAATATAACAACCAATGAGTCAGTAGGAGCATTAGCATCATCATAGTATACAACTCTATGAGTCATAACCTTGCCTGCATTGTTCCACAAATCCATACTGGTAGCTGTCCAAATCAAGTTATAGCTTCTTCCACTGATAGCTTCTGTATCCTCTTTCTGTTCAACCTCACCAACATTAGCTTTGTTAATTCCTTCTGCCGGAGCATTGTAAGCTTTGAAGACATCGAAATGATTGTGGAAAGCATCCTTGCTCATACCAACAACATTATAAATCAACTGATTCATCATCTTCGTATCTACCGGACCTGTATAACCAGCACAAGAGAATTTAGCTCCACCCAAATCAATTTCAATCTGTTCTCTTGAAGGAACATCCTCTTTTACAATCTGAAGTTTGATATAAGCTCCTGATACAATCTTACCAGCTTCATCAATCAAAGTAACACGGATAATCGGAGTACGACCAATAGCAGCACCCTGACTATCATCACCATAAACCGTAGTTTTCAAAGTATGTCCGTCAGCTTCCAAAGCAACAAATTTATCCTGCGGAGTTTTGTTTACACCTAAGACATAACCTGTTACCACTTCAAATTTCCATGTCCAACCATATGTTTCGGTGTCAAGTTTTGCACAATCCTGATTTTCCATCAAACCATGAGCAGAAACAAGACTCATCAAATCTAATGAAGAGCCGTCAACCAAAGTTGTATCACAATCCTTATAATCTTGAGGAGTTTCATTCCATACAATCTTGTCTCCCAACACAACCTTGGAATCTTTAGATTTCAAAGTGTTATCATTGATTGCAAAACGGTAATGTTCTTCAGCTTTCGCATTCGGATTGGCGATTCTTACATTCTTCACAGCTGCTTTATAAAGAGTCGCATAGTCAGATGTAATAGTATCTTTGCCTTCACGGATTACCTGCAACGCAGCTACAGGAACGGAATCATTGGTATTTTGGTCCAACCAAGAAGAAACCCCTTTACCTAACTCTATACCAACAGTCAAAAGTCCGTCCTTAAAATCCTTATATGTTGCCTTAGCTTCAAAATCAGCCGAACGTGCTGTCAGATAAGGCACATTACGTGTAGCCAGATTCAAAACTTGTAATTCTGACTTGTTAACACAAGACGGATTGACATGATATTGTGCCAAAATTCCTCTGTTCAATTCAACCGCACCATCTTTTATATCTTTAAACGCTTCGTTTTTAGTATTTTTCTTATCCAAATCCTGACGTGTGTAAGCTACATTATAATAGCGCATACCGGGAATACCTTCTACATAAACTTCAGGAACAAACACCAATGAACGAAGAACGTTATTACGTGGAATAACCACTTTTCCATCAGGAATACCCGGAACGCCTTGCAAAATAACATCTCCGTCTGTCACTACAGCTGTGATGTTGTTTCCGCCAACTTTCCAAGCGATACCACTGTCAGTCACAGTTTCTTTTCCATCTTTACCCACTACGACATAATCAAAATTTCCTGTAGCAGTATTGGGACGGTAAAAGCCACCATTAACGCCATCAGCACCGTTAGTTCCATTGGAACCTACAGCCTTATACTCTGTCTTTTGATCATTCTTGTACCAGAATCCGTCTTCTCCAATAGTCCAAACGTCAGCAGGCTTACCGTCATTACCGTCTTTTCCGTTTTCAATAGTATAAGACTTTCCATCACTCAATTTAATAATGATGCCATTAGCAGTAGGCTCAACGCTGGAGATAACAGACCCCTTAGCGACAAGGTCATTAATGGTCTTAATAGCTTCGGCATTGGCATTGATTTGACCTTGTAAATTTTCGATGTCGTCATCATAGTCTTTACAAGACACAAATGTTCCTGTTGACGAAACCATCAAGGCTCCGAACAGGATTGCACTTAAAAACTTTTTGTTCATAATTAAAACTTTAAATTTATAAATTTAAAAACTAAAATTGGTTATACATATTTTATAAAAGGCTTAATTACTTTGTCTAAACCTTGTCATATATTGTATGGGAGTTATTCCTGTTACTTTTTTGAAAGCTGTATAAAAAGGACTTTTTGAAGCGAAACCACATTTCTTCGGAAGATTTTCCAAAGTACTATAGCCATTTTGCAACAACTCCTTCGCATATTCTACCCGATACCTGTTCAACAATCCTTTCAGATTACATTCAAAATATCTGTTCACTACATTAGAAAGATAGGTCTGGTTTGTATCAATCATAACACTCAACTTTGTTAAGGATAATTCCGAATCCAAAAACACCATCCTTATTTCCAACTGGTAAAGCAACTTCTTGTAAATCAGGCAATCTATTTCCCTGTTGTTTCTCCCTCTCATGACAATTTCCTCCTTCCAGTGCTTTTCAGCAGCTTTGAAGAGCAAATCCTTCTGTCTTTGAGAAGTGGAGATGGTTTCCCTACGTCTTAGAAATAGATATTCCATACTTTTTTAATTTTCTCCACACACGCCATTATCAATATTGTCTGTGAATTTATTTTTTCCTGTTTTTTAATAGAATGAAACGTTATTTCGGTGCAAATATACATACTTTCTCGAAACTTTGTACATTTTTCCTATAAAAAAATATAGAATCTCGTAAAATAATCATTTCTCAAACTGTTATGTGAAGCTGAGTTAAATCGAATATACCTTATTTAATATGATTCCGCATTTCATAATGCAGACGACAAGCGGATAATTTAATGAATCGTATTCTATGAAAAATAAAAAATCCACCAGACTGTAAACCAAACAGACTGATGGATAAATTAATAACAATAACAAAACTTCCATCACACTTCATAGCCTGACGGATTGGTATATAGAAAAAATCTGTTATATTGCAAAGATAACATAATCCGATGAATCTCCGAAATCCCTCACCAACAAAAGAAGAGAAGTACCATACATTACATACAATACTTCTCTGTGAAAATATAATATGCCAGTTTCACCACCACCCTCTTATAATCTGCATCCACCGACATTCCCCTGATCCGACCAGCACCAGGTTCCTTTGCCGATCCTTGATTTTTTGAGAACAATAGAAACTGTGGCGTTTTCCCTAGGTATCCCACAATTATATCATCAAAATATTCTCTACGCTGCTATAATCCTGCCTCCCCATTGTAGAGCCATCGCATCCGCTATCCCGGGAAAGGTCTTACTCCTCAGTTTTCTTCTTTCTTCAGGCGATACACCCGAGAAGAATATGTCAGTGAACCACTTAGGGGATTTATTTCCACTTTTTGAAACATAGACCTCACCTTTCCCTACTACATTTGTCGGAACCAGGAAAGGTAAGTTTTTCAACCATAGACAGGTCTTCTTACTAGCTTCATGACCAAACTGCCAAGGCTCTATAATCTGGTCGGGTTTTCTCCATCGGCTGCTCATGATACCGACAGGATTTTCTATAGCCAGCTTGTTCACTCCTATCTTTGAAACATCCATGAAGAACTGAACTGCCTCTTCACGGTCTTTGGCTCTGTCAGGGAACTTGGGGTGTGGTCTTCTCTGTTCTATCGGAAGGTTTTTATCGTCAGGGTGATAATACCATCTTGCACCCGAAACAGCAAGAAAAGTACAGGGTGGATGGGCTATAACCAAATCCCAATTACCGTCAAGAAAGTATTTAGTGCCATTCTCCAAAGTTCCACCTCTATTGGCTATTACATCAAACATGTCCCCCTTGAAATGATACTCGGGATGACCACCGCTGCACTCCTGAAGATCACAACTGAAAGCCTTATGACCCAGTTTTCTGAAAGCCAAACAAACAGCCTGACTCTCTTCACATGCTACCAATACATTCATAAGGATTAGAAGATTATCTGCATTAAAATCCGGTCCGAATAAGTTCTCAGGCCGATATACTCAATTTGCTGCTCACCTGCCCCTACATATAACAGCATTTTATAAAGCCTGATGAACGCTGTGATGTCGGTATAGAAGTTCTTCCCGGCAAAATTCAAGGGATATATCATAGGGTAGCCCCCAACGGTCTGTGGCTGGAATGCTCCAATTCCCAGGCCTGTGATGAGTGCCATATCAGCATCGTAAATTATATGCTTATTAGGGTCGCAGCGGAAATCCCTGACAAAGAAGAAACGAACTTCCTTCTCACTCAGCCTCTTGACCCGGAACTGTGCCATGCCTGATGTGGTATCATCCAATGATTCCGATACCCGTGATTCAATTTCCTCAATACTCATATCGGTGTTCAGAATCTCACCGTTCGCTATAAAATAATTCTTCATAGTTCTTTAGATTTAGTTTTTTGTGATTTAATGGTTAGTGTAATTCCCTGTTCTTTTTTTAGATAAGATATTAGTCCTGCATAAGAATCTACTCTCTTACGATCTCTCGGCATAAGTGATAATGCTTCTTGAAGTGTAAGATTAATACAGAATCCGGTTTTAAAGGCATCCCCATACTTGCTCTGGAGTAATGCCATGTCTTTTCTGTATTTCTCAGGGATAGGTTGTTTTTGGCTACTGTCTTTTTTTATGATAACACTTGGCTCAGCATCATTTTCCAAGCGATTAGAAACAGAAACTTTTTCAGCTCCTAATATCCTACTTATAAAATCGATAAACATTAAATGCGATTTATATTTCAGAAGTAAGGATTTGAGCTGGCGAGAATAGCGTTTTAGCGATTTGGAAAGGAAGAAAGAATAAAAGAAAAGTGTCCTCAAATCAGATTTATAACCATGAATATCAGACACTCTTCTTATGAGTATTGTTTCTTCATTAATAAGGATTTCAGTGCTTTTTACAGAAAGGATTATATGATGCTGACATAATACTTAAAACAACTAAAAAGTCAGATCCCGTTATTTTCCATACCCTTTAATCATCAATAACTTTCCCAACCCTTTCTCTTTCACCATACCTATTATATATAAAGTGACAGAACTAAAGAACGACTTGATTACCACCATTCCTAAACAACAAATACAAAACATATAATCGCTCTTTCATTTCCATACCAACATAAAATTTAGTATCTTTGTCAACAAGAAACAAAATCAGAACATATTACAATGGCAACAACTAAGAAAACAGCAACAAAGAAGACAGCCACAAAATCACCTGTAGAAATCATTACTCCTGATATTGTAGGAACCTGTGCGGGTAAGATTTGGAACACACTTAATGAATCAGAGAAAGCATTGACAGAAAGAGAGCTATTGAGCCTGACTAAACTTTCCGGACAATCATTATATCTCGGATTAGGATGGTTGGCACGTGAGGGAAAGCTGGAGTCTGATGGTAAGGAATTTAAACTGGTATAAAAGAAGCGATAGAAAAGAAGTGGTTCATTGGGGTAAAAACAACTCCTAGACCACTTCAAACTCTCACCGTAAACCGATAACATCCTGATTCCCAAAAGACAAGCAGAATTACATTTTTCCTTATATATCGTATTCCTGATTTTTGGGGGAGAGGACAGAGATTATTAACATAATAAATACTGAAATTATAATATAGACTAACTTTTTCTCCAATCCATCAGAAATAATATCATTCATTGCATTTCAGCCCCAGAACATGGATATCAAACAAACTAATCAAAAGAATCCTCATTTTTCCACCTGTCCTTCATTTTTTTCCTTTCATACAATTCTTTCCATCTATCCACAAGCTCCCGTTCGTTTATTTCAATATATCTTTTACCTTTTCTGGTGAGCATTGCATTATGGTCATTATCAATCGTAAGGATACCATTAGCTTCAAGCATGACAATTGCAGTCTTGACGGAAGTGTAATAGACATCTTCCTTTTTCAGATAATGTCCTATCAGTGGAATCTCATACTCAATATCACATTTGTCATAGACCCCATCAACACACTGGTCCATTGAATGTGGCAGTCCGTCATCCAGTTCAAGCAATACAGCAATGATATAATCAGAAAAATCGGGTTTCATAGGCTATCTGTGTTTATTATCCAATGAATGCAAATATATGAAAACATGTAACATAAACAACAAATTACTGAATATATTTCAACTTTTCGTTTCAGATTTCAGCAATAGATATGGATATTTGATTGTTTCCTTCTCTCTTCCCATCCTCAAGAGAAAAAGGAGCGGAAGCGGAACGGGCTTTGATTAATTTCTTTCTACTAAAATTGAAAAGTTATATAAAAACATTATTTCCGACCCATTTCCCTGACATTACCGCTCTTCTTTTTCTTGAGGCAGAGGAAGAGAAGATAACAGAACAATAAAATATCAAATCTATCCGGACTATAACTGGGAAGAAGAAAGCTACAAACCAATTCCTGGCTGCTACAACCAACAAAAAAGACTTGAACATCAACAAATATAAATCAACGGCTGGAATATTAATGTGATGACTGGTAAATGAACAGTATCGCAACTCTTCCACATTCTCTTACTCTTTATAACAAATTTGATTCGGGTTAAGTCGAAGACAGGGGTACAGACGAAGTATGAGTATGGTACATAACCCGAAGGGATGTTATAAAAAAACTACAAAAACGTTATTCTTTAAGCATTTGTACCTCATTTGCACACTTTTTTATAACACTTTGTCTTTCAGTTATGTCATACATTCCACTCCGTTCCATACTTCCGCCTCCAGCAAACTCCATAACATATAATTCCAAGATTTTCCAGAAGACAGTCATAGTAACCTTTTTCTTTCTCTATATATAGGATCTCAGAATTTTTTGGTTGTAAAAGGAGAATAAAAAAAATAAGAGAAACCTGTTTAATCAAGTTCCTCTTATTCATTGTGTTAGAATCCATAGACTGTCTCCTGCAAACGTTCAACCGCCATCCAGCTACAGTCAAGAAGCCTGAATCCGTAACCATCCTCCAGGGTCATCAGATACTCCTCAAAATCATCATACTTCTCCGAGTCACGTTTCTGCTCTTCCGACAGTTTGATTCTTATGATTTCTCCGGTACTGTAATCCGGGAGAATAAGATAGTTGTACTCCATGATTTCAATCTTCTTTTAGGTTATACCTTTTAATCAGTTTATATACCGTTGATTTTGTGAAAGAACAGCCTTTGGAAGATACAAACCCTTCCTGATTCAGGATATTTGCCATTTCATTATAGCTATGGCTCTCTTTCACTAAAATCCGTAATATAGCAACAGCCCTTTTATTGTTCGGGTTGTTGTCAGCTTTATCCTTGCAGGTCTTTATGCTGTTTTGGATGGCCTGATTGTGTTTATCCATCAGGTGTTCAGGATTGCCAAGTTTGAATCCTCTGCTTTTCTTAGCCTGTAATGACGCTTTCGTTCTGGCTGCTATCAATTCTGCTTCGTACTGGGATATGGCCGAAATAATATGAAGCACCATTTTATTAGCCTGTGGAAAATCGCAAAAGACTATTTCCACATCAGATTCCAATAAACTGGACAAGAATGAAACCGACCTTGCCAGTCTATCCAGTTTTGCTACTATTAAAGTAGCACCGTCTTTTCTACATAGGGCCAACGCTTCCTTAAGTTTGGGTCTCTCTTTTTTCCGCCCCGATTCAATTTCAATATATTCAGCAACCGGAGTTTTATCACAAAGGTATTTCTGTATTATCTCCCTCTGTGCCTCAAGTCCCAATCCTGAGTATCCTTGTTTCTGAGTGCTTACCCGGAGATAAGCCACATATTGGTTTTCATTCTTCATTGTCATTCGTTTTTTAACAATAGTTCCACTGACAAGATGCTCGTCTAATCTATGGAACCATTTACGTTAATACATAAAAAAGGCTTTCCATGAGATTTCGAGTTCTTATAAATTCTACTCTCCCACAGAAAGCCTGTTGTCACATTTCCCGATTTTTCAGAGAACCGCTAATACCTTATAATATTATATGTATCAGAAATTCTCTTTTCATAATCATCGGTTTTCTCCACAAGTTCATCCACCACAGAAACAAGCATGTCAAAATAGATGTCCTCTCTCTTTTCCCTGATTTCTCCATCTTCACCAATCAGACAGACTTCAAACAGGTCAGCACCCTCATTCAATACAATCTGAACTTTTCCGGTATGCTTGAATCCGTTGACCCTGAATTCAAGACCACATGTTATTACTTTCACTGTCTCAATCTCAACTCCCCAGGACATAAGGACGGGGAGATTGGATTTCAGGATGGACCAGATATACTTAGCCAGTTCCAAATCGTAGTTCTTATCTCTTTCCATAATCCAAAGTTTTTTCATTCATATCCTCTTCATCCTCAACCCAGAACATCCGATAGTCATTACATATCCTTCTGTAATCCTCCAATCCGAAGGGTGGAAAATTGGTGGAATACATGTCATAAAGGTCTTCGGGAGTTAAAGTCGGGTCATGGTTCAGCATATCATAAACCTCATCCTCAAACTCATAGGGACTGAAATATGAATCACTTTGTGTATGGGGATAAGTGTCTGTACAGTCCTCTATGATATGTTCTATAAACCTCAGGCATTTCAGCAGGTCTTTCTTTACCGTTATCTCTTCATCGGTGTGGGCATTGTAGTAACCACATGAGACGTTGATGCAGGAGACCCCAAGCCCTTTCTCTTTCAAGGTCAGAATATCGGTCATCAACCCGTTCTCCTCCATGTAACCCCATTTTTCAGGTTCAAGGGCTTCCATAAACTTATCGGAACACAAGCCGGCATATCCTATACTTGTAATCAGGTCCGAATCACCCTTTCTGTCAGGCTGGATAACAAACCTTACATCATCGAAGAAAGACATCACCGCCTCAGAACTTCCTTTGCAGCCTGTTTCCTCCTCCCTGAAAAACACGACTTTAACAGCATCATATTTCTTCAGGCATTCAAGACAGATGAACACTCCATTTTTATCATCGGCTCCCAAATTCTCAAACCTCCTGTTCTTTGGCGAATAACCGAATATAATATCTCTGGTCTCTACTGCCTTGAAATCCTTTGAATGCTTGCAGTGTGAAACCTGGTCGATATGGCTCACTAAGCAAGGGTAAACTTCCGCTTTTCCCTTTACCACATACAGGTTCCCGAACTTATCCTTTGACACGGATATGTCTCCGGAAAGCTGTCTTATATAGGAACAGAGGAACTTTACCATCTTCTGTTCCTTCCCACTCGGGCTGTAGATACTATACAGCCGCTTCAATAATTGTATATTCATGATTTATCTCTTTTTTAAGTTTATAGCCGTATGGAAGGTTGGTACTTGGATTTATCCTGTCGAACACCTCATTGTCAAACTCCCATGCTTCCTCATTTCTCAATAACCGGCATAATGTATCCGTACCGATGCTTTTATTCTCATAGATACCTTCCGGTTCATTCCAGATATTGATCCGGGTAATGTCGGTGTAATCCTCATACCATTCATCATCATATTCGGAGTAATGCCAGTTCTCCCGCTTGAACTCATTCTCCGCTTTCTCCATACAGTCCTTGCAGCAATAATATTCCTCCGTCACTTCCGAACACATGGTATCATCCAACAGGATATATGTTCCACATTCATCACAGCAGACACAATCGTTTTCATGGTGGTATTCCTGTGTTGATTCTATCCATATAAAATCATCCAGGTTTTCAACGTCTACCCGGATCTCCCTTCCGTTCCGGTAACAGGATCTGGTTACTGAACAATGATACTGGTGGTAATCGTCCCATTCCCCGTCATCTTCATCATCGTCCCCGTAAAGATTCTGGTCTGTCGTATCCAGGTTGTATGAGGTTCCGGAGTTTTCGTAGTTATAGGCCTTGTTCCGATCATAACTATACCATTTGAAAGAATCCTGATAGGAAAGCGTGTCTTCCAGTTCCAGATCACAGTCAATCTCAAACTTCTTGTCGGATAATGAGTTCCCATGAATATCTACAAATGCGTTAGCTTCATGACAGGATGCACCCACGATTTTATAACCGTCTATGTAATCACCTTGAATGAGTTTGTCAATCAGTAACCGTTTCAACACGTCATCACCTCCTGAAGAGTATTGCCTTTCAAGCAGCCTCCATTTATTGCCATCCTGATCCGTAACGTCAGTAAATAGAATGGATCTTGCTACAACCAATCCTGTTTTGTCTGTTATGTAAGCAGCCTTGGCTTTTACAGAATCACGATAGAATGAGGTCCGGTCTTCGTCCACCATACATGAACCAAAATTACCCTTGCAATAATCACTATCATATATCTTCCAGAACTCATTGTTTATATGTAGTTCCATATCAGGTGATTTCCCATGTGTATAAGTACACCATTGCTGAGTGAAAACATCTCCTGCAATCCAGTTTACGACACTTGGAGAGAGCAACTTTCCTATCTCTGTCTCAAGGATAAGCTCTCTCATGAATTTTCCGGCCCTCATCTTGAAGACCCGGCTACGTTCAACATTTATATAGCGGACTGAACTTTTATCCAGATCCTCACATACACCCTTGCTTTCGTCAGTCTGATATCTGGAAGAGTGGTATGTCTTGCCTATCAGTTCCACCCTATAAGGCAGCTTTTTATCACCTTTTCCTGATTCAATGACAGCATCCATTACTTTTTTCTGTAGGTCAGCCATATCATATATATGTAACAAGGCATAATCGTTATGTTCCCTGCAATACCGGAGCAGTGCAGGATTCTTCAGATGGTTCAGCAGTATCCTGTTCTTTCTTACCACTGTACCGTTATCTCTTTTTTCAAGTCCGAAACAGGCCTTGAACCTTTCGTAACCATAAAAATCATAGTATAACATAATCTTCTGAATTTTAAATTGTCGGTAAATAAAAAAAGGAGAGATACTTCCTTTTTATCGGAAATATCCCTCCCCGGAATATTATCTTGGTATGTCTCAACCGTGTCAGATGAATGGTATCGTCTCGTCCTCCAGAACTCCCGATTCCACTATCTTCTTACATATCTCATGCGAAGCTTTGTTCCTCAGGTCATATCCGTAACCTTCACTTCCCATTGTTTTAATCACTTCAACCATACTTCTGAATAAGGTCTGTTGCAGGGTCCTGTGGAATGTAGTCACCGCCGAAGCGAACCTTTTCTCATTCCACCCATAATCGTTCAGGGCATGTTCAAGTTCTTTTGCAGCCTTGAATTCCCTGCTGTTTTCCAGTTCATGTCTTTCCATAATATTCATTATTGATTATACATTATTCCTGTTGTAATGATTTGGGGTAAACGTCTTTCTTATACGTGACTGACATTCATCCGGTAATTCCTTCAGGATCCCAGCATATCTTTTATCAGAACAGCCTTGCGGCAATCTGTCTATGCATGTCATAATATCATTCATTTCCATATCAAGTATCCGTTAAAGGGTTCAACAAAAAAGGGAGAAAGATCATGTTTGTCATATTTAGATCTTTCTCCCTTGTGAGTCAATTTATTTTCAGGTCTAACTCAAAAACCATCCGTAATTCTCAGTATCTTCACCGTTTAAAGCTTTTTGGACACCAATCGCAAAATCAGTGCAGTTCTGATTTCTCTCCAGGAACTTGTCTATGTAGGATTGTTTGGCGGCGTCATTGAGTAGCTGCATCAGATCCCAACAAGTAATATTATCCCTGCCACGTAACCCGAAATTAGGGTTTTCTATATAGCCTTTCGTAGCCGCATTGACATTGGAATCACCTAAAATCACCTTGGGCAGTTCTTTAAGTTGTGAAGCGGGTAAAGCTTGGTATAATCTGAGCCTACCTATTATTTGGCAGAACTGTTCCTGTGAAATATTCGTCCTTCCCAGATTTTCAAGAAGTCTCAAATTCTGTTCGGGATTAAAGTCTTGAAATAACTGTAGTGCTGAACTGTATATATCTGCATCACTCATCACTTCCAGTCGTCCGGTCAGACCATCGTTCAGTAACATAAGGTTCGAGCAAACTTTCACTCTCCATCCGATAAAGATTTTAAATTTCTCCGGTGATTTTCGGGCGTATAGGTTTTCCTCGTTCAGACTTCTTACACCTCCGATACATAAATGTACTTCTTCTCCGTTCATCATTCTGCTCATAGACCTGATATGAAAACAGAAAGCCATACGTTGATAATAGATAGTCTCGTCTTCAGGTTTAAGTTCTTCTTTCTTTTTGGTTAATGCTCCCGGAACCCTGCCCAGAATTTTATGTGAAACTCTGATCTCTGTGTTACCAAAGCTTTCACCCGTAAAATAGCTCCTTGCAGCCTCCTCGATCCGGTGTATGAATGTCTGGTGGCTGATTGTAAGCTGATTGTCTCCAAAACTGGGTACAATGCAGTTTCTCTCAAGTTCTTCAAGTGTAATACCCGAAGTGTTACTTTCAATAAAATTGGGATGTTCTTCCTGTTCTTCTTCAGATACGATTACAGCATCTTCGATTTCCTCAGTATTAATCACATCCATCATTCTTGTCATCATTCCGATTGTTCTTGGAATGACAGTAAGTTCATTAGTCATTGTTTCCATACTATTCTTATTTTTTAGTTGTTAATAAAATCCGGCAAACAAAAAGAAGTCGAAAAGTCCGTTATTTCTTCTTCAAACTTTTCAACTTCTTGATTCCTTTCAGTACCGAAGTTATCACCTCCAGCACCGTTATAACTACGTCCTGTGCCCTGTCATAATTCATGCATCGGACGTACTATCAGTTATTGTCGCAGCAGTATCCGTAGCGACTTTACCCGTGGCGGATTTTTTCTTTCCCAATCTGCCACCATACTTCTCGGCAAGCTCGATCAATACGGAGCCTGCCACGATGATCTCCGCTACATTTGCGGCGATCTTCAATGCTTTTACCAAATTTCCCATTTCTCTAATTTTCAATTGTTTGTTATTACGTTTCTATTCTCTTATATATTATTCTCACATATAAGGCTTTGAAGGATTCAAGAAAGGGGAAGAAAAAAAGAAAAGCCGTCATCAAACCTCCTCGATCTGACTTGACTTTCCGATAGACTGCATACTTTGGGTAATCAAGACTAAAGCTGTGAAAACTACTCGTACCGTTGCTATCCCTCGAATTAAAGTTCTAACCATCATCTGAAATTAGATTTAACCCGGAAAATTACTTTTTATAACGCTTGAAGCTACGCACCTTAATTCTAATGGTGCTGAATAATGCTCCAAGCTATTTTCTCATATATAAGGGTTTGGAAGGTTTCAGGAGGGAGGAATGAACGGCCATACTTTTGATATATAAATGAAAGGTCCGCAAACAAAAATCCGGGTGCCCTGTTGTATCCGGATAAAGGAGTATCGTATGGAGAGAACCGAACTGATTGAGGCTATAAGAAAAGTCTGTGAGATACAAAACGATATCAGAATAGACATGAGGGTAAGAGGTGAGGGCTGGTTTTTCGATGCCGCATACATTTTTCTTGGAGAAAAAGAAATGTATGTGACGGATGCATTATATATAATAAGGATAGACGAACTGGACACAAAGTCTTTGAACAGGATATATCAAAAGATTATTCTAAAATAGATTTCCCTCATGAATGATAAAACAAATTGATTCATTACAAAGTGGCGGTTCGTTGAGAATAGCCGCTTTTCACTATAACCCATATTATTTTGGAGGTCTTGAGTTTTTTACCTATCTTTGTAGTAACCCATATATCAGACCATTATGAACAGTAATAATAAAAACCAGATAATCCGTTTTGACTGGGCGATGAAACGTCTGCTCAGAAACAAGGCAAACTTCAGTGTCCTTGAAGGCCTGCTCACCACGTTACTGGGTGAGAAGATCATTATCCAGAGGCTTCTTGAGAGCGAGAGCAATCAGGAGGACGAATATGACAAGTATAACCGTGTGGATATGCTTGCCGAGAACTCCAAGGGGGAGCTGGTATTGATAGAGGTGCAGAACAATAATGAATATGCCTACTTCCAGCGTATGTTGTTCGGTACTTCCAAGCTGGTCACTGAATATATCAACAGAGGGGAGAGCTATGACAAGGTCCGTAAAGTATACAGCGTCAATATAGTCTACTTCTCCCTAGGACATGGCAGGGACTTCGTTTATCATGGAAAGACGGAATTCAGGGGTATCCACACTAATGATCTTCTTGAACTCACCCCGTTCCAGAAACAGACATTCAAGGTGGATACGGTAAGTCAGCTATATCCTGAATATTATATCCTGAAAGTGAACGGTTTTAATCAGGTAGCAAAAAGTCCCCTGGAAGAATGGATCTACTATCTTAACACTGGAGAAATACCTTCCACTGCCACAGCTCCTGGTCTTGAGGAGGCTCGTGAGAGATTAAAGTTGGATAGTATGACTAAAGATGAACTTGCCGCTTACTACCGTCACTTGGATAATATTGTAATCCTTCGTGATAATATCAATACTGAACGTGAAGAAGGAAGGGCGGAAGGTCTTGAAGAAGGAGAAAGAAAGAAAGCTATCGAAGTCGCCCGTTATCTAAAGTCATCAGGAACTGCAATGGAATTAATTATTGGAGCTACAGGATTGTCTAAAGAAGAGATTGAAAAACTATAATATAAACTTTTTACATAGTATTTAGGAGGAACTATACAATGGATTACGTATGGTTCCTCTTTTCGTTTATGAAACAAGTAATCTACACACAGTAATAAAAGTATCAAGTCCCAATCTAATCAAGAAATAAGTTCATTTTTTATGGTATTTAACAGGAACAGGTTAAATGAATATAAAAGACAGGGGGAGTAAAAGGGGGAGTATCTGATTTTCACAAAAGAAAAACCGCTGAAAATCAGCGGTTTTCAAATCCATTCGTGGAGCTGGAGGGAGTCGAACCCTCGTCCAAACGAGGAAGCCATACGCTTTCTA
>ENA-UOJB01000873-UOJB01000873.1-human-gut-metagenome-genome-assembly--contig:-C48-NODE-873-length-28941-cov-8.943814_pt1 | contig 28941 bp, 24 predicted proteins | sample MGYA00242338_ERZ723885 | MGnify/ENA metagenome assembly ERZ723885
GCCGCAAGCGACGTCTCTTATCCTCTGTGCTCGTTTCTTCCTTTCCAAACCGCAAGCGAAACTTGCGGTTTGGGTTTTTCTATGCAAATCTGCGACAACCTCTCAGTCAGCCTTCGGCTGACAGCTCCCCTGAAAGGGGAGCTTTTTCTTTTATTTGAGTTCCCACTCCTTGATCTGGCTGGCCATTTCGTAGAGGCGCTCGTAGCTGTCGTAGCGGGTCTGGCCGATGCGGCCGTCGGCGAGGGCTTTTCTCACAGCGCAGCCGGGCTCTTTGCGGTGGGCGCAGTCGGGGAACTGGCAGTGACCAAGGTAGGGGCCAAACTCCGGGAAGGCGTACTGCAGCTGCTCCTTGTGGACCAGCTCCATCCGCTCGGTATCGAACGCGGAGAAGCCCGGCGTATCGGCGACGAAGGTATCGGGCGCGAGGGCGTAGAGCTCGATGTGGCGCGTGGTATGGCGGCCGCGGCCGAGCTTTTCCGACACCTCGCCGACCGGCAGCTGCAGCCCCGGGCACACGCAGTTGAGAAGGCTCGACTTGCCGACGCCGGAGTTGCCGGTCAGGCACGAGAGCTTTCCGGCGAGCGCGGCGCGCAGCGCGTCGATCCCCTCCCCCGTCTCGGCGCTCGTGACGAGCACGGGGACGCCCGCTCTGCGGTAGATCTCCGCCAGCGGCTGCGCGGAGGCCAGATCGTCCTTATTGACGACGACGAGGGCCGGGACGCTCTGCAGCTGGGCGATGGCGAGCACGCGGTCGATGAGGAACGGCTCCGTCACCGGCACGGCGCAGGAGGCCAGCACGACCAGCTGGTCGATATTGGCAACGGCGGGGCGGATGAAGGCGTTTTTGCGGGGCAGAAGCTCCTCGAGCACGCCCTTGCCCGCGCCCTGCCGCGTGATGCGGACGAAATCGCCCACCAGCGGCGACTGGTCCTGCCGCCGGAAGCGGCCGCGGGCGCGGCACTCGACGACGCCGTCCTCGGTCTGCACATAATAGAAGCCGCTCAGGGCTTTGATGATCCTGTATTGCTCCATGTATGCCTCACCCGAACGAAATGAGCTGCGAATCGTAGATCGCGCCGTCAAGATACACGTCGACCGGGAGCGTGCCCTTGCCCCGGACCGGGATCTGGAGCATGACGGCCGTGCCGTCGGTGATGGAGACGGAGGTCGGGCCGTACTGCAGGGTGCCGTCAACATAGACGGTGACCTCATACAGGCCGTTTTTGCTCGGCAGCGTGACATCGATGGTCTTTTCCACAGCCTTTTCCTGCACGACGACCTCGATCATGTTGGATTTCGTCGTCTTCGTGTTGTCGTCGAGGGAATTTTCCACGATGCAGAAATAGTAATATGTACCGGGTACGGAGGTGTCCGCCTCGCAGGTGGTGTTGCCCTCCTTGCTGCGCGAGACGAGGGCGGCGTTGTCATAGCTGCCGTCGCGGGACATGTACCACGCGTAGCGGAGCGTGCCGTCGTCGGAGGCGTAGGCGGAGATGGAGAGCGTGAGCGACTCATCCTGCAAAACCGCCTGATCCTGCGAGAGGTTGGTCACGACGGGGGTCGCGGCCTCCTGCGGGCCGCTCGACACGCGCAGATTGATGACGGTGTCCTTCTTGACCATCTGGCCGCCGTCGATCGACTGGAACGTGACCGTGCCTTTGGGGAGGTCACTGTCGTCGTTGCGGATGCTGCCGTTCTGCAGGCCGGCCTTCGCGATGAGCGCGAGCGCTTCGTCCACGTCTTCGCCGACGAGCGTCGGGACCTCGACCAGCTCGATATCCGGCCCGAGCGAGACGACAAGCGTCACGGTCTGGCCGCTGGTGAGCGGCTCGCCGTTTGCGGGGCTCGTCTCGATGACGTAGCCCTCGGTGTAGATATCGTCCTTGCGTTCGTCGATCTGGATGTTGAGGTTCAGGCCCAGCGCTCCGAGCGTCTGCTCAGCCTTCTGCCGCGTGAGGTTCACGAGCATGGGCATGCGGACCTCGGTGGCTCCGGCGGAGACGGTCAGCTTGATGGTGCTGCCGGTCTTGGCCTGCCGGTCCGGCGCGGGCGACTGGTCGATGACGACGCCGGCCTCATACTGCTCGCTTTCGACGTAGCTGTCGACCTGGATGACGAAGTCGGGATAGTCCTCCTGCCGGATATTCTCGGCGTAGAGGCCGATGAGCTTCGGGACCGGGACCTCCTCCGTCCGGCTGAACAGATCGGAGAAGAAATAGTTGTACAGGAAGTAGCAGATGACGATCACCGCCAGCGCGATACAGACGATGCCCGCGATCACCGCGATGCGGCTGCCGCGGCGGGAGGCGTCCTGCTGGGCCTTCTTGTCCTGCTCGAGCTGCTTTTTCTTCGCCACGGCGTCGGCCAGCGCGCCCTTGACCGCGTTCGTGCGGCCGAGCGTCTTCGGCATGTAGTTGGGGTCGTTGATGAGGCGCTGGACATCGATGCTGTCGGCCTCGGCGGTAAAGTCGAAGACGATGTTCGGCTCCTTGCGGAACTCCTCAAGGTCGTGGAGCATGCGCGTGGCGGACGGATAGCGGTGCGGCAGCTCCGCAGTCATGGCGTGCATGGTGATCTGCTCGAGGCCGAGGGGGATGGAGGGATTGATCTCGCGCGGCATGGTGGGATGGCCGCTGATGTGCTGGATGGCGACGGAGACCGGCGTGTCGCCGTCATACGGCGGGCGGCCCGTCAGCATCTCGTACATGACGACGCCGAGGGAATACAGGTCCGCGCGGCAGTCGACCTGCGCGCCCTTGGCCTGCTCGGGCGAGATATAGTGGACGGAGCCGAGGGCTTCGCGCGTGAGCGTATTCTGCGCCGACGAGACGCGGGCGATGCCGAAATCGGCGACCTTGACGCTGCCATCCTTCAGGATCATGATGTTGTGGGGCTTGATGTCGCGGTGGATGATGCCGCGGCTGTGGGCATGCTCGAGCGCCTTGCAGATCTGCGTGGCGAAATGCAGCGCCTCGCGCCAGTTGAGCGTGCCCTTCTGCTCCATATACTGCTTGAGGGTGATGCCCTCGATGAGCTCCATGACGATATAGTCGATGTTGTCCGAGTGCGACACGTCGTAGACGCTCACGATATTGGGGTGCGAGAGCATGGCGACGGCCTGCGACTCGGCGTGGAAGCGCCGGCGGAACTCGGCGTCCTGCGACAGGTCCTCCTTGAGGATCTTGATGGCCACCAGGCGGTTGAGGCGGTGGCAGCGGGCCTTGTAGACGTCCGCCATGCCGCCGGAGCCGATCTTCTCCAGGATCTCATATCGGTTATCCAGCAGTTTTCCTATGTATCGGTCCATCAGTCCCGCTCCTTTCGTGTGATCTGGTTCATCTGCGCACCTCCGTCAGACTGCCGCGAGCGCAACGGTCACGTTGTCCGGTGCGCCGCGCTTTTTGGCGATGTGCAGCAGCCGCTGGCAGCAGTCGCTCTTGCTCATGCCGTGGACGACCTCGAAGAGCATCTCCTGATCGGCCATCTCGTTGGACAGGCCGTCAGAGCACAGGAGGATGCATTCCTCCTTCCGCAGCTTGCAGATGAAGACGTCGCCCTCGACCTCCGGCTCGGTGCCGACGGCGCGGGTGATGACGTTTTTGCCGGGGTGGAGCTTGGCCTGCTCCTGCGTCAGCTCGCCGCGCTCGACCATGTAGGCGACCATGGAATGGTCGCGCGTGACGAGCGAGACGTCTTCCCGGGTAAAATGGTAGGCGCGGCTGTCGCCGACGTTGATGATGACCGCCAGGTCCCGGCTGAGGAACGCGGCGACGAGCGTCGTGCCCATGCCGGTAAAATCCTCGCTCAGCTGCGACTGCTCATAGACCGCGCGGTTGGCCAGCTCCAGCGCGCTGCGGAGCATGGCTGCCGCCTTTTCCGGCGTCATGCCCGCCTTCTGCGTGCGGCGTACCTCGCCCGTGAAGACCTCCACGGCCAGAGAGCTCGCCACATTGCCGGACTTCGCGCCGCCCATGCCGTCGCAGACGATCATGAGCAAGCGGTCGCGCGCAAACGGGACGATGGCGTAAGAATCCTGATTCTGCTGGCGGATATTGCCCGGGTCTGTCAGTCCCCATGTCTGCATGGCGGTTCCTCCTTCAGGTTTTTTCGTACTTTCTGCGCAGCTGGCCGCAGGACGCATCGATGTCGCTGCCGAGCGTCCGGCGGAGCGTGGCGGTGATGCCGTTGGCTTCCAGAATGGACTGGAATTGATGGATTGCCTGCCGGGACGAGGTATGCAGGCCGCTTTCCGTGACGTTGTTGAGAGGGATCATGTTGACGTGCGCGCCCATACCGGCGAGCTTTTTCGAAAGCAGCTCCGCCTGCTCCGGCGAGTCGCTGACACCATCGATCATGGTGTATTCGAAGGAGATGCGGCGCCCCGTCTTCGCAAAATAGTCGCGGCAGGCAGCGAGCAGCGTGTCGACCGGCCAGCGGCGGTTGACGGGCATGATCTTGCTGCGCGATTCGTCGTCCGGCGAATGGAGCGAGACCGAGAGCGTCAGCTGCAGGTCCCGTTCGGCAAGCTTTTCGATCTTGTCGACCAGACCGCAGGTGGACAGGCTGATGTGGCGCATGCCGATGTTCATGCCGTCCGGGCTGTTGATGAGCTCGAGGAAGCGCATGACGTTGTCGAAGTTATCCAGCGGCTCGCCGATGCCCATGAGCACGATGTTGGAGATCGGCAGGCCGGAATCGAGCTGGGAAAAGAGCACCTGATCGACCAGCTCCGACGGCTCGAGCCGCCGGACGAGCCCGCCGATCGTCGACGCGCAGAATTTGCAGCCCATCGGGCAGCCGACCTCGGAGGAGATGCAGACGGTATTGCCGTGGTGATACTGCATGACGACGGACTCGACGCAGTTGCCGTCGCGGAGCTTCCAGAGGTATTTGATCGTGCCGTCGAGCTTCGAGACCTGCTTGCGCGCGACGGAGGGGGCCGTGATGTCGTACAGCCCGTCCAGCTTCTCGCGCAGAGGCTTGGAGAGGTTCGTCATGGTGTCGAAGCTGACCGCGCCGCGGTGCAGCCAGGTAAAGACCTGCTTTGCGCGGAATTTCGGCTCGCCGATGGCGGCGAACGCGTCCTGCATCTCGGCCAGCGTCATGGATTTGAGGTCCTGTTTCATGCGTGTCTCCTCAGCTTACAGATGAAAAATCCGTCCGCCGCGTGCTTCTGCGGCAATAAGGTGGCATAGCCCTCGTTCTTTAGGTCCAGCCCCGCCGGGACCGCGAACGGCTCCGGTGAAAACTCCGGGTGCGCCAGCAGGAAGGTCCGCGCGACGTCCTCATTTTCTTCCTTCCGGACGGTGCAGGTGCTGTAGAGCAGCGTGCCGCCGGGACGGACGTAGCGGCAGACGTTTTCTAAAATCGCGGTCTGAATGGCGGGCAGGCGCTCAATGGCGTCCAGCGGCTTATAGCGGATATCCGGCTTTTTGCGGATGACGCCGAGGCCGGAGCACGGCACGTCGGCGATGGCAAGATCGAAGCCGTTTTCCAGTGCCGGGTCAAATTCCGCGGCGCTGCGCGTCTCGGCTTTCAGGATGGAGATCCCGAGCCGGGCGGCGTTTTTTTCGATGAGCGCGATCTTATGCGGGTGCAGGTCGCACGAAAGGATGCTGCCCGTGTTCTCCATCTGCATGGCGGCAGCGAAGCTTTTGCCGCCGGGGGCCGCACAGCAGTCGAGCACGCGCATCCCGGGCGCCGCGCCGGAGGCGAGCGCCGCGAGCTTTGCCGCAGGATCCTGCACGTAGACCGCGCCGGACTGGAACAGCGGCAGCGCCTCGAGATTGCCCGTCCCGGAGACGAGGAAGCAGCCGGGCAGCCACGGGTGCGGTTCATACGGGATCTGCGCCTCATCCAGCGCGGAGGCTACCTGCTCCGGCGCGGCGATCAGGGGGTTACACTGCAGGGCGGTCTTCGGGATGTCGTTGTCAGCGGCAAGGAAGGCCTCGAGCGTTTCTTCGTCCATGGACGCGCGCAGGCAGTCGACGAGCGGCTGGGGGTGGGAATATTTTGTCGCGAGGTCCTGCGGCGCGGCGAGCGTGTCCTTCTGCCGCGCGAGCGCGCGCAGCGAGCCGTTGACCAGCCCGGCGGCGCGCTTGTTGGCATAGGTCTTTGTCTGTTCGACGGCCTCATTGACGGCGGCGGAGACGGGGATCTTGTCCAGAAACAGGATCTGATACGCGCCGAGGCGCAGAATATCGAGCACGACCGGCTGCAGCTTTGCAAGCGGCGAGGAGACCACCTGCGCCAGATCAAAGTCCAGCAGCAGCCGGTTCTGCACCACGCCGTACACGAGCCGCGCGGCCAGCGCTGCGTCACGGCGGCTGAGGCGGTCGCGGGCGATATACTCTTTGAGTGCGCCGTCGGCCCAGGCATTCTGCCGCCGGACGGCGATAAGCGCCGAAAGCGCGGTCGTTCTTGCGTTCATAGGTACCTCGTTGAGGGATTTCAATACTGAATCGCGGGGCGTTCTGCCCCAAAGGCTCCCCTTTCAGGGGCCGATTCCCCCTATCAGGGGGAAATGTCCCGAAGGGACAAAAGGGGTAGGGATGCTGTCTGCGAAGCAGACTGAGAGGTCGTCACAAATTTGCTGCAACCTCTCCGTCACGGCTTCGCCGAGCCACCTCCCCTGAGAGGGGAGGCTTTGGACTTGCGCACTCTCGAGGCTCCCCTTGTCAAGGGGAACTGGCGCGGAGCACCTGAGGGGTTAACCCGCCGCAGCGGGTGGCTTCCCCTATGAGGGGAAGCTGTCAGCCGGAGGCTGACTGATGAGGTGGACAGCGTTCCGTAGACGCAACTGCACCCACCTCATCCGTCACGGCTGACGCCGTGCCGCCTTCCCCTCGTAGGGGAAGGCTTTGAGGTAGTCAGATCGTGATCGGGTGGCCGCGGAAGTAGTCGGGGGCGGGCATGCGTTTGCCGCCCTGGGCCTGGAGCTCGCGGACGAGTACCACGTCGCCGCCGCGGCAGGCGACGAGCAGGCCCTTCTTTGTCAGCGCGACGAGCGCGCCGGGGGCTTTTTCGGTCTTCTGATCGGTATATTCCACGCGGTAGATCTTGAATTCCGTGCCGCCGAGCGTGGCCGTGGCCACGGGCCAGGGCACGAGGCCGCGCACCTGATCGATGATAAATCTTGCGGGCTGGTCCCAGTCAATGGGGCTCTCGTCCTTGCGGAGCATGGGAGCGTAGGTCGCGCGGGAAGGATCCTGCGGGATGCGCTTCGCGGTCCCGTTTTCGATGGCGCGGACGGTATCGGCGCAGAGCGGCGCAGCGATCCTGGCCAGGCGGGCCATGAGCTCCTCCGAGGTCTCCAGCGGCTGGATGACGGTCTTCCGGATCTCGATGATATCGCCCTCGTCCATCCCCGCGGACAGATACATGGCGGTGACGCCCGCCTCGTCGCAGTGGTTCAGGATCGAGCGCTGCACCGGGGCGGAGCCGCGCAGCTCCGGCAGGATGCTGCCGTGCATGTTGATCGCGCCGTGGGTCGGGATATCGAGCACGGCCTGCGGCAGGATCTTGCCGTAGGCGACGACGACCAGCAGGTCGGGCTTCAGCTCCCGCAGCTGCTGCACCGTCTGCTCCTCCCGGAACGACTGCGGCTGATAGACCGGCAGGCCCACAGCCTCGGCATACGCCTTGACCGGGGACGGCAGCAGCTTCATGCCGCGGTTTTTGGGCGTATCGACCTTGGTGTAGACGCCCACGATGTCAAAGCCCTCGGTGTGCAGGGTTTCCAGACAGGCCCGGGCAAAGTCGGGCGTGCCCATGAAGACGAGTCTCATCAGCCTTCGTCCTCCTCATTGTCCGCTTCCTGCTGTTCCAGCGCCGCAAGCTCCTCGGGCGTGAGCATCTTTTCGGCGATCTCGATGTACATATGGCCGTCGAGATGGTCGATCTCGTGCAGGAAGCAGCGGGCAAGGATCTCGTCGCCCTCGTACTCGTACCAGTCGCCGTTGCGGTCCTGTGCGCGGACGACGACATGCTCCGGCCGGGTGACGATGCCGTATTTGCCGGGCAGACTCAGACAGCCCTCCAGCCCGGTCTGCGTTTCCTCGCTGACCTCGACGACCTCGGGGTTCACGAGCTCGATATCCTCGTCGCCCGCGTCGACGACGACCACGCGGCGCAGGATGCCGACCTGCGGCCCGGCCAGACCGACGCCGTTGGCATCGTGCATGGTCTCGATCATATCCTCGATCAGGATGGCCAGCTTCTGGTCAAATTTTGTAACAGGGCGGCAGACCTTGGTCAGGATCGGGTCGCCGACGGTAACGATCTTTCTGAGTGCCATGGTAAAAACTCCTTAGTTATACGAATTGATATCGATCAGGGCGGTCAGGCCCCTGTTTTGCCGGTCTTTGGAGAACTCCGCGAGCACAAAGGCGAGCAGACGGCGGATGGGCGCGGTATTTCTGCACACGAGCGTCAGCTGATAGCGGTAGGAATAGTTGACGCGGGCGACCGGCGCGGGGGCCGGGCCGAGCAGCTGCGCCGGTTCCCGGCAGTAGGGCTCGCGCTGCAGATTTGCCGCCAGCGCGTCGCGCAGACGGACGCTGGCCTGGATGAGGCCGCGCTCCTCCAGTCCGGCGACGGTGATGGTGAACAGGTCCGAGAACGGCGGGCAGCTGCGGAGCTTTCGCATCTGCAGCTCCATGTCGTAGAACGCGTCGTAGTCCTGCCGGGCGGCCAGCTGCAGCACGGGATGCTCCGGCGTCATGGTCTGGATCATGGCGCAGCCGGTATCCGCACCGCGGCCGGAGCGGCCGACGACCTGCGTGATAAGGGAGAACGTGGTCTCCGCCGCGCGGAAGTTGTCGACGTAGAGGCTCATATCCGCGTCCAGCACGCCGACGAGCGTGACGGACGGAAAATCGAGGCCCTTGGCGACCATCTGCGTGCCAAGCAGGATCGGGATCTGCTCGTCGCGGAAGCGGCGCAGCATCGCTTCGTGGCCGCCGGAGGCGGCGACGGTATCCGCGTCCATGCGCAGAACTGCCGTATCCGGGAACAGGGCCTTCAGCTCCTGCTCGACCTTCTGCGTGCCGCTGCCGACAGCCTTCATCGCGCCGCCGCATTTGGCGCAGCGCGCGTGCGCGGGCTCGGAGTAGCCGCAGTAGTGGCACATCAGGCGGCGGCCCGCCGAATGGTAGGTCAGGTGGACGCTGCAGCGCGGGCACTGCGGCACGTCGCCGCAGTCCATGCAGACGAGGAAGCGGCTGTTGCCGCGGCGGTTGAGGAAGAGGATGGACTGCTTGCCGTCCAGGATGGCGTCGCGGACACCCTCTTCGAGCTCACGGCTGAGATCCAGATCGTTCCCGGCGCGCAGCTCCTGCTTCATATCGATGAGGCGCGCAGCCGGAAGGGCGCGGCCATTATAGCGGGTTTTCAGCGTGTAGAGGGTATAGACGCCGGTCTTCGCGAGATACATGGTCTCGATCGACGGCGTGGCGGAGCCGAACAGGACGAGCGCGCCCGCCTTGGCCCCGCGGTAAAGGGCGATCTCCCGCGCGTGATAGCGCGGGGCGTTTTCGGATTTATAGGTGTGCTCCTGCTCCTCATCGAGGATGAGAAGCCCGGGCGACTGCAGGGGCGCAAAGACCGCCGAGCGCGTGCCGACCACGACTCTGGCCTCGCCCCGGGCGATGCGCCGCCACTCGTCGTAGCGTTCGCCGACGCGCAGGCTCGAGTGGAGCACGGCGACGGTCTTGCCGAAGTGCGCGGTCATGCGGCCGAGCAGCTGCGGGGTCAGGGCGATCTCAGGCACCAGGAGCATGGCGGAGCGGCCCTCGTCCAGCGCTTTCTGGATGAGCGCGACGTAGACGGCGGTCTTGCCGCTGCCGGTCACGCCGTAGAGCAGGGCCGCGCCGGGCTTTTCGCGCTCCATCTGGGCAGATAAGCCGTCAAAGGCGGTCTGCTGCTCGTCCGTGAGCGTGATGGGCTCCGCCTCCTCCGCGCTGACGGCGAGGGCGGCGATCTTGACGGTCTTGCCGCCGGTCTTCTGCGTCAGCTCAGCGTCCGAGCGCAGGAGCTTCCGCCTGAGCAGCTGCTGCACCGCCGTGTCAAAGACCTGCGGGGACGAAAACTGCTGGCGGAGCGTGCGCTCCGGCGCGCTGCCGCCGAATTCCTGCAGCAGCTGCACGAGCCGGGCCGCGTCGGAATTGGCCATGCCGGGCGGCAGCTTGTCCTGCGCGCCGGGCGCGAGCGTCAGGGTCTTCTTCTCCGCAAACCAGAAGCCCGCGGGCAGGATGGCCTTGACGGCCTCATAAAACGTGCAGAAATAGCGCTCCTTCATGAACGCGGCCAGCTGCAGCTGTGCCTGCGAGAGGATGGGCGCGTCGTCCAACGCGCGCTCGATGACCTTGAGGTCCCGCTGCGCGGTATCCTGCAGCGCGAGCACGACGGCCTCCGACCGCCGGTTGCCGCGCCCGAACGGCACGAGCACCCGCAGCCCCGGCTGCACCTGCATGCCCTCCGGCACGCGGTAGGAATAGGGCTTATCGATGGCATAGACCGCCGCTGCGACCGCGAGTTGTGCGATCATGGCCATTCTCCTTTCCGGTGAGCTGATCGTCATGCCTTCCCCTATAAGGAGAAGTCTTGGGCGGTGCGCACTCCAAAGCCTCCCCTTGCAGGGGAGGCGGCTCGGCGCAGCCGAGACGGAGAGGTTGTATCAAATCTGCGGCAACCTCTCAGTCAGCCTGCGGCTGACAGCATCCCTACCCCTTTTGTCCCTTCGGGACATTTCCCCCTGATAGGGGGAATCGGCCCCTGGAAGGGGAGCCTTTCTTTTGCAACGAATGAAGGCGCAGGGGGCGGGCCTGCGCCTTTGGATCAATGTCTGTATTTGTCGTCGAGCGTGGCCTTGAGCGAGCCGGCGGCGACCTCGCGGATGGCGAGCGTCACGGGCTTCTCCTCGAGCGGCTCATGCGTGAGCTCGGATTCGATCGACAGCTGCCGGGCGCGGTGCGCCACGACGTTGACGAGCAGATAACGGCTGTCCACATTCTTGAGAAGTTCCGACATTGCGGGGTAAAGCATTAGAGTTCCTCCTTTATGCAATGGATGCGATCCATCATTTTACACTTTTCTGCGGTCATGATCGCCAGCAGCTCCGCTGCGGCGTGGCCGACCGTATCGTTGACGACGAGATAGTCGTACTGGTATGCCTGGCTGTATTCCCATTTTGCCCGTTCCATGCGCTTTTCCATCGCCTCCGGGCTCACGTCGCCGCGTTTTTCGAGCCTGCGGCGGATCTCGGCGAGCGAGGGAGCCGTCAGGAAAACGAGCACGGCCTCGGGCAGGCGCTTTTTGATGTTCAGCGCGCCGACGACATCGACGTCCATGACGACATCGGTCCCGGCCTCGAGCGCCTCGCGGATGGGGGCCAGCGGGGTGCCGTAGTAGTTGCCGACGTACTCCGCGTGCTCGAGCAGCTCGCCGTTTTCGATCATGGTCTCAAACTGGGCGCGGGTCACGAAGTAATAGCTCTTGCCGTCGACCTCGCCCGGGCGCATGGGCCGGGAGGTCGCGGATATGGAATACTGCACCCGCTCGCGCTGCTGCACGACGCTGTTCAGGACGGTATTTTTTCCGACGCCCGAGGGGCCGGAAACCGCAAACAGTTTTCCCTTCATGGCTGTACGCTCGTCTCCTCTGCATTCTTTTCTTCCATGCGCGCGGCAATGGTCTCCGGCGTGACGGACGAGAGGATGACATGATCCGTGTCCATCAGCAGAACGGATTTCGTCCTGCGGCCGAACGACGCGTCGAGCAGCATCCCGCGCTCGCGCGCCTCCTGCACGACGCGCTTGATGGGGGCCGAGTCCGGGCTGACGACAGCCAAAATCCGCCCCGCCGCGACGGCGTTGCCGAAGCCGATCGAGATCAGTTTCATAGCTTCCTCCGCTTACTCGATGTTCTGCGTCTGCTCGCGGATCTTTTCCAGCTCCGCCTTGAGCTCGACGACGGTCCGGGCCTGCTCGAGATCGTTGCCCTTGGAACCGATGGTGTTCGATTCGCGGTTGAATTCCTGCAGCAGGAAATCGAGCTTGCGGCCGATGGGGCCGCCGGATGTCAGCATCTGCTCGAGCTGATCGAGATGGCTGCGCAGGCGGACGGTCTCCTCATCCACGGCGATCTTGTCGGCGTAGATGGCGGCCTCCTGCAGGATGCGGCCTTCGTCGATATTCGTCTGGCCGAGGACCTCCTGCATCTTCTCCGTCAGCCGCGCGCGGTATTCCGCGAGCGTGACGGGGCTTCTGGCCTCGACCTTCTCGACGAGGGACAAAACGGTCTTCGCGCGGCTGCGGAGGTCTGCCTCCATGGCCGCGCCCTCTTTTTCGCGCATGGCGTTGAACTTCGCCAGCGCCTCTTTGACGACGGACAGGATATCGTCCGTCAGCTTCTGCTCGTCCTCCTCCTGCTTCTCCACGACGAAGACGTCGGGCATGCGGGACAGGGCGGTGACGGAAATATCATCGCGCACGCCGTAGTCGGCGGCGATGGACTTGAGTGCGGCGAGATACCCTTCGAGCACGGGCTTATTGAGCGAGATCTGCAGGCTGGTGTCGGCCGTCACGTTGACGGTGATGAACAGATCCAGCTTGCCGCGGTTCACGTTTGCCTTGATGAGGGACTTGACCGCGTCCTCGGCAAAGCCGTAGACGCGCGGGAGCTTGACGTTCAGATCCAGATAGCGGTTGTTGACCGCCCGCATCTCGACGGTGATCTCCCGGCCGTCGATGGTTTTTTCCGCGCGGCCGTAGCCGGTCATACTTCTGATCACGTTGCGTTCCTTCCTTTCTATTCTTCCGCTGTGGCCGGTGCGAGGTTGGCGGCGATGGAATACTGGCCGATGGCGCCCGCGGAGTCATAGCCGTCGACATACACGCTGACCGGCACCTGATAGGTGCCCTCCTGCGTGTAGCCGCTCATATCCGCGACGATGCGGATATTGCCCGCGAGGATCTTCTGCGCGTCCGCAGCGTCGGCACGGATGGTGACCTGCACCTGCTGGGAAAGGCTCGTGGCCTTGAATTTTTCTTCGTTGACGCCGATGAAGACGATGTTGGTCGTCCGCAGCGTCTTGATCTGCTTGCCGTGGATGATGACGTGGATGGAGACCTCCTCCTGCCCGGAGACGTTCTTCACGTCGTTGGGGATGAGGATGGTGCGCGTGATGGTCTCGTCGTTGCTCGAGAGGGTGGAAAGGTCGATGGGTTCGAGCTGGATAGAGTTGAGCCCGTCGAGCACGGTCACGTCGCCGGAGAGCGTGACAGCCTGGATGTCCGCCGTGTAGGTCACGTCGGTCTCGGCCTTTGCGCCGCCGCCGTCGATGAACTCCACCTCGAGCGGCACGACCTTGTACTTGACGATCTTCATCGTCACCTCGACCGCGTCGGCGCTGAGCGTCAGCTCGGAGGTGTCGACCTGATTGCCGTCCTTGTCGAGCAGGACGTAGGAGACGGTCTCGGTGATGGTCTTATCGACGTTGCTGCGGTCGAGCGTGACCTGGGCGCAGTCGATGGTACCCACGATGGATTCCGGGCCTTCGACGGTGATGGAGTCATAGTCGAAGCTCGTGCTGTCGAGCATGAAGCCCTCGGCGATGCGGACGTTGGAGAAATCGCCCTTGACCTCGACCGACTTGCGGATCTGCCGCTCGACGGTGAAGGTGATGCTGGTGGGGGTCTTGTCCGCCCGGGTGATGGAGGAGGCGGAGACGGCGCTCGGGAGCGTAATGTCGTAGGTCATGGTGTATTCCTTGGTGCTGCGCACCTTGGACACGTCGACGACGGCCTTGATCTCGTCCTTATGCTGGTCGAGCGTCTTGAGATCGGCGTTTTTGCCGTAGAAATGCACGGAGACGAACTCCTGATAACCCCCCGTGATGACCAGCCCGTGGTCCTCCTGCAAAACCTCCGCGCCGGAGAACGTCACGGGGATGTTGCCGATGACAAGATCGACGTCCGGATTGACGACGGTCATGACGTAGACCCACAGGCACATGGCCGCAAGGACGGAGACGATCAGGGAGAAGAGTTTGCTTTTCATTTGGGACCGTCCTTCCTTGTGAGGCTTGCTGCGAGCTTTTTGAAGAGAGATTTCTTCTCGGTCTCATCCGCGATCAGCTCGTTGGACAGCAGCTTCTGCAGCGTCTGGGGGGCCAGATGGCGCTTGAGCATGCCGCCGATGGCGACGGAGATCGTGCCGTTTTCCTCCGACACGATGACGACCACGGCGTCGGAGACCTCGCTGGTGCCGACGCCCGCGCGGTGGCGCGTGCCGAGGTCGCCGGGCAGGTGCGGATTGTCGCTCAGGGGCATCACGCAGCCCGCGGCCGCGACGCGGCCGCCGCGGACGATGACCGCGCCGTCATGCAGGGGGGAATTTTTGAAAAACAGGTTGCGCAGCAGCTGCTCCGACAGCTGCGCGTCGACGATGGTGCCGGTTTTAAAGTATTCGTCGAGCGGCGTCTCACGTTCGAACACGAGCAGCACGCCGACGCGCTCGCGCGACATGATCTCGCAGGCCTGCACGGTGGCGTTGACGGCGCTCTGCTCGATCGAGGCGGTGGGCTCGGTGGCAAGCAGGTGGAAATGCAGCTGCGCGCCGACCCGCTCGAGCGCGCGGCGCAGCTCGGGCTGGAAGACGATGATGAGGGCGATCGCGCCGACCTCAAGGATCTTGTTGAGCAGCCAATTTAATGTATAGAGATTCAGAACGTCTGTCAGCAGCGTGATGGCGAGCAGAAGCAGGATCGCGCGGGCCACGCGGGCCGCGCTGGTCGAGCGGATCAGACGCAGGAGCGAATAGAAGATGATAGAAACGACCAGGATATCGACAATATCTGTGATCCCGATCGCCGGGACCTGATACAGAAGATTCTGGAAGAATTCTCGGATCGTAGCCATAGGGTCATTCTCCCACTGATACTTATAGATAGTCTAAATTATACTCCATCTTCTCCCCCGGCGCAAGCCCGGGACGGAAGAAAGTTTTGGGGAAGTTTGGCGGCGGGCCGGCGTGAAAAAATAATCCCATGATTTTTCAGAAAAGGCTTGCTATTTGGCCGGATATCTGATATACTTGGCACAAGAGCCAAGCAATTGGCATGCAAGCTTATCTGCAATGGGGTACCCCATTGCACCGGGAGGTCCCCTCCCGGTGCGATCCCCGTCCGTCTGCCCGCCGGGTACGGGATACAGACGCAGGAGGAAACCGCATGAAAAGACGACTCTTCGCGCTCGCCATCGCCCTGCTGCTGGCAGTCTCCCTGCCGGTCTCGGCCCTGGCCGCGACCTGGTATCTGGAGAACGGCGATATCACCATCCGTGCCACGGAAGACGGTCAGTACGTATCGCAGGGCGACAACGCCGCAGTAGAAGACAATACACCGGTCATCAAGCAGAACGAACAGAACGACAGCAGCACGGCAACAGACAAAACGATCACGATCGACGCGGAAAAAGACGCAACGGCCAACGTCACATTGGACGGGGTGAATATTGTCATTGACAACACATGGGAACACCAAGGAACGGCTGGGATCCGCACCACGGGCGAAGGTAACGTGACCATTGAGCTTGACGGTGAAAACTCGGTGAAAAGTGCCGTCAGAGCCGCCGGTCTGCAGAAGGAGAACGGCGGGAACCTGACGATCAAGGACAATAATGCCACCGCTGGCAAGCTGAAAGCTACCGGCGGAATAGGCGGTGCCGGTATTGGCGGCGGTGCGAAAGAAAGTGTCAGCAATATTACGATCACCGGCGGTGAGATCATCGCAACGGGTGGTAATGGCAGTGCAGGGATCGGCGGCGGCCGCGACAGCGGCCCAAACAGCGCCAGCGGCATTCTTATCTCCGGCGGTAAAGTCACTGCCACAGGCGGTGATTTCGGCGGCGCTGGTATCGGCGGCGGCAACTGGTCGAGTGCGTCCGACATTACGATCACCGGCGGCGAGGTTACCGCAAAGGGCGGCACAAATGGCGCTGGCATTGGCGGCGGTTGGAATGGCAGCGGAGGTAATCTCTCCGTCTCCATCTCCGGTGACGCACAGGTAAAGGTACAGGGCGGTGACAGCGATTATTGGGCTGGTGCAGGCGCTGGTATTGGTAACGGCGGCAGCGGCGGCGGTAGCCTATCTACGGCTAACGGCGACGAAGTCGAGCCGGATACTTCCGGGCTGACGGAAAACGGGAAGCTCGAGTATTACGCGCCCGGCAAGAATATGGCTACGGATGCGCCGGAGAAGGTCATTGAGAACAAGCCGGAGACCGAACCCGAACCTTCGGGCGATCATGCGCAGCCCGGCGCGTCTGCGCCCGTCTATAGCGTGACGGACAAGGACGGGAACGCAGTCTCTTATACCGCGGCCCGCGAGGGCGGCGTGCTGACCATCCGGGTGGACGCGGCGTTCGCGCGGCTGACGCTCACGGCAGACGAAGCGCAGGCGCTGACGGCGCAGGGCGTGGAGAAAGTCATCTTCGTGACGACCAGCGCGACCTCCGCCTTCCGCCCCGCCGACCTCACCGCCTACAAGGACGAAGCTCCGTTCGTGCTGACCCACGACGGCGAAACGGTCACCTTCACCGCGGGCGAGACCGACCTCGCGTCGCTGCTGCTGCAGGCGTGACATTTTAATAGACAAAAGCCTTCCCCGGATGGGGAAGGCTTTTTGCTTTAGCGGCGCACACCCAAAGCCTCCCCTTCCAGGGGAGGTGGCTCGGCGAAGCCGAGACGGAGAGGTTGCTGCAAATTTGCGACGACCTCTCAGTCAGCCTTGCGGCTGACAGCTCCCCTGCAAGGGGAGCCTTTGGATATAAAAAACGCTCCGTGCGGGTGCACGGAGCGTTTTTTGTCTTATGAACCGGGAAGGGATCAATAGAACTTCTTTCTGTTCTTGCGAGCAGCTTCAGACTTCTGCTTACGCTTCAGGCTGGGGCTGACATAATGCTCTCTCTTCTTGACCTCGGCGATCACACCAGCCTTTGCACAGCTGCGCTTGAACCGCTTCAGAGCATTCTCCAAGGACTCGCCTTCCTTGACGCGAACTTCAGACATTGTTTTCCCTCCCTCCGATGCAGCCGGCTAAATCCAGGCTGCTTTCAGGGCCAACATAATTGGCTTCATTATTATAGTGAACAGGCGTTGTAAAGTCAAGCATTTTTTTCGCCTGTCCGGCAAATTTCAAAAATTTTGTTTACTTTACGATCAGGTTCACGAGCTTATTTTTGACAAGGATGACCTTGACGATGGTCTTGCCGTCGATGGCGCGGGCGACCTTCTCGTTCTGCTTGGCGGTCTCGACGATGAAGTCCTGCTCGGAGTCGACGGGGACGTTGATCGTGCCCTTGAGCTTGCCGAGGACCTGGACAGCCATCTCGACGTGGGAGGCGACGGTCTTGCTCTCGTCGTATTCCGGCCAGGGCTGCTGCATGGCCATGGTACCGGTCTTCGCGGCCTCGCCGGTCAGCTCCCACATCTCCTCGACCATATGCGGGGCGAAGGGGCTGAGCATGAGCATGAGCATCTTGAGGTCGCCCTTCGTCAGGCCGTTGGCGTAGAACTCGTTGACCATGGTCATGAGGGCGGCGATGGCGGTGTTCATTTTGAGCTCGTCAATGTCCTGCGTGACCTTGCGGATGGTCTTGTGGATGATGGCCTCGTTCTTTTCGCTGAGTGCTTCGGAGTCGGAGGCCATGTCCATGAGGTTCCAGCAGCGGTCGAGGAAGCGCTTGGAGCCCTTGACGGCCTCATCGGACCAGGTGGCGACCTTTTCAAAGTCGCCGATGAACATGATATACAGGCGCATGGTGTCCGCGCCGTAGGCCTTGACGACATCGTCGGGGTTGACGACGTTGCCGAGGGACTTGCTCATCTTGACCGCCGGGCGCAGCGCCTGATTGCCGTACTTGGCGATCAGCGCGTCCTTCTCCTCCTGCGTGGAGACGTTGCCGACGTAGTGCGGGTTCTGGCCGAGGATCATGCCGTGGCTCGTGCGCTTGGCATACGGCTCCTTGGTGTGGACGACGCCGATGTCATAGAGGAACTTGTGCCAGAAGCGGGAGTAGAGCAGGTGGAGCGTGGTATGCTCCATGCCGCCGTTGTACCAGTCGACGGGGCCCCAGTACTGCTCGGCTTCCTTGGAGACAGGCGCCTGATCGTCGTGCGGGTCCATATAGCGCAGGAAATACCAGCTGGAGCCGGCCCACTGCGGCATGGTATCGGTCTCACGCTTGGCGGGGCCGCCGCAGCACGGGCAGGTGGTGTTGACCCAGTCGGTCATCTTGGACAGGGGGCTTTCGCCGTCGTCGGTCGGCTCATAGCTCTCGACCTGCGGCAGAACGACGGGCAGCTGATCCTCGGGGACCGGCACCCAGCCGCACTTCGGGCAGGAGACCATCGGGATGGGCTCGCCCCAGTAGCGCTGGCGGGAGAAGACCCAGTCGCGCAGCTTGTAGTTGACCTTTTCGTGGCCCCAGCCCTGGTCGATGGCGTACTGCTTCATGGCGGGGATGGCCTCTTTGACGGTCATGCCGTCCAGGAAGCCGGAGTTGACCATGATGCCGGTATCGTCCTTGAGGGTAAAGGCGCCCTTGGTGATGTCGCCGCCCTTGACGACCTCGACGATGGGCAGGCCGAACTTCGTGGCGAAGTCCCAGTCTCTCTGGTCGTGGCCGGGCACGCCCATGACGATGCCGGTGCCGTAGCTCATGAGGACATAGTCGGAGACGAACATCGGCACGACCTTGCCGGTGGCGGGGTTCGTGACCTCGATGCCCTCGAGGCGGACGCCGGTCTTGTCCTTGTTCAGTTCGCCGCGCTCAAAGTCGGACTTGCGGGCGGCAGCCTCTTTGTAGGCCTCGACGTCGGCCCAGTTGGCGATCTTGTCCTTCCACTTGGCGAGCAGCGGATGCTCGGGCGAGATGACGGTATAGGTCACGCCGAAGAGGGTGTCGACACGGGTGGTGTAGACGGTGATATCGTCTTCGGTGTTGGTGTGGAAGGTGACCTCGGTGCCGGTGGAGCGGCCGATCCAGTTGCGCTGCTGGGTCTTGACGCGCTCGATGTAATCCAAATCGTCCAGATCGTCGATCAGACGGTCGGCGTATTTGGTGATACGGAGCATCCACTGGCTCTTTTCCTTGCGGATGACCGGCGCGCCGCAGCGCTCGCACACGCCCTCGACGACCTCTTCGTTGGCCAGGACGCATTTGCAGCTCGTGCACCAGTTGACGGGCATGGTGGTCTTGTAGGCCAGGCCGTGCTTGTACATCTGCAGGAAGATCCACTGCGTCCACTTGTAGTACTCGGGGTCGGTGGTGTCGACGACGCGGTCCCAGTCGAAGCTGTAGCCGAGCATTTTGAGCTGGCGGGTGAAGTTTTCGATGTTCCGCTTGGTGACGATGGCAGGATGGATGTGGTTCTTGATGGCGAAGTTCTCCGTCGGCAGGCCGAAAGCGTCGAAGCCGATCGGGTTCAGGACATTATAGCCCTGCATCCGCTTTTTGCGGCAGATGATGTCCATCGCGGTGAACGGGCGCGGATGGCCGACGTGCAGGCCCGCGGCCGAGGGGTACGGGAACTCGATAAGGCCGTAGAACTTGGGCTTTTTGTCGCCGGTGACAGCGGCGTAGGGCTTGGTCTGCTCCCACTTTTCCTGCCATTTCTTCTCGATGGCTGCAAAATCGTATTTCATAACAAACTCCTTTGTCTGATAATTCTGACGTTAAAAACGCCCCTGACCATCCGGTCAGGGGCGTAAAGTACGCGGTACCACCCTGCTTCGGCTGCAGACGCAGCCCTCAAGCGGCCTCTAACGCGGCCATCCGTCTGTCCTTACTGCGGTTCGGAACAGCGGCTCCGGGGCGAGAGCCGTCCGCGCATCCTTCCCGGCTCGCACCGGCCGCCGGGTCTCTGAGAAATTCGCGCGGGGCATTCCCCTTCTTTGCCTTTTACGGGTTATTGTACTACTTTTCGCGGATTTGTCAAGCGTTTTCGCCCAGGACGGACGAAAGATTCACCTGATGGCCGTCCTGCCAGAGGCGTTCGAGGTCGTAGAACTTCCGGGCCTCGGCCGTGAAGACGTGGACGACGAGACTGCCGAAGTCCATGAGCACCCACGTGCCGCCGCGATGGCCCTCGCGGGAGAGCATCGGCTCGCCGGCTTCGTCCATGGTCTCTTCGACGGCGTCGCAGAGCGTCTTGACGTGGGTGGAGCTGGTAGCGGTGCAGATGAGGAAATAATCGGCGAGGGTCGAGATATCGGTGATGCCGATGAGGCGGATGTCCTCGCCCATCTTGGCGTCGAGCGCCTTTGCCGCGCGCGCGGCGACTTCTTTTGCACTGAGCATAGTTTGCTTCCTTTCTATTCTTCAGGATCGGTGTCTTCCCAGAGCGCGTCGCCCGCGAAGGGGTCGTCCGGGAGCGGCTGTTCCGGCTGTACTGGGTCGGCGGGGTCCTCCGCGGGATCTTCCGCGGGAAGGTCCGGGGTCTCGTCGGGGGCTTCGGTGGTTTCCGGCGTTTCGGGGATCTCCGGGGCGGGGTCGGCCTGCTTCTGGTAGGAATAGGCCGTCTCCGGCGTGATGACGGTCAGGCTCCCGGCGCTGATGGGCGTATCGTAGGGGTTGAAGGCTTCGTTCACGACGCTCAGCAGCTTTCCGGCGTAGAGGGGGTAATAGGACGCACCATTGATCATCGCGCCCTCGCCCTCGGCGGTGTAGGTCTTCATATTGTCAAAATCGCAGCTGAGCAGTTCCTTGCCGAACCAGACCATGTTGCCGGTCGTGAGGTTCGTGGTGACGTATTGGGAGAAGATATCCGCGAATTCCTTAATCTTTGTCAGGCTGCTGACGGACAGGCACTGCTTGGCCAGCGCCTTGAGGAACTGCTGCTGGGTCTGGGTGCGCTGGATGTCCTGCGTGGCGTAGCCCTTGCGGAAGCGGACGAGGCCCATGGCCTGTTCGCCGTCGAGCGTCTGCAGGCCCTTCTGCAGGTGGATATAGAGGTTTTGCGAGGGGTCTTCGTAGTTCATGTCCATCGGCACGTCGAATTCGACGCCGCGGACAAGGTCGACGGTCTTTTGGAACGCCTCGAGGTCCACGAGCACGTAGCCGTCGACCGGGAAGCCAAGCAGGTCTTTGAGCCGGGAGGCCAGGCGCTCCATGCCGTCCTTGCCGCCGCCTGCGTAGACGGAGTTGATCTTCATGAGTCCCCCGCCGCCGGTCGCGACCGGCGTGTCGCGCGGGATGGACAGGAGCGCGACCGTATGGTCGTTCGCGTCGAGATGGGCGATGATGATGGTGTCGGTGCGGGTACCGTCGTCGTCAGTGCCGCAGATGAGGATGTTGTAGACGCCGTCCTGCAGGGCCTTGGGCTGCTCGGTGGGGACGTCCGGCTCGGGTTCCTCCTCCGGCTGCTCCGTCTCATGCGGTGTGACATGGATGACGGAGGGTTCGGCCTCGTCCGGCTCAGATACCGGCTCCGGATCCGGCTGGGAGAGGCTGGGGCGCTGCACGGGCTTTACGAGCAGCTTCCAGGCGGCGAACACACCGCCCGTCAGCGCCAGCACGACACACACGGCGATGATCGCCGCCCGCGTGCCGCGCGGGAGCTTCTGCCGCGGCGCGGCATGGGCTGCGCGGCGGCGATTGCCAAACAATTTCATTCAGAGTTCCTTTCGGGCTTGCAGGAGCCAGTCACGCGCGTGGATGGAAGTCTCGCACACGGCCGCCCGCTCTTCCTGCAAAAAGGCGATGGTCCGCTCGAGCGCGAGCAGCACGCCCGCGTCGAGATCGCGCGCCGCGGCTTCGCGGATGGCGTCCACGCCGGGATAGGTGCGGTTCGGCTCGATCATGTCGGCCAGATAGATGATCTTTTCGAGCGCCGTCATATCGGGCTTCCCGGTCGTATGGTACTTGATGGCGCTGACAACGGCGTCACTTTCGCCGAAGATGCTCCGGGCGGCCGCCGCGCCGGTCTTGGCGTGCAGGAGCTGCGGATTTGCGCGCTCAAACTCTGTCACGGGCAGCTGCCAGCGGCCGATGAGCGCTTGCTGCTCGCCGGGCGTGAGTGCCTTGGTGACGTCGTGGAGGATGCCCGCGCGGGCGGCCAGCTGCGCGTCCGCGCCGTATTTCTGCGCGAGCTGCACGGCTGTGTCGGATACGCCCTGCGTGTGTGCGCGGCGCTTTTCCTTATGGAGGGAGAGGCTGACGCGGCACAGGTCCTCAAACGGCAGGCTGCGGTAGTCGCCGCCCACGCCGTAGAGCTTTTCCCGCTCGATCTTCGCCAGCACGTCCGGGTGCAGAAGCCCGTCCGCGATGCCGAAGAAGAGCAGCCGCCGGGCCTCGGTGGAGGAGATCTCCAGACACTCGTTCTGCAGGACGATGGGGCGGACGCCGAAGGCGGTCTCAACGGCCTTCGCCTGCTGCTGAAGGGCGGCGGAAAGCGCGGCATCGGCGCGCACGCGGGCCATGCAGACAGGCGTCGCTAATTTTGCGATGGCTTCCGGCTCGCGCCACTGGAAGAAGGAGAGGAACATGTCGGTCCCCATGAGCAGAAACAGCTCGTCCTGCCCATAGCTTTCCCGGAGCGCGCGCAGCGTATCCACGGTATAGCTCGGGCCGGGGCGGTCAAGCTCGATGCGGCTGACGGACATGCCGGTCTCGCCCGCAATGGCGAGCTCGGTGAGCGCAAGGCGCGTTTCGCCGTCCGGCGAGCCGCCGGCCACGGCCTTATGCGGCGGGATGGCTGCCGGGATGAAAAGGATCTCGCCCAGCTGCAGAAGCGCGCGCGCGTTCCGCGCCGCCAGCACGTGGCCCAGATGCGGCGGATTGAAGCTGCCGCCGTAAATGCCGATCCGTCTCATATTCCGTGCCTCCCCTGCGGTTTGTTAATCCTGTTCTTCCTTCTGCTGGCGGCTGCGCTCGATCGCGGCGGCGACCGCCTTGTCGTGGAAGTACTGCTTGCGCTGCTTGCGCTGCTGCTCGGCCGCCTGCTTGCGGGCGCGCAGGCCGGCCTTGACGGGGTTGTCGTTGCCGGAGGGCTTCTTTTTGGCGGGCTTTCTGGCCGCGGCCTTTTTCTTTTCCTGCGCGAGCTTTTCCGACTTGCGCCAGATCACGAATTTCGTGCCGACGCAGGCGATGCCCTCGGCGCCGAGCGCTTCGCAGAGCGCGTCGGATGCTTCGCGGGCGGTGAGTCCGGCGGTCTCGAGGACGCGGCCCTTGACGAGCTCGTGGCTGTCAAGCAGGATGACGGCCTCGTCCAGAAGGGTCTGGGAAATGCCGCTCTTGCCGACGATCAGGGTGACCTCCAGCGGATTGGCCTGCGCGCGCAGCGCGGCGCGTTCTTTACTTGTCATCATGTTCCAATTCCTCCTGATAGATTCTGCAGAAGGCCTGCAGGGCCCGTGCGCGGTGCGAGATGGCGTTCTTTTCCGCCGGGGTGAGCTCGGCGTAGGTCTTGCCGAGCTCCGGCAGGAAGAAGACCGGGTCGTAGCCGAAGCCGCCGGTCCCCTGCGGGGCAAAGAGGATCTCGCCGGGGCATTCGCCGCGGGCGACGATCTTCCGGCCATCCGGCCACAGGCAGGTGATGACGCAGACGAACTTCGCCGCGCGGCTGCCCGCCGGAACGTCCTTCAGGTTTGCAAGCAGATAGTCGATGCGCTCGGCATCGGAGTTTTTGTGGCCGTAGCGGGCGGAATAGACGCCCGGTGCGCCGTCCAGGCTATCGACCATGAGGCCGGAATCGTCGGCCAGGACGGGCAGGCCGCTGGCCTTCATGACGGCCTCGGCCTTGAGAAGAGAATTTTCCTCAAAGGTCGTGCCGGTCTCGTCGACGTCGATATCGAGGCCGTATTCGGACTCGAGCGCGATCTCAAAGCCGAGGCCGGACAAGATCGCCGAGAGCTCGGTGAGCTTATGCTGATTTTTGCTGGCCAGGATCACTTTCATATGAGCGCCTCCGCGAAGCTTTTCGCGTCGAAGGGCATGAGATCGTCGATCTGCTCGCCGACGCCGATGAATTTGACCGGGATCTGCAGCGCCTGCGCCACGGCGATGACGACGCCGCCCTTGGCCGTGCCGTCGAGCTTGGTCAGCACCATGCCGGTGACGCCCGCGCACTCCTGGAACTGTTTGGCCTGCAGGAGGCCATTCTGGCCGGTCGTGCCATCGAGGACGAGCAGGACCTCTTTGCTGGCGTTCGGCAGCTCGCGGTCCAGGATGCGGGAGATCTTGTTCAGCTCGTTCATGAGGTTCTGCTTGTTGTGCAGACGGCCGGCGGTATCGCAGATGATGACATCGCTGCCGCGGGCCTTGGCCGCGGCGATGGCGTCATAGACGACGGAGGCGGGGTCGGCGCCCTCGTGCTGGCGGATGATGTCGCAGTGGGCGCGCTCCGACCAGATCTCGAGCTGGTCGGCCGCGGCGGCGCGGAAGGTGTCGCCCGCGCACAGGAGGACCTTTTTGCCCTGGTCGCGCAGCTGGTGCGCGAGCTTGCCGATGGTGGTGGTCTTGCCGACGCCGTTGACGCCGATGACGAGGATGACCGACGGCTTCGTGTCGAGCCGCAGGCCGGAGTCGCCGACGTTCAGCATGTCGGCGAGGATGGCGCGCAGGGCGATCTTGGCCTCGTCGACGGTCTTGATGTGCTGCTCGCGGACGGTCTGGCGCAGGCGGTCCATGACGGTCTCGGTGGTGTCCATGCCGAGGTCGGAGACGATGAGGCTCTCTTCCAGATCGTCGTAGAAGTCGTCGTCCAGCTCGCTGGCGGTGAAGACGCTGCTGATGGAGCTGGCAGTCTTGCTCAGCCCCTGCTTGAGTTTTTCAAAAAATCCCATGTATCTGAATCCTTTCTGGATGGTTTGGCAGTGGAAAAGGCAAAGCCCAAGGCCCCCCTTTCAGGGGCCGATTCCCCCTATCAGGGGGAAATGTCCCGAAGGGACAAAAGGGGTAGGGATGCTGTCAGCCGCAGGCTGACTGAGAGGTTGTCGCAAATTTGAAACGACCTCTCCGTCCCGGCTTCGCCGGGCCACCTCCCCTGGGAGGGGAGGCTTTGGAACGTGATATCCGTCTTACGCCGTGATGCCCAGCTGTTTGGCGAGCTCGTCGAGGCTCAGGCGGAGGATCTTGGAGACGCCCTGCTCCTGCATGGTGACGCCGTAGAGGACGTCGGCGGCTTCCATCGTGCCGCGGCGGTGGGTGATGACGATGAACTGGGTCTTGTCGCTGAGGGTATGGAGGTAGCTGGCGAAGCGCTCGACGTTGCGGTCGTCCAGCGCGGCGTCGATCTCGTCGAGCATGCAGAACGGCGTGGGCCGGACTTTGAGGATGGCGAAATAGAGCGCGATGGCGACGAAGGCCTTCTCGCCGCCGGAGAGCAGCGTGATGGTCTTGACCTGCTTGCCGGGCGGCTGAACGCGGATCTCGATGCCGCATTCGAGCGGCGCGGACTTATCTTCCAGAATGAGCGAGGCCTTGCCGCCGCCGAACATCTCGGCGAAGGTCTTGCCGAAATACTCGTCGATGCGGGCAAACTCGCGCACGAAGATCTCCGTCATCTCGGTCGTGATGGAGGCGACGATGGTTTCCAGCTCCGATTTGGCGTGCTGTACATCGTCGCGCTGGGCGGTGAGGTATTCGTAGCGTTCGGACACGCGGGCGTATTCGTCGATCGCGCCGAGGTTCGGCGTGCCGAGGGCGGAGATCTTCCGCCGGACCTCGCCGATGCGCTTGTTGGCGGCTGCGAGATTTTCGATCTCGACGGTCTCCTTTTCAGCGGTGCCGGGCGTCAGCTCGTAGGAATCCCAGAGGCGGTCGACGATCTGCTTTTCCTCGAGCTCGCTGGTGGCCTTTTTCTGCTCGAGACGGGCCGTCTCGCGTTCGAGCTGGAGGATGGACTGGTTTTTCTCCTGCGCCTGCTTTTCGGTCTGGTTGCGTTTGGCCTCGAGCTGGGCGCGGGCGTCGACGGCGGCTTTGAGCGTCTGCTGAGCCTCGTCCAGCTCGCGCTCGCCCGCCGCGAGCGCGGCGGTCTTTTCTTCGATCTGCGCCTCGAGCGCGGCGATCTGCGCCTCGTATTCGGCGATCAGGTTCGTTTTCTGGGTCACGTCGCCCTGCATGGCCTCGCTGAGGGCCTGCAGCTGGGCGATGGTGGTCTCGGAGGCGCTGCGGGCCGCCTCGATGGCGGCGGTCTGCAGGCGCAGACGGGTCATCTCGTCCGCGGACTGCTGCTGGCGGGCGGAAATGGAGGACTGCTCCGCGTCGAGCGCCGCTTCCTGCTGCGCAAGGGCGGACTGGGCATCCGTCTGCTGCCGCAGCTGGTCCTTGAGGGTCTGGAGCTTGCCCTCCTCGCCGCCGGTGCGGGTGGTGAGGCGGGTGAACTCGGCTTCGAGATTCTGCAGGTTCTCCTCGACCGTCGCAGCCAGGAGCTGGACCTGCTTGGCTTCCTCGGTGCGGCGCAGGACCTCGTCCTCCGCTTCGCGGAGGCGGCCCTGGACGGCGGTGATCTCAAACTCGGTCTTCGCGGCGAGCGAGGCGGCCTCGGCTGCCTGCTGGCGAAGGGTCTCGGCGCTGGCGGCGAGCGCTTTGCGTTCTTCCGCGAGGCGCGAGAGCGTATTGGCGCGGGTCAGCACGCCCGCGCTTTTGGCGGCGGAGCCGCCGGTCATGCTGCCGCCCGCGTTCATGACCTGCCCGTCGAGCGTGACGATGCGCACGCGGCTGCCGCTCGCGCGGGCCATGGGCACGGCGTGGTCGAGCGTGTCGCAGATGACGGTGCGGCCGAGGGCGTTTTCCACGACGGCGCGGTACTGCGCGTCGCAGGAAACGAGACTGGAGGCGATGGCGATGAAGCCCGGCTGGCGCTGGCAGACGGTATCCTGCAGCGTCTGGGGCCGGATGGTGGTGAGGGGCAGGAAGGTCGCGCGGCCGCCGTCGCGGCGCTTGAGCATCTGGATGGCGGCTTTGCCGTCTTCCTCGGAGGAGACGACGATATTCTGCATGGCCGCGCCGAGCGCGGTCTCGATGGCGGTGGTATAGCGGTCTTCGACGCGGATGAGCTTGGAGACCGGGCCGTGGACGCCGCGCAGGCGTCCGGCGCCCGCGTCCTGCATGACGAGGCGGACGGCCTTGGAAAAGCCCTCATAGTCGCGCTCAAGCTCCTGCAGCATGCGGATCTTGGAATCGAGGGTATCGAGCTGGACGCCGGCGGCGCTCGCCTGCTTCTGCAGGGCGTCGCGCTTGTCCTGCCGGGTCCTGAGCCGGAGCTCGTAGCCGGCGATGGTGTTTTTCGCGCTCTGCGCGTCCTCCTGCGCCTGGGCAAGGCTCTTTTTGCAGGCGGACTGCTGGTCGGCGATCTGGGCTTTGCGGGCGCGGGCGGCGGTCAGGTCCTCTTCGAGGACGGCTTTGCGGGCCTGCACCTCTTCCATGGAAGCCTCCATGGAGGCGATCTGCGCCTGGGTGGAGGCGCTCTGCGTCTGCAAAAGCGCCTGCTGGGCGTGCAGGGCGGTCAGCTTCTGGCCTGCCGCGGCAGCTTCGCCGGAGAGGGAGTCCGCCTGCGTCTGCGCCTGCGCGAGAGCCTGTTCGGCCTCGGAAAGCTCCTGATCATTTGCCGCGATCTTCTCCTGCTCGGCCGCGATCTGCCCGGCGATGCCGCCGCTGCGGGTCTGCTGGTCCTGCAGCTCCTGCTGCACGCGGGCGATGTTGGTGCGGTGGTGCTGGATCTCGGACTGCAGGAGGGTGATATCGTTCTGGGTCTGCTGGAGGGCGGTCTCGAGCTGGCCGATGGTCTCGCGCTGGTGGTCGAGCTGGAGGGTCTGCTGGTTATACTGCAGGCTCAGCTGCTCGGAGCGGCTGTAGAGGGTGGTCAGCTCGTCGTGTGCCTGCTCGAGGATAAAGGCGGCGGAGGCGTAGTCGGTCTCGGCCTTGCGGGCGGTCTCGGCGATCTTTTTGAGGTTTTCGAGCCAGACCGTGACCTCGAGCCCACGGAGCTCGCCGCGGAGCGTCAGATACTTCTGCGCCTTTTCCGCCTGCTCCTTCAGGGGGCCGACCTGCAGCTCCAGCTCGGAGATCTTGTCGCCGATGCGCAGAAGATTGTCCTCGGTGTTGGCCAGACGGCGCTCGGTATCCTCCTTGCGGTGGCGGAATTTGGAGATGCCGGCGGCTTCCTCGAAAATTTCGCGGCGGTCGGTCGATTTGAGGGCAAGGATTTCGTCGATGCGGCCCTGGCCGATGTTGGAATAGCCCTCTCGGCCAAGACCGGTGTCCATGAACAGCTCGTTGATGTCCTTGAGGCGGGCAAGCTGCTTGTTGATATAGTATTCGCTCTCGCCGGAGCGGAAATAGCGGCGGGTGATCATGACCTCGGGGGTCTCGATGCGAAGGCTGGCGTCGGAGTTGTCGAGGACGAGGGTGGCCTCGGCGTAGCCGACGGCGGGGCGCTTGGCGGTGCCGCCGAAGATGACGTCTTCCATCTTCGCGCCGCGCAGGGCGCGGGTGCTCTGCTCGCCGAGGACCCAGCTGATGGCGTCGGATATATTCGATTTTCCGCTGCCGTTCGGCCCGACGATGGCGGTACAGTCGCTGCCGAACTGCAGAAGCGTCTTGTCCGGGAAGGACTTGAAGCCCTGGATCTCCAATGATTTCAGATACACGCGGATACCTCTCCAATTTATTCTATCATGGTATTTTAGCATTTTTCTGCGGGAAATGCAATCATAGAATGCGAGGAGCGTGGAGATGGGGCGCAGATCCAAAGCCTCCCCTTCCAGGGGAGGTGGCTCGGCGAAGCCGAGACGGAGAGGTTGCTGCAAATTTGCGACGACCTCTCAGTCAGCCTGCGGCTGCCAGCTCCCCTGGAAGGGGAGCCTTGGGTGCGGCGTATCCTGGTGCCTTCCCCTATGATGCGAATCAATAGTTGAACCGCAAGAGGAGGGCGGCGAAA
>ENA-UOJB01000891-UOJB01000891.1-human-gut-metagenome-genome-assembly--contig:-C48-NODE-891-length-28522-cov-21.881371_pt1 | contig 28522 bp, 29 predicted proteins | sample MGYA00242338_ERZ723885 | MGnify/ENA metagenome assembly ERZ723885
GGGGAGTCGGAACACCCCTCCCTGCCTCTGGCCCAGCGGAGCGTCCCTGCACGCTGAAGGCAAGCAGTAACTTTCCCCGCGGAGCGCAGCACGCTTCACCCCCCTTTCCGGGCGCTTCCCTGAAAAAATATGCAAAAAATAGTGCATTCCGGTGCGTTTTGTGATATCTTATAAAGGCGTGTAACCACAAATAACACAACTGCGTCCATAGGACGCATAAGGAGGAACTGTATATGAAGCTGGAAACCGGAATCTGCGGCGAGCAGAGCGTGCGCGTGAGCGCAGAGAATACCGCAAAGACCATGGGCAGCGGCACGCTGGACGTGTTTGCTACCCCTGCACTGGTGGCACTGGCCGAAAAGACCTGCTGGCAGAGCGTTGCCCCCGCGCTGGAAGCGGGCAGCGGCACGGTGGGCACCAAGCTGGAGCTGGAGCACACCGCACCCACCCCTGTGGGCATGACCGTGACCTGCCACAGTGAGCTGGTGGCCGTAGAGGGCCGCAAGCTGACCTTTAAGGTGACGCTTGCGGACGAGAAAGGCCCTGTGGGCGGCGGCACCCACGAGCGCTTTATCATCTTTGAGGAAAAGTTTGCCGCTAAGGCTGAGGCCAAAAAGGGCTAAGGATCGTCCGGTTCTGTTTCGTCCAGCCGCAGCGGCGGCAAGTCTGCGGCCAGCAGCTGCTGCTCGGCGCGGGTCTGCGCGTCCTGCAAAAGCTGCACAGCCTGCACACTGGCGCGGAACAGTTCAAAGTACATGGCCTTGTAATCCGGCACGGTGCACACCCCCTTTGCATTTCTGTGGGTAGTCTGCCCCGCAGCCTGCACCCCGATACGCCGGACGAACCCCGCAGACAATGATTGACACCTGATATGAGGAGCTTATGAAAAACAAAAATCTTTCTTGGGTGGGGGCGCTGTTCGTCTTTGCCCTGCTGCTGTGGTGCACGGCGGTGACCCCCGGCAAGGTGGCCGACCCCGCCACCTACACCTGTGCGGTGTACAGCACCTTCTTTTCCCTGCTGCCGCCTGTCATTGCCATCGTGCTGGCGCTGAACACCAAGGAGGTGTACACCTCACTGCTGGTGGGCATTGCCTCCGGTGCGCTGCTGTATGCCAACGGCAACCTTGAGCTGGCACTGAACACCCTGTTCTTCAACGAGGACGGCGGCATGATCACCAAGCTGTCGGACTCCGGCAACGTGGGCATTCTGGCCTTTCTGGTCATGCTGGGCATTCTGGTGGCGCTGATGAACAAGGCGGGCGGCTCAGCAGCCTTTGGCCGCTGGGCCTCCACCCACATCCACAGCCGGGCGGGCGCACAGTTTGCCACCCTGCTGCTGGGCGTGATGATCTTTGTGGACGACTACTTCAACTGCCTGACCGTGGGCTCGGTGATGCGCCCGGTGACCGACCGGCAGAAGGTGTCCCGCGCAAAGCTGGCCTACCTGATCGATTCCACCGCTGCGCCCATCTGCATCATTGCGCCGGTATCCAGCTGGGCGGCTGCCGTCACCTCCAGCGTCCCGGCGGGTTCCGGCATCAACGGCTTTACCATGTTCCTGCGCACCATTCCTTATAACTATTACGCCGTCATGACCGTGGTGATGAGCCTGTTCCTCATCTTTACCGGGGCAGAGTTCGGCCCCATGAAGCTGAACGAGGACAACGCCCAAAACGGCGACCTGTTTACCACCGCCGACCGTCCCTACGGCGACGATGTGGACGACGGCAGCGATACCAACGGCCATGTCATCGACCTGATCGCGCCGGTGCTGGTGCTGATCGCGGCCTGTATCTTCGGCATGGTGTACACCGGCGGCTTCTTTGAGGGCGTGGACTTCATCACCGCCTTTGCGGACTGCAACGCTTCGGCGGGTCTGGTGCTGGGCAGCAGCATCGCTTTGCTGTTCACCTTTGTATTTTACCGGGTGCGCAGCGTGATGACCTTTCAGGACTTTGCCGCCTGCATTCCCGAGGGCTTCAAGGCCATGGTCAGCCCCATGCTGATTTTGTCCCTTGCATGGACGCTGTCCGGCATGACCGGCCTGCTGGGTGCAAAGTATTATGTGGCAAACCTGCTGGGCAGCTCTGCGGCGGCTTTGCAGTATCTGCTGCCGTTCATCATCTTCCTTGTGGCAGTGTTCCTTGCCTTTGCCACCGGCACTTCCTGGGGCACCTTCTCCATCCTGATCCCCATCGTCTGTCAGGCCTTCCCGGACGGCGAGATGCTGGTGGTGTCCATTGCCGCCTGCCTGTCCGGCGCGGTGTGCGGCGACCACTGCTCCCCCATCTCGGATACCACCATCATGGCCTCGGCGGGCGCGCATTGCAGCCATGTGAACCACGTTTCCACCCAGCTGCCCTACGCCATTACGGCGGCGGCCTGCTCGGCGGTGTGCTACGTCATCACCGGCCTTGCACAGGCAGTGCTGGGCAGCCGCGCAAGCCTTGTCACCTCGCTGGTGCTGCTGGTGGTAGCCATCGTGCTGGAACTGGCAGTGCTCAGCGTCATCCGCGCCCGCACCCGGGCAAAAACTTCCGGGGATGCTGTGTAAAAATTCCGCTATGCAGCGGGGCATTTTCGTGGTATACTAGCCGTATAGCAAGAAAACTAAAGCATCGGAGGCGCATGACCCATGCTGGAAAAAGCTTTTCAGGACGTCTACACCAAATTCAAGCTGCATTTTTATCAGAACGTGTTCCAGCGCTTTGCCACCCGTGAGGCTACCTTGACCACGGTGGAGTCCTTCTGCATGGAGGGCATCATGGCCATGGGCGAGCCCACCATTGCGGAGTTTTCCCGCATGATGCAGATCTCCACCCCCAATGCGGCGTACAAGATCGGCAGTCTGGTGAAAAAGGGCTATGTGGAAAAGATCCAGTCCACCACCGACCGGCGGGAGTACCATCTGCGCCCCACCCAGAAGTATATCGACTACTACAACATCAGCTACTCTTACCTGCACACCGTAGTGGAGCGTGCCCGGCAGCGCTTTACCCCCGAGGAATGCGCCAAGCTGGAACAGATGCTTACCATCGTGAGCACCGAGCTGATGCCGGAACTGGACATACTGAAAAAAGGCGAGAACTAAAAACGATAAAACGGCTGCTGCACAAAAACGTGCAGCAGCCGTTTTGCATATCTCGTTACAGCACCATAAACAGCGTACCGGCGGTGATGAGGGCACAGCCGATGAGGCTTTTGGCGGTAAAGGGCTCGTGCAGCACCACAAAGGCCAGCGCAAGAGTTATGACCACGCTGAGCTTATCAATGGGCACTACCTTGGACGCTGCACCGATTTGCAAAGCGTGGTAGTAGCACAGCCAGCTTGCGCCGGTGGCAAGGCCGGACAGCACCAGAAACAGCCAGCTGCGGCGGGAGATCTCCGCAATGCCGGTCTGGGTGCCGGTGAGGAACACCATGCCCCAGCTCATCAGCAACACCACCGCCGTGCGGATGGCGGTGGCAAGGGTGGAGTTGACCCCCTCGATGCCAATCTTTGCCAGAATCGAGGTAAGGGCGGCAAACACCGCAGACCCCAGCGCATAAACGAACCACATGGCAAACGCCTCCTTTTTGCCCCAGTATACGCCTTTGTGTGACGGAATACAAGGCTGCCGGGAGGAGGACGATTTGGAATGCGCTCCGCGTTTTACGGGTTGCGGCACCCAGCATCCGCTTCGTGCCTTGGGCGGCACTCGCGTCTTGCTGGCCGCTGCCCCAACAACTCCTCCCTGTTTCCGCCGCTGGCGGCGGTCGTCATCGTTGCTGCGCATGGTCAGCGGAAAGAATATTTATAATTTCGGAGCACCGGAGTGTCTGCGGACACTCCGGTGCTCCATTTTCACGAGAGGGGCTGATGGGTTGAAAAATTTTCGCCTTTCTGTACAAACGCACTGAAAAATTGTAGGATAAGAATGGAAAAGACGTCACTTTCACGCTTTACAACTTTACCTAGATAAAGTAAAATAAAAACAGAAGCCTTTCATTCTATGGTGCGGAGAATGCCGCGCCGGATGTTTTTGTGTATAGAGACGCCGGAATTGTGCCGGTGCAGGGAAAGAAACACGGGAAAGGAAACGAGGGAGCGAAATGGAGTTCAGTCTGGAGCATTTGCAGCCAAAGGAGCGCGCCTCCTTTGCGCTGCGCAGCCTGTACGAGACGGCAGGCTGCCGCAAGTACCACATGGGACGGTTTGAGGAGTACAGTCTGTATCAGGAGAACCGCAGCTTTCTGTCGTCGGAGCAGGTCATCACCTTTACCGATTTGGACGGCCGTCTGCTGGCGCTCAAGCCGGACGTGACCCTGTCCATCGCCAAGACGGCGCAGCCCGCTCCGGGCGAGACGCTGCGGTACTACTACCACGAGAACGTCTACCGCCCCTCCGCCGAAAGCCACACCTTTAAAGAGATCTCCCAGATGGGTCTGGAGATGCTGGGCGCTGTGGGCGAAGCCGAGGTGCAGCAGGCGGTGTGTCTGGCGGCGCAGTCGCTGGCAGCGCTGGGCGCAGAGTGGGTGCTGGAGGTCAGCCACATGGGCTACCTGTTCGGCCTGTTCGATGCGCTGGGCGTGCCGGAAGCCGCCCGGGCGCAGCTGCTGGAAAAGCTGCGGCAGAAAAACGCCCACGAGCTGCGCGCCGCCGCGCTTTCTGCGGGGCTTTCCGAAACGGCGGCGGACGCCTTGTGCGGGGTGCTGGAGCTTTCCGGCGGCTACGCGGCTACCCTTTCCAAGGCGGCGGCGCTCTGCCGCAACCCCGCCATGACTGCCGCCGTGGCAGAGCTGACCGCCTTAGCGCCCACGCTGGGACAGGCGGGCGGCAGCATCCGGTTAGACCTGACCTTAGCCGGTGAGATGGAATACTACAACGGCCTTGTGTTTCAGGGCTATCTCAAGGCTTTGCCCCGTCCGTTGCTGAAGGGCGGACGGTACGACCTGCTGCTGCAAAAGTTCACCCCCGGGGCGGGTGCTATCGGCTTTGCGGTGTATCTGGACGAGCTGGACCGGCTGAACGCGATGCCGCCGGTGCAGCATCAGGACACCGGCAAGGTAATGCTGAACGTGGCGCTGCCCAAAGGGCGGCTGGGCGACAAGGTCTATAATCTGCTGGCGGGCATCGGCTACGGCTGCCCGGAGGACTACAACGCCACCCGCAAGCTGGTGGTGGAAAACCCGGCGGCGGGCATCCGGTATTTTCTGGTCAAGCCCAGTGATGTGGCCATCTATGTGGAGCACGGCGCTGCCGATGTGGGCATCGTGGGCAAGGACATCCTGACCGAGGCCGCCGCCGATGTGTACGAACTGCTGGATACCGGTCTTGGCCGCTGCCGGATGTGCGTAGCCGCCCCGGCGGGCTACCGGGACGACCCCAGCCGCCCGGTGCGGGTGGCCACCAAATTCGTCAACATTGCAAAGCGCTACTACGCCTCCATGGGGCGGGATATCGATATCATCAAGCTGAACGGCTCCATTGAGCTGGCCCCCATCCTTGGGCTTTCGGATGTCATTGTGGACATCGTGGAGACCGGCACCACCCTGCGGGAGAACGGCTTGCAGGTGGTCACCGAGTTCATGCCCATCTCAGCGCGGTTCATCGCCAACAAGGCCAGCTACCAGTTCAAGCACCGGCAGATGGACACCATGCTGGAAAAGCTGCGCGACACCTTGCACAAGCAGGAGGAAGAGAAATGATCAAGCTGTATAATTTTGACGAGCTGAAGCCGGAGGAAATTCTGAACCGGGACATCCGCGCCGAAAAGAACGTGGAGGACGTGGTGGACGCCATCATTGCGGACGTGCGCGCCCGGGGCGACGATGCCCTGAAGGACTACGCCCTGAAATTTGACGGTGCAACAATCGAAAATTTACAGGTGACGCAGGCGGAGATCGACGAAGCCTTTGCGGGCATGGACCCGTATTTCCTCGAGACCCTGCAGCAGGCGGCGGAGAACATCGAGCAGTTCCACCGCCAGCAGGTGCACAAGAATTTTGTGATGAACGACCGCCCCGGCATTGTACTGGGGCAGAAATACACCCCCATTGAAAAGGCCGGTGTGTATGTGCCCGGCGGCACGGCGGCGTACCCTTCCACCGTGCTCATGGACGTCATCCCCGCCAAGGTGGCAGGGGTGTCCGAGATCGTCATGACCACTCCCGCCGGGAAGGACGGCAAGGTGAACCCGGTCATTCTGGCCGCTGCCGCCACCGCCGGGGTGACCAAAATTTTCAAGACCGGCGGCGCACAGGCCGTGGCGGCGCTGGCCTACGGCACCCAGAGCATCCCGGCGGTGGATAAGATCGTAGGCCCCGGCAATATCTACGTTGCCACCGCCAAGCGCAAGGTGTTTGGCAAGGTGGGCATTGATATGATCGCGGGCCCCAGCGAGATTCTGGTGCTGGCAGACGGCAGCTGCAATCCCGCATGGGTAGCGGCAGACCTGTTAAGTCAGGCCGAGCACGACAGGCTGGCAAGCCCAGTGCTTGTCACCGACAGCGCAGCCCTTGCCAAGGCGGTACAGGCCGAGTTGGAGGTGCAGATCCCGCAGCTGCCCCGCGCCGCCATTGCCCGCGCCAGCATGGACGACAACGGCAAGATCATCCTCTGCGCCGACCTGTACAAGGCCATTGAGGCCTGCAACATCATCGCGCCGGAGCACTTGGAGGTCTGCGTGGAGGACCCCTTTGGGGTGCTGAACGAGATCCGCAACGCGGGCAGCATCTTCCTTGGCCGCAATGTGCCGGAGGCGCTGGGCGATTACTTTGCCGGCCCCAACCACACCCTGCCCACCAGCGGCACTGCACGCTTTTCCAGCCCGCTGGGCGTGGACGACTTCGTCAAGAAGTCCAGCTTCATCTACTACACCCGGGGCGCGCTGGAAGCCGTTGCGCCCCGCATTGCAGACTTTGCCGAGCGCGAGGGTCTGCACGCCCACGCCCGCAGCGTGACCATCCGGTATGAGAAGTAAGAGGACACCATTATGAGCCGTTTTCTTTCCCCTGCCCTGTCCGCTGTCACCCCCTACACGCCCGGGGAGCAGCCGCAGGATCAGCAGTACATCAAACTGAATACCAACGAAAGCCCCTATTTGCCGTCTCCCCGGGTGGTGGCAGCCGTGAGCGAAGCCGAGGTGGAAAAACTGCGCCTTTACTCCGACCCCGCCTGTGCCCAGCTGCTACGCACGGCGGCGGCGCATTTCGGCTTGCAGCCTTCCCAGGTCATGCCCGGCAACGGCAGCGACGAGAATTTGTTCTTTGCGCTGCGGGCTTTTTGTGACGAGAGCCACCCGCTGGCCTTTGCAGATATCACCTACGGCTGCTACGGCGTGTGGTGCGGTCTGCTGCACATCCCCACCCATATCATTCCGTTAAAAGAGGACTTCACCCTTGACCCCGCCGATTACCACGGCCTGCACGAGACCATCGTCATTGCAAACCCCAACGCTCCCACCGGGCTGTGCCTGCCCCGGGAGGCCATCGAGGGCATTTTGCGATCGAACCCGGACAGCGTGGTCATTGTGGACGAAGCCTATGTGGACTTTGGCGGCGAGAGCTGCGTGCCCCTCATCGACCAATACGAAAACCTGCTGGTGGTACAGACCTTTTCCAAATCCCGGCAGCTGGCGGGTGCGCGGCTTGGGCTTGCCATGGGCAGCGCGGCATTGATCGCAGACCTGAACCGGGTCAAGTTCAGCCTGAACCCCTACAACATCAACCGCCTGACCCTGAAGGCCGGGCAGGCTGCGCTGGAAGATACTGCCTACTTTGAAAAGACCCGCGCCGCCATTATGGACACCCGCGCATGGACGATGCAGCAGCTGACCGACCGGTGCTTTACCGTGCTGGACAGCCGCGCAAACTTTGTATTTGCCAGCACAGAGCGGATAAACGGCGGCAAGCTATACAAAGAGTTAAAGAAAAATGGCATTCTGGTGCGGCATTTTGATGCGCCGCGCATTGAAAACTGGCTGCGCATCACCATCGGCACGCCGGAGCAGATGCAGGCGCTGATGGACGCCGTGGACAAAATACTGGAGGTGTGACAATGGCAGAGCGCATGGTAACGCTGGAACGCAACACCAACGAGACCCAGATCGAGCTGACCCTTGATCTGGACGGCACTGGCCGCTACGAGATCGACACCGGGTGCGGCTTTCTGAACCATATGCTGGAGTTGTTTGCCCGGCACGGACGGTTCGATCTGGTGCTCACCTGCCACGGCGATGTACAGGTGGACTACCACCACACCACCGAGGACGTGGGCATTGCGCTGGGACAGGCCTTTGCCCGGGCGCTGGGCGAGATGCGCGGCATCTGCCGCTACGGCAGCTTTTACCTGCCCATGGACGAGGCACTGGTGCTGTGCGCGGTAGATCTTTCCGGGCGCTGCACCCTGAACTGGGACATCCGCTGCCAGACCGAAAAGGTGGGCGATTTTGACGTGGAGTGCGCCAAGGAGTTCTGGTACGGCTTTGCCCGCAGCGTGCCCGCCACCGTCCATTTTGTGCAGTTTGCGGGCGAGAACACCCACCACATTCTGGAAGCCTGCTTCAAGGGCGCGGGCCACGCGCTGGCCGAAGCCGTGCGCATCGACGCGGCACACCGGGACGAGATCCCCTCCACGAAAGGACTGCTGGTATGATCGCCATTCTTGATTACGGGGTGGGCAACCTGTTCAGCCTGCGTTCCAGCTTGCAGCAGCTGGGGCTGCAGGCGGTGGTCACCGCCGACGCCGATGTCCTCCGCGCCGCCGACCGGCTTATCCTGCCGGGGGTGGGCGCATTCGGGGATGCCATGGCAAAGCTTACCGCCACCGGCCTTGTGCCGGTGCTGAAGGAGCAGGCGGAACAGAAGCCGTTGCTCGGCATCTGCCTTGGGATGCAGCTGCTGTTTGAAAAAAGCTACGAGTACGGCGAGCACGCCGGGCTGGGCTTCATCCAAGGCGAGGTCTGCCCGCTGGGGCCCGACCTTGCGGACAAAAGTCTGAAAGTACCGCAGATGGGCTGGAACGCTTTGCACATCGTAAAGGATGATGCGCTGTTCCGCTACATCCGCGAGGGCGAGTATGTGTACTACGTCCACAGCTACTACGGCAAAAACTGCGCCGAAAGCACCCTTGCCGTCAGTGATTATTCCATCCCGGTCACCGGCGCGGTGCGGGCGGGGCGGGTATACGGCACCCAGTTCCACCCGGAAAAGAGCGGCGACACCGGACTGCGGATCCTCAAGGCGTTCAGCGAATTGTGAGCGGGTGAGGACGCTAAAGGAGAAACAACTATGCAGCTATTTCCAGCCATTGACCTGCGCGGCGGGCAGGTGGTGCGCCTGACACAGGGCGACTACGACCGCATGACCGTTTACGGGCAGGACCCCTGCGCACAGGCACGCAGCTTTGTGGCCGCCGGGGCAAAAAATCTTCATGTGGTGGACTTGGACGGTGCCAAGGACGGCACCCTTTCCAACTACGACACCATTGCCGCGCTGGCAAAGCAGGGCGGTTTATACATCGAGGTAGGCGGCGGCATCCGCACCGAGGATCGCATTGAAAAATACCTCTCCCTCGGGGTGGGGCGCTGCATTCTGGGCAGCGTGGCGGTGACGGATTTTGCCTTTACCGCCCGGATGCTGCAAAAATACGGCGACAAGATTGCCGTGGGCGTGGACGCCAAGGACGGCTATGTTGCCATCCACGGCTGGAAGGAAATCAGCGCCGAGCCGGGCGTAGCCTTCTGCAAGCGGCTGGCAGAAGCCGGCTGCACCGCCATCATCTACACCGACATTGCCTGTGACGGCGCGATGCAGGGCACAAACCTGAGCCTTTACCGGCAATTAGCGGCCCAAGTGCCCGGGGTGGCCTTTACCGCCAGCGGCGGCATCTCCTCCGAGGCAGAGCTGCTGGAGCTGCAGCAGATGGGCACAGCAGCGGCCATTCTGGGCAAAAGCCTGTACACCGGCGCGCTGGACCTTGCCCGCTGCGTGCAGCTGGTGCAGGACTGAGAAAGAGGGAGCTTTATGATAACCAAACGCATCATCCCCTGTCTGGACGTGCGCGACGGCCGGGTGGTCAAGGGCACAAACTTTGAGGGCATCAAGGACGTAGCCGACCCGGTGGAGATGGCACGGCTGTACAACGCCGCCGGGGCGGACGAGCTGGTGTTTTACGATATCACCGCCAGCTTTGAGGGACGCGCCCTCTTTACCGACATCCTGACCCGGGTGGCGGGAGAAATTTTTATCCCCCTGACCGTGGGCGGCGGCATCAACACGCTGGAGGATTTTGACCGGGTGCTGAAATGCGGCGCGGATAAGGTAAGCGTCAACTCCGGTGCGCTGAAAGACCCCGGGCTTATCCCCGCCGCCGCGCAGCGCTACGGCGACCAGTGCGTGGTGCTTTCCGCAGATGTGAAGCGGGTGAACGGACAGTTCCGGGTGTTTGCCAAGGGCGGGCGTGAGGATACCGGCCGGGATGCGCTGGACTGGGTCAGCTGGTGCGCCGCCCACGGCGCGGGCGAAATATGCCTGAACAGCATCGACACCGACGGCGTGCGCAACGGCTTCGACCTTGAAATGCTGGACGCGGTGGCCGCCCGGGTGAATATCCCCATCATTGCCAGCGGCGGCGCGGGCAAAAAAGAGGATTTTCTGGAGCTGTTCCACCACAAGGGCATCGACGCCGGGCTGGCGGCGGGCATCTTCCACCAGAAGCTGCTGGGTATCCGGGAGCTGAAGGAGTACCTGAATGCGAGCGGCGTGGAAATGCGGCTGTAAAAAACACAAAAATACCTTGCATTTTTATCTTGAATACGATAAAATACACAGTATCCCCATCCGGGGAGGGAGAACCGTCATGGAACTGAAATTTGATGAAAAAGGCCTGATCCCCGCCATCGTGCAGGATCACTACACAAAGCAGGTGCTCACCCTTGCCTACATGAACGCTGAAACGCTGGCGCTGACCATCGCCGAGGGGCGCACCGTGTTCTGGAGCCGCAGCCGTCAGGAGATCTGGCGCAAGGGCGAGACCAGCGGCAATGTGCAGCGGGTGGTGTCCATTACCGCCGACTGCGATGCCGATGCACTGGTGGTAGAGGTAGTAAAGGACGGCCCCGCCTGCCACACCGGAGCGGAAAGCTGCTTTTTCAACGAGGTATACGTCTCCCCGGAGCTGAAGCAGTTCAGCTGGCAGGGGCTGTATAACCTCATCAAGGGCCGCAAGGATACCCCCACGGAGGGCAGCTACACCACCTACCTGTTTGAAAAGGGCAAGGAGAAGATCCTGAAAAAGGTGGGCGAGGAATGCACCGAGGTCATCATTGCGGGTGAAAAAGAGGACAAGGCTGAGACGGTCTACGAGATCAGCGACCTTGCCTATCATGTGCTGGTGCTGATGGTCAGCGCGGGCATCACCGTTGAGGATGTGACCCGGGAGCTGGAAAAGCGCCATGTCATCGACCACAAGGTCAAGCAGGAAAGGATGCAGTGAGAAGCCTATGGCAGATTACAGAAAATCCAGCGTACATTGCCACTCTACCCTGTGTGACGGCAAGAACACCCTGCAGCAGATGGCGGGTGCCGCCTGTGCGCAGGGGCTGACCACCCTTGGTTTCAGCGGCCACAGCTACACAAAGCCCGACCGCGAATACTGCATGACCCCCGGCCGCACCGCGCAGTACCGCGCCACCATTGCCAAGCTGAAAAACGAGTACCGGGGCAAGGTGGATATCCTGTGCGGCATCGAGTGGGACCTGCTGAGCGAGGGCACGCCCAAGGGCTTTGATTACTGGATCGGCAGTGCGCACCATCTGTACGGCAAGAACACCGGCAAATACTACGAAATTGATTTTCGACCCGAGGATCTGCGGGACTGCATCAACAACGATTTTGACGGCGACCCGCTGGCAGCGGTGGAAGCCTATTTTGCCGAGGTGGAGAAGATCGCCGCCAAAAAGCCGGATATTCTGGGACATATCGATCTTGTCAAAAAGCTGAACGCGGACGGCAGCTTTTTTGATGAGGAGTCCCCCCGCTACAAGGCAGCAGCGCTCAGGGCGCTGCAAGCCGCCCGGGAGAACGACTGCATTCTGGAAGTGAACACCGGCGGCGTATACCGGGGCTACCGCAAGGACTTCTACCCCGGCGCATGGCTGCTGGGCGAGTGGAACAAGCTGGGCGGCAGGGTGCTCATCACCGCCGACGCCCACGACACCGCCGCACTGACCTTCGGCTTTGACGAAGCCGCCGCCGCCATCAAGGCCGCAGGCTTTACCGCCCTGACCGTGCTGACTGTCAACGGATTTGAGCAGCAGGAGTTATAAAAAAGTAGTTGCGAAACACCGTAGGTGTTTCGCAACTATACAAATAAAATTTTTTAAATCGTTTTACCGCAAAAGAGGCCACTGCACAGTTTTTTGTGCAACGGCCTCCTTTTTGCGCGAAGAAAGGAACCCTATGACCCAGACGCGACCCCTGAAAACAAACCTCTTCAACCGGAATGCAGACCTGCTGCACGGGCCTATTTTCAAGAACCTTTTGCTGTTCATGCTGCCCATTCTGGTTTCCAATCTGTTCCAGCAGCTGTATAATACCGTGGATACCATGATCGTGGGCAACGTGCTGGGCGATACCGCACTGGCTGCCATCGGCTCCTGCGGGTCCATCTACGAGCTGCTGGTGGGCTTTGGCATCGGCATCGGCAACGGTCTTTCCATCGTGGCTGCGCGCTCCTACGGGGCGCAGGACGAGGATCTGCTCAAAAGGACGGTGGCCGGGTCGCTGGTCATCGGGCTTTGCGCAAGCTTTGTCATCACCACGGCGGGCTTTTTCGGTCTGCGGCCGCTTTTGCAGCTGCTGGACACCCCCGCAGAGATTTTAGAGGACGCCTACCGGTACATCAGCGTCATCGACTTGGGCGTGCTGGTGATGTTCCTTTATAACCTGTGCGCCGGGCTGCTGCGCGCCATCGGCAACAGCGTGATGCCGCTGGTGTTTTTGCTCATCAGTTCGGGGCTGAACGTGGCGCTGGATCTGTGGTTCATTGCCGGGCTGGGCATGGGCGTGCAGGGCGCGGCGGTGGCTACCGTCATTGCACAGGGCATCTCGGTGGTGCTGTGCATTCTGTATGTGATGCGCCGCGTGCCGCTGCTGCTGCCCGCCCGCAAGCACTGGGCGGTGGGGCAGCATTTGTACTGGGAGCTGTTCAGCCAGAGCATCTCCATGGGGCTGATGAGCAGCATCGTGTCGGCGGGTTCGGTGGTGCTGCAATACGGCATCAACGGGCTGGGCACGTTGACCATTGCAGGGCACACCGCCGCGCGCAAGCTGTTCTCCTTTACCAGTATGCCGCTGATCTCCATGGCAAACGCCGGCTCCACCTTTGTCTCCCAGAACCGGGGTGCAGCCCAGCCGGAGCGGGTGCGCAAGGGAATGCGCACCATGTACCTGTGCTCGGTGGTCATCATGGCGGCAGAGGTGGTGCTGATGCAGCTTTTTGCCCGGCAGCTGGTGCAGCTGATCTCCGGTTCCTCCGCGCCCCTCGTGCTGGAAAACGGCGCACGGTATCTGATGTGGAACGCGCCGTTCTACGCGGTGCTGGGAGTGCTGCTGTGCACCCGGTACGCTTTGCAGAGCCTTGGGCAGAAGGTGCTGCCGCTGTTTTCCAGCGTCATCGAGCTGGTGGGCAAGGTGGTTTTTGTACTGGTGTTCATCCCGCGCTACGCCTACAACGCCGTTATCCTGTGCGAGCCCATCATCTGGTGCTTCATGGCGGCATATCTCGTGGCAGTGTACCGCCGCGACGTCTTTGTGTATCCAAGAAAGAAAACCATCTGAATGCGCTCCGCGTTTGCTCTGCGCATCATCAGCGGAAAATTTATTTTGAATTTTGGGGTTCTGAAAAGTCTGCGGAGCTTGTCGGGGCAAAGCCCCTCCATCTGCTTGCGCAGACCGCTCTGCCGCTTAAAAGCCCCACTGGGGCTTTCATTGCTGCGCAAACGCGGACTTTTCAGAACCCCTTTTTCACAGAAGAGAACCATAAAGACACCCCCGGACGGCACGCAGAGCTGTCCGGGGGTGTTGTGTTATGATTTATGATACTTTTACCATGCGGAAGGTCTTTCCGCGCTTAATGCAGTCCAGCAGCAGGTCGTATTCTGCGGGCACTTCACCGATGACGTTCACCTTTTCGTCTGCGGGTAAGTCGGCGCGCACAAGCTGGATCTCGCCGGAATAGCGCCCGTAGCCAATGTTATCCATGGTCACGCAGCAGCGGCGGCGCTCTGCGCAGTTATCCGGCTGCACGGTGCTGCCAAAGCAGGAGTAGAGCCGGGATTCCTGATACCGCACAAGCCCCTTGGGCGAGTCCGGGCGGCAGGTAAAGGTGCGGTCGTACAGGGTCTCATAGCCGGGGCGCAGGGCGACCGGCAGGCAGAGCTCGCCGGTGGTGCAGAAGTGCCGGATGTACTCCTGCTCCCGGGTGCTGACCTCCGGGTCGCCCGCAAAAATGCCGTCCAGACCGTAGTTCAGTGCCAAGTCCGCAAAGGCCGCCGAGGGGGCAGCGGTGCGGTGGGCTTCCAGTGTGGGCAGCCCCGCGTACAGCGGCCCGCGCAGCAGGGCGTCGCCGGGGATAAAGCCGTACACCTGCAAGCCCTCTGCCTGCAAAGCTGCGGTGCTCTCGCGCAGAAATTCCGGGTCAAGGCCGGTCTCCGGGCGGGGGTAGAAGTTGTGCATGGCGATGACCGTGCCGCCGCCTGCCGCCAGCTGCCGCGCCACCTCCGGGGTGGTGGTGGAGGCGTTGACGGCAACGGGCAGCTGCTGCGCAAGGGCGCACATCTCCTCCAGCGAGAAGCCGTAGTCCAGCCGCAGACCCCACAGGTGCAGCCGCTTTGCCAGCGCGGTCAGGTCGGCGCAGCCGAACTGCCGGATGGTCTTTTCCGACACATCTGCCAGAATGCGCCAGCCCTGTGCGGAGAGAAAATCGCACATTTCCTGCACGCGGGCGCAGTAAGCGGCATCAAATTCTTCGCTGATATGCAGTGAGATAAAAACAGGCGCGCCGCCTGCCGCAAAAGCGGAAAGCGACGCACGCTGTTCCTCAAACTGCGTCAGATACACTGACCGTCCGAGTGTTTTAAGCATTGGCAACGTCCTCAACAGAGACCATTGCGTTGGTCACGATAAAGCCCATGATGTAGCAGATGACCAGACCCACTGCGTAGCAGCCAACGGAAGCAGCCACACCGTGAGGGCCGGCGGTCATGACGAACAGAGCCAGCAGACCGGAGGGACCCCAAGCAGTAGCAGCCACCTGCATGGCCATAACGAAGGCACCGCCGAAGCCGGCACCCAGACCGGCGCTGATGAAGGGCTTGCCCATGGGCAGGGTGACGCCGTAGATCAGCGGCTCGCCGATGCCCAGCAGACCTGCGGGCAGTGCGCCGGTGATAACGTTCTTCAGGCGGGTGTTGCCGCACTTCTTAGCCTTGAAGTAGATAGCGACAGCAGCGCCAACCTGACCTGCACCGGCCATAGCCAGAGCGGGGTACAGGGTAACGTAGCCAAAGCTCTCCAGCTGCACGGAGTACAGAGCAACCAGACCATGGTGCATGCCCATAGCGACCATGGGCAGGAACAGAGCGGTGGAAATATAACCGGCAATGATGCGCACGATCAGGATATCGCTCATGCACAGCTTTTCAACCACCCAGCACAGCGCGGTGGAAACATAGCCGGTAGCGGGCATGATGATCAGGATATAGGGCACGAGGCACAGGATCATGGTGATCAGCGGGGTGAACACGATGTCCAGAGATTCGGGCATCCACTTACGCACCCAGCGCTCGATCTTGACAAGGCACCATGCGCCCAGCACAACGGCCAGCACGCCGCCGCGGCCTGCACGCAGGATGGAATCCAGCGGCACAGCCTCGTTGAAGAGACCCAGAATGGAAGAGATCTTGTTGATACCGTCCAAACCGGTGATCATGCCCAGCATACCGCCCAGAATTGGGGTGCCGCCGAACTTTTCGGCTGCGCGGTAGCCGACCCATGCGGTCAGGTAGCCAAGGAAGCAGGTGTTCATCAGGCCCAGCAGGGTGCTGATCAGAGCCAGTGCGGGGATGTCGGCGTAGTTCGGCACCACCTGACCGATCAGGGAGTTGATGCCGGCGCACAGACCGGAAGCCACAACGCCCGGGATCAGGGGGATAAAGATATCGCCGAAGGTCTTGAACAGCTCCTTGACCTTGCTCTGCTTCTGTCCGGCCTTGACTGCGGCCTTGTTGGTCTGCCAGTCGTTGGCGGTGGAAGCGGCGGCGTCCGCCGGGATGCCCATGTCGCGGCAGATATCTGCGCACTTGCGGCACTTGCCGGGGCCGACCACGATCTCCACATAGCCGGTACGGTCATGCACGATGCCCATCACGCCCTCGATGGCCTTCAGGCCCTCGTCGTCGATCTTGGCGTCATCTTTAACGCGCACCCGCAGACGGGTCATGCAGTTGGTTGCGGTGAGAACGTTGCTCTTTCCGCCGACCTTCTCCAGCGCCGCGCGGACCAGTTCTTCATTCGTCATAAGTGGGTCCTCCTTTAAAACAGGTGTATATCCGATGCGGCCTTTGCCGCTAAGGAACTTAGAGATATCTTACAGCACTTCCAGCCGGATGGCCTCCCGCACATGGCCGCGGGCCTTTTCCAGCCGCCGGGCGGCTTCCTGTGCATCGCAGTCTGCCAGCAGCATGGTGATGGCGGTCTTTACGCTGCCGCCCGCTGCGTCAATGGCGGCGCGGGCTTTCTCCCGCTCCACGCCGGTGGCGTCAATAACGATGTTCTCGGCGCGGGTGTGCAGCTTTTCGTTGGTCTGCTGCACGTCCACCATCAGGTTCTGGTAGGCCTTGCCGGTGCGCACCATAGAGCCGGTGGAGATCATGTTCAGGATCAGCTTCTGTGCCGTACCGGACTTGAGCCGGGTGGAACCGGTCAGTACCTCGGGGCCGCAGTTCACCTCAATGGCAAGCTCTGCGGCCTTGCCGATGGCGCTGCCGATATTGCAGGCAATGGCGGCAGTGTGGCAGCCCACGCTCTTGGCGTAGTCCAGACCGCCCAGCACATAGGGCGTGCGGCCGGAAGCGGCAATGCCCACCACAAAGTCATTCGCGGTCAGGCCGTGGGCTTTCAGATCCTCAACAGCCAGCTCCCGGCTGTCCTCTGCGCCCTCCACAGCCTCGATAAAGGCTTTTTCGCCGCCGGCGATGAGCCCCACCACCATCTCCTTCGGCACACCGAAGGTGGGCGGGCACTCGGCGGCATCCAGCACGCCTAAGCGGCCGGAGGTACCGGCGCCCATATAGAACAGCCGTCCGCCTTTTTCAAAGGATTCTGCCGCCCATGTGACCGCCTGCGCGATCTGCGGCAGGCACTTGGCAATGGCCAGCGGTACCCGGGCGTCCTCCTCGTTCATGACAGTCACGATCTCCAGCGGGGACATCTGGTCCAGCTGCATCGTGCGCGGGTTGCGGGTCTCGGTGGTCATCCCACTCAGATTCAAACCCATATCCTGCACCTCCAGTTTCCGCCGCACCCCTTGCGGCGTGATTGTGACCAAAGTATAAACTTTTTCAAACAAAATGTCCACAAAAAGACTATTTTGTGGTACAATGTTTTATGCAAGCATTGTTTTTGAAATTTTTGCGTACAAGTACGACTTTTTTGTGCAGCTTGTTCAATCCATCCTGAAATACAACAGAGGTATCTATATGCAGAACGTTCTTTTACGCCTGCGGGAGGTGCAGCCCTCCCTCAGCAGCACTGAGCGGCAGATCGCGCAGTTCATTCTGGAAAACCCGGACGAGACCACCACCCTTACCATCCGGGATCTGGCGCGGCGCTCTTTCTCCTCCCCTTCCAGCGTGGTGCGCATCTGCCGGGTCATCGGCTTTCAGGGCTACAAAGAACTGCGCCACGCCCTGACGCTGGAGCTTGCCACCCTTGGCGAGAACGGCAGCCACCGGGAAAAGGACATCACCCCGCAGGACAGCCTGCAGGAGATCGTGGACAAGGTGACCCACAAGAACATCCAGAGCCTGCTGGACACCCAGCGGCTGCTTTTGCTGGATGAGCTGGAGCAGTGCGTGGAGCTGATCGCCAATGCCCGCACGGTGCTGCTGTTCGGCATCGGTTCCTCACTGTGCGTGGCAAAGGACACCTACCTGAAATTTTTGCGGCTGGACAAGCCCTGCGTGGTCAACGAGGACTCCCACTCGCAGCTTTTGCAGGCGCGCAACGCCACTGCGCAGGATGTGGGCATCGTGTTCTCCTACTCCGGGCAGACCATGGAAATGATCCAGTGCATCAAGGAGATGAAGGCGGGCGGCGCACCGGTGATCGCGGTGACCCGCTACTACCCCTCCGAGGTGGCGCAGCTGGCCGACCATGTGCTGTATGTGGCCGCCAACGAGAGCCTGTTCCGCAACGGTGCCATGTCCTCCCGCCTTTCCCAGCTGAACGTGGTGGATATCCTGTACACCGCCTACGCCAGCCGCAACCACGAGGACACCATGCGCCGCCTGACCAAGACCCACATCTATAAGCCCGGTGACCCGGAGGTGCTCACCCAGCCGTAAAGTGGAAGCCGCGCCGCAGGGTGCAAAAAAGGCGCCTGGTGATCTTCTCACCAAGCGCCTTTGCTTCCGTTAGCGAAAGTATCGTGTTTTTTACGGCTTTTTCAATCTGAAAAGTGCAGCAGTTTTTTCGTCAGGCGATTTTGCGTTTTGTAAAGTGTCACAATGTTGTGCGCCTTCAGCCAATCCCGCAGGTCGGTCATGGTCGCACCGTTCAGGCGCAGGTAGCAGCTGGCCCAGTTTTCCGGCATGGTGAAGCTGCGCTGGTACTCCCCGATGGATCATACGCCTGCGGAATCTGGCCGGGTTGCAGCTTTTTTGCGGGGCGCGTCCGGGTCAACACCCGCGCCCTCCGGCATATATTCCCGACCAAACAGCATTTTCGTTCACCTCTCTATGGCTCTATTGTAGCATAGAAAGCCCAAAAGCGGTTTCAGAAAAGCGACTGCTTTCCTGAAGAAATCCGGCATTTACACCAGACTCTTGTAGGCTTCCAGCTGCTCCGGGGCAAGACAGTCGATGGACGCAGACGAACACAGGGAGTTGACGAGAGCCTTGTTCGCCTAAAATTTCTTCTTTTTATGCAAAGGAAAGCAGGCTGTGCAAACCTTGCGCAGAAAAGCCCCTGATTCGGGCAAATGTGCAAACGGTGTGCAGAAAGTGTGCAGCAGCTTTCCTGCATAAAGAAAGAACGCCAAATCTTACGATTTGGCGTTCAATATCTGGTGCACCTCCAGGGACTCGAACCCTGGGCCCACTGATTAAGAGAGCAAGCCGCCGGTTCGTCTCAATTTATGGAAGTTTCGAGTTATCGTCATTTTTGTGCAAAACAACGTAATTTTTCACCCGGCAATTTCTGCATCCTTTGTCGGATTTTGCACTGAAAAGTACCCTTTGCACGTTTTGAAACCGTGCAAAATCCGTGCAGAAACCGTGCACTTACTCTCAGACAAATGAAAAATCGACTTATCCGACAACGACTTGACGGCATTGGTTCGAGTGACCGCACACCAAAAATCAAGTCTTGGAGGATACGACTATGACGAAATTGCTTTCCTGCCGCTACAACATGGACACCAACCGGGTGGAAGCCCGGTTCGAGGATGGCACCACTCTTGCCATCGACTGCGCCGCTGTCGAGGACGAGTACGGCAACACCCCAGCACAGCAGGCTGAACTGGACTGGCTGCTCTACAATAAGCCGCTGGAGTACGGCAACAACGCACTCATCATTTTTCGCTGCCTGCTGTAGAAGCTGGAAAGCAGTACGCCATTCTCTGCACACCAACTTTTTATGCTCTGCCCACTTTGTTTCGCTGTAGCAATCGTCTGATACCATTGCTGTTCCCGTATTGCCAGTGCTTGCTTCTCCATGGAGTCCTCCTTGCTGCATCTCTGTATTTTTCAGACTGCTCTCATAAATACATTTTTTCCATGGTATTATTTTCGCACTTTGGAAGGAGCGGAGAAGGACATGGTTTCATTCGGCGGGTACGAGAATCTTCAGAAGGTAACAACAAAGTCTTTTGTGGGGGCTTTAATTCTGGAAGTCTTTTGTACAAACTGTCCGTTTGCATCGGTGTAAACTACAGTCAGCTCATAATCGCCGCGCTTTGCCTTGAGGGAGAAATGGCCGCTCTCGTCTGCTGTGGTCTGCGTCACTACATTGCCGTTTTTCAGCAGCGAGACTTTTGCACCGGGTACGGCGGCATGGTCTGCCAGCTCCACACGGCCCTGTACATCAACAGGCATGGTCAAGACAACACCGGCTGTGATAGCAGCCGCAGCACCAAGACCGAGAATGACAGCAGCACCACCGCCACCGGAGGACGAGCCACCGGAGCCGGAATCACCGCCGCCGGGAGTAGGGATGGGCGTAGGAGTCGTGGAATCGTACTGTGCTTTGATGGTAACGGACACCGCGCCCATAGTAAAGGAAGCGGTAGAGCTGCTGGCATCATTCAGCGTGACACTGTCTGCCGGAGTGACAACCCACTCACGGAAGGTCTTGCCATCAGCGCTCTTATCGTTAGCTGTGATGGTGATTTTTGCGCCTTCCGTCACATTATCCAGAACGGTAGTATCATCTGCGGTAGGTACATCATCAATTGCCGTGATTTTGCCTTCCACCACCGTAACAGTGAGTTTGTCGGGGTCAGTAGGCTCGGTAGGCTTCGTCTGAGTGTTATCCTTGATTTCGGTCTGCTGATTGTTGCCGTCCTTCTTAACGATGGTAACATCAGTAGCCTTGGCAGGGATAGTGCCGCTGTCAACAATATCGGTATCAGCGTTCTCCGTCGCATATTGAGCATTGGCAATGCCATCACCACTCAAGTGCAAACCGTCATCCTTCAGCTCAGCGTGGAACTCCGTAGTGCCTGCGGTGTCCAGTGCCCAGCTATGCCAAGGCCAAGTGGAGGAGGTATCGTTCTGGGTCACCATGAGGCTGATATCCGTCGGTTCAGCGGCGGTCAAATCGACCGTTTGCGTCTGTTCGTTGTAAATCAGTTCAACCGGGCCGCTGGCAGAGACAGCCAGTGTGCTGTTGTTGAGAATCATGCTGGCATCGTTTACGCCATCGGAAGAAAGCACTAATTTTACATCTTCTGTGGTAGAGGGTTTGGGGAAAATCAAATCGACCGAATCATTAGAAGGATTTTCGTCAGATACGTTGCTCGGATAGAAGAGATGTACATCAGGAGATTTTTCAATTAACTTCCCATTTTCAGCGCGATAGTAATACTGCCCACCATGAACGACATTCACGCTTCCGCCTGCTTGAATGGTAATATGAGCATCATTATAATCTGTTGCAGTTTCATGGTCTATAGAGGGATTAAAGTAGTTTCGGACGTCGATATAGTCAAGATCGCTGGCAAGGGTATAGGATTGAAGCTGGGTTTGATTATCCTTATAGTTGATATTGAGATATCCGTCGCCGTCTGCATCAATATAGGGGGATTTGTAAAGCAACAGAGTTTGCTCGGTTGCCTCATTTGGGTCGTAAATACCTAAAACGTAGTGATCATCGAGTTCTGCTTTTACATGGAGTAACATGATTTCATGGTTTGAAAGGCTGGCTATAACAGGAATACCATGCGAAAGAGAGGTGACGATTTCGTTTAACACCCCGTCGTAATCGTTAGCACAATTATACAAGCAGTTGGATAGTATTTTGTATTGTGTGGGAAGAAGTTGAGATGCATAATAATAATTGATAAGGTCTTCTACATCGCTATTGTCTACTGGAGCTGGAAGCGAGTAGGTTGCCGAATCAGCAGCTAATCCAGTTGATGCCAGTTGTGCATAGGAAAGTCTGTCGGGGTCCATGTAGTGGATAGCGGAAACTAAGACCATGCCATAGCAGGAACCTCCCCAAAGATCACCTGAACGCATTTTCAGTTTGAACCACTGTAAGGCGGCGGGAGAAAGATTTTTAGTAAGCTGATTGAACTTTTCTTGGGAAAGGTGAATGGATGCATATTGATTGAAATGATGAAAAAAGCGGTCTGTAAAACTTATTGGGCGACCTGAATTATACTTCTGGTTCCAATAGTTGAGCTCGCTGCCTTGAAAAAAATATTTGGCTTGATTCAAAAAACTGGGATTATCTCGCCCAAAAGTAAAATCACTGCAATGAATTACAGCAGATCTCAGAGCATCATTTTGATAGGAATCAATAGAAATCGCGTTCCATTCAGATTCAGTACCAGAAAAATATACATCCTTTAGAGAAAGGCAACCATAAAAGGCGGACTTCTCTATGGTTGTGACGGTTGAAGGAATAGAAATAGAACTAAGTGCGGCACAATTATCAAAAGTTCCCTCATTGATTTTAGATATTCCGGATGGAAGCTCCAAATTTGTCAGAGAGGAACAATACCAGAAAGCATATCTTTTGATATCGGTTACTTTTTGTGGAATATGAATGGATGTTAAAGATTCACAGTGATTAAAAGCACCTTCGTTAATAGTGGTAAGATCATTTGGAAGCTCTACATTCTGAAGATTTTCGCAGCCAGAAAAGGTGTATAACTCGATAGAGGAAATTCCATCCGGGATTTTGATGAAAGAAAAGCTTCCGCCGGCTAAAGAGTAGCCGCCAAGTTTTGTCAGGTTTTTCGGCAGATCAATTTCAGTTAAGCCGGAACAAGGGTCCAATGCCGAATATCCAATACGCTCCAGACTTTCCGGAAGCGAGATACTTGAAATTTTATAGCACCCCAGAAGAGCATAATCACCAATGCTGGAAACGCCGTTATTTATAACGAGTTTTTTAATATCAGTATTATGATACCATGGGGAAATATTATACGGGGGGACAGCGTTATAATCATACATATCCCCGGTTCCGCTGATGGTTAATGTTCCATCACTGGACAGGCTCCATGTCAAGCTGTCCCCACATTTACCGGCGGTAATAGCTTCGCTGTTTTCTTCCTCAAGATTTTGAGCAACCGCCTGTGCAAGACTCTGCCCTATGTCAGACTGTGCAAATGTGCCAAGGGGCAGCAACTCGCACAGCATAGTCAGCGTGATGAGCCACGCCAACAGCCGCAATTTTTTCATAATAGACCTCCTTTTTTATTAAACCGGTTCAGCCGGTGCGAACCAAAGCCTTAATAATTCTCACGGATGTACTCATTCAGCTGCTGGAGCGTGTTATAAGCCGTGATAAAATTGTTGAGCATCGAGCTGGTGGAAGAAAAGATACGTGCCATATAGTTAAGGACTTTGCTAAACTTGCTCACATTGTTCAGAAACGCAGAAAAGCCGCTTGTGTTGTCTGCGCCGCCGATAACAGAAAGAGCTTCTTCAGGAGTGATTTCAGTATAGGAAACGGGGTATTTGAGCGGAGAGTTCATAAAAAGCTCCTTTATCTTGCAGAAATGACAATAAACGTAAAAAGCAGTGTCCCAGCGACCAGAAGGGTTCCGGCATGATCTTTAAGCTTGAAACCGGAACCGGGTGCAGAAGATGTGGCAACAGACGGTGAACGGTCTTTTAGGTTAGCAACCCAGTGGGCGTAGATTGTAGTGTCAGCACCAAATTCGGTGTTGAGGGTGATTTTATCACCCTCCAGCTCGTCAGTGTACCATCCCTCGAAGGTGTAACCACTCATGGTCGGGGTGGGCAATTGTGACAGCTTGCCAGATGAGGTAGTACTGGCGATGACGGGTACGCCCGTGCCGCCACTCGTATCAAAGTAAATAAGGTACGACCCATCGGCAAAGGCTGGCAACGCCAGCTGACAGCCGAGCAGGAAAGCCAGAAAAAGACTTGCGATTTTTAAGGGTTTCATAAAATCTCCTTCCTACGGACTTTTTAATGAAATTATAGCCCGTTTACGGGCAATTGTCAACGCGTGAGATGTCACGTACCATTCAATTACATAAAGTTAAGATTGGATGGTATTTCGTATGATTTCATTTGAACCACTTTGGGAAACGATGAAAAAAAGAGACATCTCACAGTTTAAGCTTGACAGTCGGGATACCGGAACGACCATGGGCAAGCGGATCAGCGCACTGGCCGAGGACGAGCAGTGCAGTTGATGGGCGTTTCTCTTGGGTTTCCAAAGGGGTGCGGGTCGCCAGTGGCGACCTCAAAATGCAGCACATTTTGAAGCATCTGACCGAGCCGACAGGCGAGAGGCAGCATCCTTTTGGCACACGACTTTGCTTGCAAAGTCTAGTGTGTTACACCTTGGTTCCGGCTGATGCGGAAAAGGGGCTGCGAGCGGCTCCGGCAAGCACCTGTTCTGCGGCAGAAGGATGTGCGGATGGGCGTGGCAGTTGACGGTCTTTGCCCACCCAGCACAGGCTTGCAGAGGAATCAATGGTGTACGTCCCCCTTCCTGCCGCAGCAGCGTTCTCTCTATGAGGCGCAGGGCAAATGATCAGCGTCTGTATTTGCCCCGCATCCCTGGTGTACATGATGGGTCTGCGAAGAAGCGATGATCACAGTCAGTGGCTGCTTTACATCCCGGACGAGGAAGAACGGGAATGGGTCTATTTTCTGTGCGAGTGCAGAAACAAGCTGGCGCATCATATGAGTCCTCTCAAAACACCTCCCAAATTTGACAATCACTTCGCAAGAATGATCGTCCGTTTTCAAGCTCAACCTGAAGCGGACGGTTGTTTTTCTGCTCGGAAAAGTTCCGAGCTGGCATTCCGTTGCAAACAGAACGAGCTATCCAACCCTCTCTCTTTTTGCCAAAGTTTTCCTTGTATTTTCTTGCAAGCTGCCGAAAGTGGTGTATCTTCAAAACTTTTTGTTGACAAAGTTCGTTTTTTGTGGTAATCTATTCCAACAATTTAATATAACATATTTACTTAGAGTTCCAGCTCGGTTCCCGAAGGAGCCGGAGCAAGTTTTTGACTTTCTTATCGCTACATAACGAACCCGAACCAAGGCCATCCCGGAAGGGATGGTCAGGTTCAGGTTGTTGTGTGGCGATTTTTTTATTGCCAAATCCAGCACCGTACCTTGACAACCGCATGACCGTCTGCATGGGATACACGGCGAAGACCCTGAGAAGGAGAGCCAGAAAACGCCGCCGGAAGGGGGCAGGAAATCCATGCAGGGAGAACGGCTAAACGTTGATTCCCCAGTTACCAGAAAACAATGTGGTCAAATTGACCACATTGTTTTTCTGTAACGCCAGTGAAAGGAGGGTCATCTCCATGTATATGACAAACGAAGAATGGGAGCAGAACAATCAGGATTATTTGAAAGAATCGTATGAGGAAACGGGTTTTACCACCGGAGGATACGCTATCCGCAAACTTATCTGCGGCGGCTGCGGTCGGGTGTTCTACACCACCATCTACACCAAGAAATACTGTCACAGCTACTGGTGCGGCAATCAGGCCAACAATCGGCGGCAGCGGGAATACCGCCAAATGCGCCGTCAAGATTTAGTCTGCCAGTGCTGCGGCGAGAAATTCACGCCCAAACGTGCAGATGCCCGCTATTGCAGCAACGCCTGTCGGCAAAAAGACTATCGAAAACGTGTTACAGATGCTGCAAGTGCTCAAAATGGGCACTTGGTTAAGCGTAACGCATCTGCCAAATGAAACTCAGTCCCTCACAAATGAGGGAACGGAAATTCATCGACCTGTTACGGAAAACCAAGTGGTCAAAATGAGCACATCGTTTTTCGTATCGTCTCAAGGTCTATTGAAAATCAGGTGCCGCCCCCCGGCACTTGATTCTACCCGTAACGAAATCAGTGGGTCAAAATGGCCCACTGAAAAAGCCGGACGAGCTGTTTTTCTGGACAGCTTGCCCGGAGCAAGAGTGCAGAGGTGCGGGTCGCCAGTGGCGACCTCAAAAGGCCGCAGGCATTTTGAAGCACCGACCGAGCCGACAGGCGAGACCGCAGCCCTTTGAAGGGAGTCAAGGGGGAACGCCTTGCCCAGTGATATGATGCTGTGCGTCATATCCTACTGGGTATTATCTGGCGCAAAACGGCGGCAGATCCAGCAGCTCCGCTGCTGCGTTCTCCCCGCCAAGCTGTTGAAACGGAGGGATGTCTATCTGAAACTGACACGACACAACGGACGAGCCGGAGCACACGGCACTTACAACCCCAAGCACAATGACCGCAGTTTCAACCTTGCCAACAGTGAGCACATCGACCCGGAACGAGCCAAGGGCAACATCTACTGGGACTGCTTCCACGGTTTCCGTTCGGCTCTTGACCCACAAGACCCGGACGATCTGGCGGCAACCTTCTCGGACGTAGAACGGCAGTTCTACGAAACCCACTACACGGCTTTTGTGGAAAGCCAGAACGATCGCAACGCCAAGATTCGGCACACAGAACGCAACCGCTCCATTCCCGACCTGCTGTCCAGCCGTAAGACCTGCCCGGAAGAGACCATCTATCAGCTGGGAACAAAGGACGACCACGCTTCGGCAAAGGACTTGCTGAACATCATCACCGAGTTCATTGAGGAGTTCAAAGCCAAGTATGGCGAACACGTTCATGTGCTGGACTGGGCGTTGCATCTGGATGAAAGCACACCCCATATCCACGAACGTCATGTGTTCGACTGCGAGAACAAGTATGGCGAGGTGGCACCCCAGCAGGAAAAGGCATTGGAAGCACTGAGCTTCGAGCTGCCCGACCCGGACAAGCCCCTCAGCCGCCGCAACAACCGCAAGATCACCTTTGATGCCGCCTGCCGAAAGATGCTGTTTGAGATTGCAAAGCGGCACGGTCTGGAATTGGAGGAAGAAGCAGAATACGGCAACCGCAAATATCTGGAGAAGCAGGACTTTATCCTTGCCAAGCAGAAGGAGCAGCTTGCCGCCCAGCAGAGCAAGCTGGACGAACTAACCCTGAAAGTTTCGGATATGGAGACCCTGCTGGAAAATGTTTCGGCTGCGGCCTATGACAAGGCGGTGGAGGTCGTGACGGACGTGGTACGCACCGAGACCCGCAAGGAAGATATGCGGATGATCGAGGACACGAAGAAGTGGGTGCTGTCCCCGGAACGCAAGGCTCCCAAAGCCACGAGGGAATATGCCGCCCACCGTTTGGACACCGTGCTGGACAAGTTCCTCAAGACCATGCAGACCACCGCTACACGTCTGCAAGAGAAGCTGCTGAAGTCGGAAGTTCGACAAAAAGGCAAGGAGCAGGTCAAGGAGAAAGCACGGGATTCCGTTCTGCAACTGCTGAACCGCTTGCAGGCAGAACAGGCGCAGCGGAATCCATCTGCACTTTCAACTGCGGAAAAGTCAGAAAATCGTTTTCAATAATAGTACGAGGTGATGCTTATTGAACAAAGAAGTCAACGAAGAACGCACTCCCCACACCGTTGCGGACGTAAAAGAAATGCTGACCAAGCACTCCAACGGAGAGATACAGCGGACGATCCAAAACTGCATCACGATTTTGCAGAACGACCATGTGCTTGCCGATGCCATCCGGCTGAACTTGTTGAGTGAGCGCATCGACATTGTAAAGCCTGTGGGTTGGCCCCGCTCTGGAAAGGCCCTGAACGACACCGACATGAAGTATATCCTGCGCCGGATGGAGAAATACGGCATCTCCAGCGAAAAGAAAATTGAATCCGCTATCCGCATTGTTGCCAACGAAAACCGCTACCATCCCATCCGGGATTACCTGAACAGCCTGCAATGGGATGGAAACGAACGGATTGCCCACGTCCTGCACCACTTCCTCGGAGCTGCGGAGGACGAGTACACTTGCGAAGCCATGAAGATCTTCCTGCTGGGAGCCATCAAACGGGTGTTCCAGCCGGGATGTAAATTTGAGACCATGCTCTGTCTGGTTGGCGGGCAAGGGTGCGGGTCGCCAGTGGCGACCTCAAAATGCTGCAAGCATTTTGAAGCACCGACCGAGCCGACAGGCGAGACCGGGGAAGTCCAGCTTTTTTCGGCTGCTGGCGGTCAAGGATGAATGGTTCTCAGACGATTTGCGGCGGTTGGACGACGACAACGTGTACCGCAAATTGCAAGGCCACTGGATCATCGAAATGTCGGAGATGATTGCCACCGCCAATGCCAAGAGCATCGAGGAGATCAAGAGTTTCCTCAGCAAGCAGAAGGAAACCTATAAAGTCCCCTACGAGACCCATCCTGCCGACCGTCTGCGCCAGTGCGTCTTTGCTGGCACGACCAACCGGCAGGATTTTTTGCCCCGTGACCGCACAGGCAACCGCCGCTTTATTCCCATCCCGGTGGATGCGGAACTGGCCGAAGTCCACATTCTGGACAACGAGGAAGATTCCCGTGCCTATATCGACCAGCTTTGGGCAGAAGCCATGACCATCTACAACAGCGGCAACTACAAGCTGGCGTTCAGCCCCGCCATGCAGGAAACCCTGCAAGCCCATCAGCAGGACTTCATGCAGGAGGATGCGCAGGCTGGCATGATCT